>OJDV01000062.1_pt1 | contig 76421 bp, 76 predicted proteins | sample 1592911 | NCBI WGS metagenome assembly OJDV01 (sample SAMN05416860, study PRJEB24817) | seawater metagenome | isolation source: Sea water | place: Canada:Atlantic | collected 2013-11
AACGAATAGCCGCTTAAATGAGAACATGGAGCGGCACTAAACCGCGACAGGTCCAGTCGTGATAGCGTTGATTGTTATGTCTAACGTCAGCACCTGTGGGACAAATTTGAGGATTTAAATAAGGGAGGATTTAGTAAGTTGGATCATCAATACTGGTAGTAGGCTTTGCAAATGCAATCAAATCTGCAAGGTTGGAAATTGTTACACGTGAACCGCTCACTTGAACTCCGTAGGGTTGCAAGGCTTTGATTGCGCGAGATAGGTTTTCTGGGGTCATTCCAAGATAGGATGCCAATAGACGCTTTTCCATCTTCAACTCGAATTCAACCGCATTGCCCGCAAACTTGTACTGGCGCAAAAGATAATTAGCCAAACGTTCGATAGAGGTACGCAATTTCAGGTTTTTGGTGGTTTTCACTACGGATCGATAACATTGGGCCAATTCATTAACAACAGAACGTGCAAAAATGTTGTCGATATCAAACACGGCACGAACATCTTTGGATGGTAGTAAAATGATGCGTGATTTTTCATGTGTTCGTGCCGACATAAGGTATGGAGAATCCTTAATTACGGCCGCCAAAATAAACGTAGAGACAGGCCTTACAGTCGCCATCACAGTTTCGCGGCCATTCCACCTAGAAAAAAGTTCAACACTTCCTTCAACCACAATATGTAAAAAATCACAGGGTTCGTCTTCTGTGATCAGCTCTATTTGGGGAGGGAAGTTTTGAATATAAGCACCCCGTAATAAGGTTTCGAAATTAATATCTGCCATCTCGCGAAACAAAGCCAAGGATCGGATCTCTTGAATGTCGATTGGTTTCATAAGTGATTCAGCCTTCAGATAAGTATTTGATGTTTATCAAGGATAAAGAAGGAAGATGTCAAGTTCGCGGTTAACCGTTTCAAGTATTACGCGCCAAATTTATAATATTACAACCCCAATTACTTTAGATGGTTACTTATTTTACCCACAAACCTTCCTGTTTTTGACACAGATCAAGAACGTCATCCCATTTAACCGTCACTTCATTGCAAAGCCTGCATTGGCTGGGATTTTAATTAAGAGATGTGAGGGGCCATTAATGGAACTGCAAAACAAAGCCACAAGCCTATGGCGCAATTTTTTCAACGTAAGAATGGTTCAGATTAGAACCTTCCACATGACGTGGTTTGCGTTCTTTTCATGCTTTTTTGCATGGTTTGGCATCGCACCACTGATGATCATCGTGCGTGAAGAACTGGATCTGACAAAATCACAAGTTGGTTGGTCAATTATCGCGTCAGTAGCGGTAACGGTGTTTGCGCGATTCTTTATCGGTTGGTTATGTGATCGGATCGGGCCAAGACTATCTTATACATATTTGTTGACACTTGGTGCGTTTCCCGTAGCCGGGATCGGACTTGCAGATAGCTTTGAAAGCTTTTTGTTCTTCCGCTTACTAATCGGTGTGATCGGGGCGTCGTTCGTTATTACGCAATATCATACATCTGTTATGTTCGCGCCGAACGTTGTGGGCACGGCCAACGCTACATCAGCGGGTTGGGGTAACTTAGGCGGCGGTGTCACACAGTTTGCCATGCCAATGGTGTTTTCGATGTTTGTTGTCGGTTTCGGATTTACCGATGCACAAGGTTGGCGTTTGTCCATGATGGTTGTGGGTGCGGTTATCTTTTGTACTGGCATCGCATATTACTACCTGACCCAGGATGCGCCTGAAGGGAACTATAAAGAATTGCGTGAAAAAGGGCTGTTGCCGAAGAAAGAAAAAGTCACCCGTGATTATTTCAAGGCAATGCAAGATTACCGCGTTTGGGTTTTGTTTCTGATTTATGGTGCTTGTTTCGGTATCGAGCTTACAGTCAACAACGTGGCAGCCCTATACTTCTTTGATTACTTCGACCTAAGCCTATTGGCTGCGGGTGGGGTGGCTGCATCTTTTGGCTTGATGAATATCTTCGCGCGGACTTTGGGCGGCATCTTTGGCGATAACTTCGGGGCCTTATGGGGCTTGAAGGGCCGGTCATTCTGGTTGTTCATAGTGCTATTGGGCGAAGGCCTTGCACTGATGCTGTTTAGCCAAATGCAGGTTCTGTTTCTGGCAATCCCGACATTGATCATCTTCTCATTGTTCACACAGATGGCTGAAGGTGCAACATACTCTGTGGTGCCTTTCATCAACAAAAAGGCACTGGGTGCAGTAGCCGGTGTTGTTGGTGCTGGCGGTAACGCAGGTGCGGTTGCAGCAGGGTTCTTGTTCAAGGGCGCGATGGAATGGAATGATGTGTTCTTTGTCATCGGGGTAACCGTGGCATGCGCATCGGTTCTGTCATTCTTATTACGCTTCTCGCCTGAGCAAGAAGCAGAAGAAAAGGCAGCTTTTGAAGCAGCTCAATTCGATACGCTGCAACTGAAAGCTGACCGTGCAAATGCTGCACTGCGCCATTCAGTTGAAATTGTCGAAGAATATAAACGCACACATAAGGCGTAAGCCTAACTGAAATTGGCGGGCCACTGATGGCCCGCTTCAATCTCACCAGAGGAGACGAAAAGTGGGACAAGATCTAAGAAACTATACACCGGATGATGAGGCCTATTGGGAGTCTACCGGTAAAGCGATTGCCACGCGCAATCTGTGGATATCCATCCCGTCGCTACTATGTGGCTTTGCGGTTTGGCTATATTGGGGCATCATCACAGTTCAGATGATCAATCTGGGCTTTGCCTTTGAAAAATCCGAACTGTTTACATTGGCCGCTATTGCAGGCCTGACGGGCGCTACACTGCGTATTCCGTCAACCTTCTTTATCCGGATTGCGGGCGGGCGAAACACAATATTTTTCACCACCGCATTGTTGATGATCCCTGCGATTGGCGCGGGTTATGCATTGCAAGATCCCAATACACCACTTTGGAAATTCCAAGTTCTGGCGTTCCTATCTGGTATCGGTGGCGGTAACTTTGCCAGCTCGATGTCCAACATCAGTTTCTTTTACCCCAAGAAAATTCAGGGCTATGCACTGGGTATGAATGCGGGTCTGGGCAATTTCGGTGTGACCACAATGCAAATTGTGATCCCGTTGGTGATGACATTTGGTCTGTTCGGTGGTGATCCGCTGGTTCTACAAAACACATCTGGTACATTGATCGGTAAAATTCCGGCAGGCACAGAAACCTATATCCATAACGCTGGTTACGTATGGCTTCTGGCCCTTATTCCACTGGCCTTTGCGGGTTGGTTGGGGATGAACAATATTCGTGATGAGCATGTATCACCTGACATTCCAGGCCCGATAGGCGCTTTCAGCACTATCACAGGTATGCTGCTTGTCGGTTTCGTTACGGCTGCTTTCGGCCTTTGGCTACTATTGCCTGCCAAAGTGGGCGGTTCTGGTTTCATGGTGTCCAAATGGTTGGTGTTACCGATTGTTATCGCACTGACTGTGTTCTTGTTGAAAATGATCCCGGGTGCTGTGGGTCAAAACCTGACACGCCAGTATAAAATCTTCAACAACAAGCACACATGGGCGATGACTGTGATCTACACAATGACCTTTGGTTCATTCATCGGTTTTGCGGCGACATTTGCGCTGGCAATTAAAGTGGTGTTTGGTTTTCAACACGTCATGGTCGACGGTGTGATGACACACAATCTAGCAAACCCCGATGGGCCGTCTGCCTTGATGTATGCTTGGATGGGGCCGTTTATCGGCGCTTTAATCCGTCCTTTGGGTGGTATGATTGCCGATAAAATGGGCGGCGCGAAAGTGACCCAGATCATTTCTATCGCAATGGTGGCATCGGCCCTAGGTGTGGCTTACTTCCTGAAGCTGGCTTATGTTTCAGAAACACCGCAAGATTACTTTTTGCCATTCATGGGATTGTTCCTAATCTTGTTTGCCGCAACGGGTATCGGAAACGGCTCTACCTTCCGCACAATCGCGGTTGTGTTTGACAAAGAACAGGCTGGCCCGGTTCTAGGTTGGACATCTGCTGTAGCTGCATATGGTGCCTTCATTATCCCCAAAGTGTTTGGTGAGCAGATCAAAGCTGCCACACCTGAGTATGCACTTTACGGGTTTGCCGTTTTCTACGGTGTTTGCATCTTGATCAACTGGTGGTTCTATTTGCGCCCCGGTGCATACGTGAAAAACCCATAAACAAAACAATCAACCTGTCCTGTGCCACGGCACAGGGCAGGGTATATCCAACCAGGAGAATGATATGAGTCATCTGCTCGACCGCCTAAATTTCTTCCAGTCAAAAGAGCTGGATCAATTCTCAAATGGCCACGGCCAAACCACATGCGAAAACCGCGATTGGGAAGACACTTATCGAAATCGCTGGCGGCATGATAAGGTTGTTCGTTCCACCCACGGGGTGAACTGCACGGGTTCTTGTTCCTGGAAAATCTACGTTAAATCTGGCATTGTAACTTGGGAAACACAGCAAACTGACTACCCGCGCACACGCCCTGATTTGCCAAACCACGAACCACGCGGCTGTGCCCGTGGCGCCAGCTACAGTTGGTATCTATATTCCGCTAACCGTGTGAAAAACCCACTTATTCGCGGTAAATTGATGAAGGCATGGCGCAAGATGCGCGAAAACCTTTCACCGACCGCCGCATGGAAAGCCCTGCAAGAAGATCCAATTCTGCGCGCGACTTATGTCAAGACACGTGGCAAGGGCGGTTTTGTGCGGGCAAACTGGGACGAGGCGACAGAAATTATCGCCGCAGCTAATGCATACACCGCAAAAACGTATGGCCCTGACAGGGTGTTTGGGTTTTCCCCTATCCCAGCCATGTCAATGGTCAGCTACGCAGCGGGCTCACGTTACCTAAGCTTGCTGGGCGGTACTGTGATGTCGTTCTACGATTGGTATTGCGATCTGCCGCCAGCATCTCCGATGACTTGGGGGGAACAAACTGACGTTCCTGAAAGTGCCGATTGGTACAACTCTGGCTTCTTATTACTTTGGGGCAGTAACGTGCCGCAAACCCGTACACCTGATGCGCACTTCTATACCGAAGCACGCTATCGTGGTACTAAATCTGCTGTGATCTGTCCTGACTATTCGGAAGCCGCAAAATTCGGTGATATTTGGCTGGCCCCAAAACAGGGAACAGACAGCGCACTGGCAATGGCAATGGGGCACGTTATCTTGCGTGAATTCCACCTTGATCGCCAAACCGAATATTTTGAAGATTATTGCCGTAAATACAGTGATTTCCCGATGCTTGTTCGTCTGGAAGAGAAAGATGGAAAGCTTATTCCGGGCCGTTTCTTGCGTGCAGATGATCTGCGCGGCAAACTTGGTGAGAAAAACAATCCCGAATGGAAAACTGTGGCTTGGGATAGCAAGGCCAATGGACCGTGCGCCCCGAATGGCTCTGTTGGTTACCGCTGGGGTGAAGACGGCGAATGGAACTTGGAAGAACGTGCCAAAGGTGCTGATACCATGTTGCAGATGTCAAATATCCTTGAAGGCGACCATGACGATATTGTCGGGGTTGATTTCCCGTATTTTGGCGGCGAAGCAACAGAGAACTTCGTGAAATGTGAACACCCTGACGTTCTGACCAAGAACATTCCTGTAAAACGTATCAAAACAGACAAGGGCGAAGTTATCGTGGCCACAGTGTTTGATCTGTTCTGCGCAAACTACGGCTTGGATCGTGGTTTGGGTGGCGACTGGGTTGCGACAGACTATGCGGAAGATATTCCTTACACACCTGCTTGGGCTGAGAAAATCACGGGCGTATCTGCTGATAAGATTGAAACTGTTGCGCGCGAATTTGCCCGCAATGCTGAGAAAACCAATGGGAAATCCATGATTATTTTGGGTGCTGGTCTAAACCACTGGTATCACATGGATATGAATTATCGCGGCATTATCAATATGCTGGTGATGTGTGGTTGTGTGGGTCAATCGGGTGGCGGTTGGAGTCACTATGTGGGGCAGGAAAAACTGCGTCCGCAAACTGGTTGGCAACCGTTGGCATTCGCACTGGATTGGATGCGTCCACCACGGCACATGAATTCCACATCTGCGTGGTATGCGCACACAGACCAATGGCGTTATGAACAGTTGGCTACAGATGAAATCTTGTCGCCTACTGCGCCAGAAGGTGATTGGGATGCTAGTCTGATTGACTATAACATCCGTGCCGAGCGCATGGGTTGGTTACCATCTGCACCGCAATTGAAAACCAATCCGTTTGAAGTGGCAAAAGCTGCGAAGAAGGCGAAAAAGGAAATTCCTGCCTATGTTGCGGATCAGTTAAAGTCTGGCAAATTAGAGATGTCTTGCGAAGATCCGGATGCTCCGGAAAACTGGCCGCGTAATCTATTTGTTTGGCGTTCTAACCTGCTGGGATCATCTGGTAAGGGTCACGAATATTTCTTGAAACATCTTCTGGGAACAGATCATGGCGTGATGGGCAAAGATCTTGGCGAAGAGGGCGGTCAAATGCCCAAAGAGGCCAAATGGCATGAAGATGCACCAAAAGGCAAACTTGATCTGCTGGTGACCATCGACTTTAGGATGTCCACAACGGCTGTTTATTCAGACATCGTTTTGCCGACTGCAAGTTGGTACGAAAAAGACGATATGAACACGTCTGATATGCACCCGTTCATTCACCCACTTCAGGCGGCTGTTGATCCAGCTTATGAAAGTAAATCGGATTGGGAAATCTTTAAAGCGATTGCCAAGAAGTTTAGTGAAGTGTCTCCTGAAATTTTGGGCGTTGAAACTGATATTGTTCAACTGCCAATCCTGCACGATACACCTGCCGAGATTGCACAAGATCAAGTGCTGGACTGGAAAAAAGGTGAATGTGATCTGATCCCTGGCAAAACCGCACCAAACTATGTTGTGGTTGAGCGGGACTATCCTAATCTTTACAAGAAGTTCACATCTATAGGCCCACTCTTAGATAAGCTTGGGAACGGTGGTAAAGGCATTAACTGGAATACCGAAGTAGAGGTGCAGCATCTGCGTGATCTAAACGGTGTTGTTTTAGACGAAGGCGTTTCCGAAGGGATGCCAAAGTTGGACACAGCTATTGATGCTTGTGAAATGATCCTGATGTTGGCACCCGAAACCAACGGTGAAGTTGCCATGAAAGCTTGGGCAGAACTGTCCAAGGCAACAGGTCGTGAACATGCGCATCTTGCCCAAGGTGCGGAACATACCAAAATCCGTTTCCGCGATATTGCCGCTCAACCGCGCAAGATCATTAGTTCGCCTACATGGTCGGGCATTGAAAGCGAAGAGGTTTGCTATAACGCAGGCTACACCAACGTGCATGAGTTGATTCCATGGCGCACCTTGACGGGCCGTCAGCAGCTTTATCAAGATCATCTATGGATGCGTGCGTTTGGCGAAGGGTTTTGTGCGTATCGACCTCCTGTTGATCTGAAGACAATTAATTCGGACATCAACACGGACGAAGGTGAGCCGCATGTGATCCTGAATTTCATCACACCACACCAGAAATGGGGTATTCACTCGACTTATTCCGACAACCTGATGATGCTAACGCTGAACAGGGGCGGGCCAGTTGTTTGGCTGTCTGAAAACGACGCTAAAATAGCGGGCTTGGTCGATAACGATTGGGTTGAGGTTTACAATGCCAATGGTGCTTTGACTGCGCGTTGTGTTGTGTCCCAACGGATGAAAGATGGTACGATCTTTATGTATCACGCTCAGGAAAAGATCGTGAATACGCCAGGCTCCGAAAAAACCGGAAATAGGGGGGGTATCCACAACTCTGTGACGCGAACAACAGTGAAACCGACCCATATGATTGGGGCCTATGCCCATCAAAGCTATGGTTTCAACTACTACGGCACTGTGGGTTCAAATCGTGATGAGTTCGTTATTGTAAGAAAAATGCGCAAGGTTGATTGGCTTGACCAACCCGCGACAAACGTGGAGGCAGCAGAATGAAAGTTCGCGCACAAATAGGCATGGTTCTGAACCTTGATAAATGTATCGGGTGTCACACATGTTCGGTCACTTGTAAAAACGTATGGACCAGCCGAGACGGTGTTGAATACGCTTGGTTCAACAATGTTGAAACCAAGCCCGGCACTGGCTACCCAACAGACTGGGAAAACCAGTCGCGTTGGAACGGTGGTTGGGAACGTACCAAACGCGGTAAACTGCAACCGAAACAGGGTGCTAAATGGCGGATTTTGGCGAATATTTTCGGCAACCCCGACCTGCCAGAAATTGACGATTACTACGAACCGTTTGATTTCGATTATGACCACCTGAAATCAGCCCCAGAAATGGAGGCGTTCCCAACGGCACGCCCGCGTTCCAAGATCACTGGAGAGCGGATGGAAAAGATCGTCAAAGGGCCAAACTGGGAAGAAATCCTAGGCGGTGAGTTCTCTAAACGATCTGAGGATTACAACTTCGAGGGTATTCAAAAGGAAATCTACGGCGAATACGAAAATACCTTCATGATGTATTTGCCGCGTCTTTGCGAGCACTGCTTGAACCCAACATGTGTAGCATCATGCCCATCGGGTGCGATCTATAAGCGTGAAGAAGATGGTATTGTTCTGATCGATCAGGAAAAATGCCGTGGTTGGCGGATGTGTGTATCTGGTTGTCCTTACAAAAAGATTTACTACAACTGGGAATCTGGCAAATCAGAAAAATGCACCTTCTGCTATCCACGCATTGAATCTGGCAACCCAACAGTTTGTTCGGAAACATGTGTGGGCCGAATTCGTTATTTAGGCGTGATGCTTTATGATGCGGACAAGATCGAAGAAGCGGCAAATGCGCCTGAAACCACTGATCTTTATGAAGCGCAACTTGATGTTTTTCTGGATCCAAAAGATCCCGAGGTTATTGCAGCGGCGCGTGCTGATGGTGTGCCTGAGGATTGGATTAAATCCGCGCAGGAAAGCCCAGTTTGGAAAATGGCGATGGATTGGAAAATTGCATTTCCGTTGCATCCAGAATACCGCACCTTGCCAATGGTTTGGTATATCCCACCGCTTTCGCCCATCCAGAACGCGGCAGCAGCTGGTCAAATTGGCGTAGATGGCGACATGCCAGACGTAAAATCCCTGCGTATACCAGTGAAGTATCTGGCAAATATGCTGACCGCAGGTGACGAAGAACCAATCGTGACAGCATTGGAGCGGATGTTGGCTATGCGTTCATATATGCGGTCGAAAACCGTAGATGGGGTGATTGATGAAGGTATCGCAGAGCGCGTAGGTCTTAATAAAAATCTGATTGAAGACATGTATAAAATCATGGCTATTGCGGATTATGAAGATCGTTTTGTGATCCCGACAACCCACCGTGAACTTGCAGAAGATGTTTTGGATTTACGTGGTGGCTGTGGTTTCACAGACACCAATGGATGCTCAACAGGTATCAACAAAGGCTCGATGTTTGGTGGCAGTAAAAAAGCGGCGTTCACAATGCCGAAGGAGGCGTAAAGATGATTGACCGTACTTTAAAAGCCCTGTCTTTAATCCTGAGTTACCCAACTAAGGATCTTCAGGAAGCTATGTCGGAAATCGGAGGCGTCTTAGCCTCTGAAACACGATTAACTGCTGCTGTAAGACGGGCACTTCGTCCGATTGTACTGGAATTGGCAGAAAGTGATATTTATGTCCTTGAAGAAGGATATGTAGCTCTTTTTGATCGCTCACGAACATTATCATTAAATCTGTTCGAACATGTTCACGGTGAAAGTCGCGATCGCGGAGGCGCGATGGTCAGCCTGATGGAGACATACCGCGATGCGGGGTTTGACCCGATGACCAGCGAATTACCAGACCACTTGCCAGTTTTGTTGGAATTTCTGTCAATGCGTCCTTTTGCTGAAACAAAGGACATATTAGCGGATGCTGCACATATCTTTGAAGCATTAAGCGAACGGTTGACAAGACGTGAAAGCAGCTATGCGCCTGTATTCAAAGCCCTTGTTCAGCTGTCTTGTGCAAAAATAGACAAGAATGCCGTGGCAGAGTTGTTAGAGCAACCCGAAGATGATCCAGATGATCTGGAAGCTTTGGATCAGGTTTGGGAAGAAAGCGAGGTCATCTTTGGCCCCGATCCCAATGCTGGTTGTCCGCAAGTGCGCGACATGCTTGCGAACATGGATACACCTGTAAACCCTGCACCGGCTAAGCCGGTTGCAGCTGAGTAATGGAGGCCTAAATGCATCATTTTCTATTTGGAATATACCCGTACATCGCACTGTCGGTGTTAATAATTGGCTCTATTGCGCGCTACGAACGTGACCCATTCACATGGAAATCAAGCTCTAGTCAGTTGTTGCGTCGCAAACAACTGATCATGGGATCTATCTTGTTTCATGTAGGTGTACTTACAATCTTTGCAGGTCACTTTGTGGGTCTGTTGACACCGATTTGGTTTTTCGACGCACTAGGTATTAGCCACGGAGCAAAACAGATATTGGCAGTTGTTGCAGGCGGCATCGCAGGCATTATGGCCCTTGTTGGGGGGCTGATGTTGCTTAATCGCCGTATGAATGACCCACGTATTCGTAAAACCTCTAGTTTTGCTGATATTGCAATTCTTGTTTTATTGCTGGCACAACTGATCCTTGGGCTTGGAACAATTTATGTGTCACTTCAACATCTTGATGGCCACGAAATGGTAACGTTCATGTCATGGGCGCAAGGTATCTTTACCTTCAATCCAGATGCGGCAAGCTACATTGAACATGCAGCTATGATTTTCAAACTGCATATCTTCCTTGGGCTGACAATCATTTTGGTGTTCCCGTTTACAAGATTGGTTCATATGTTGTCAGTTCCGTTGCGGTATTTGACACGTCCAGGCTACCAAATCGTTCGTTCGCGCCGTCAATCCACAACACCTAAACGGAGGGGATAGTAATGAATCGCCCACTTTTTCCCGAAGTTATCGTCAACGGCGAAGTTATCTCTTCTGCCAGTATCGCCACTGAAGCGCAAAACCACGAGGCGCCTAAGGGCAAACCAGGTATTGCGTGGCGTAAAGCAGCACAAGCTTTGGTGATACGCACGCTTTTGTTGCAAGAAGCGCGTAATCGTAAACTTGCAACTGAGCCAGCAGATCTAGGTGATAAAAGATTTGAAACAACCGAGGAGGCTCTGATCAGGGGCCTTCTTGAAACCGAAGTGAATGTGGATCCACCAAGTGAAGAAACGGTTGCGGCCATTTGGAATAAAGACGCTTCAAAATTTAGATCGCCGCCACTGTGGGAAGCATCGCATATTCTATGTGCGGCTAACCCCGCAGATGAAGAAGCCACAAAAAAGGCCTGCCTCAGAGCTAAAGCACTTGCCAAAACGGCAACGGATGATCCGAAAAGTTTTGTGCGCCTTGCAGCCAATCAAAGTGATTGTTCTTCCAAATCTAACGGCGGCGCTTTGGGCCAGTTAAACCCTGGTGATACAGTGCCGGAATTTGAAACTGCATTAAAACAATTATCGCAAGGTCAGATCACTTCTGAGCCCGTAAAAACCCGATTTGGCTATCACATTATACGGTTGGATGCACGTGCAGAGGGCATGATTTTGCCGTTTGATATTGTTCGCCCACGTATAGCAGAGGCTTTGGAAAAATCCGCTTGGGCAAAGTCAGCCCAGAATTTCACACAGCAACTTGTCGCTTCAGCTAATTTGGAAGGCATTGAATTACAAGCGATTTAGCCGAAAAAGGAATGGGTATGACTGTTTTGCAAAGGCTGAATGTGCCTTCTTGTGGTTGTGATGAAATGAATATTTCGCAAGGTCTGATATCGGTTGATCAGGCGTTGTCAGTCATCGACGCGCAGGTCAAAGCCGTGGCCAATACTGAGATTGTTTTACTATCTCAGGCTCTAGGTCGCACTCTTGCCGTCCCCATTTTGGCACCTACCATGCTGCCCCCATTTGACAATTCAGGAATGGATGGGTTTGCCGTAAGAATTGCCGATTTAGAAGGCCAAGGGCCTTGGGAATTGCCAGTGGCGGATCGAATTGTTGCAGGTGAAGGGCGCACAGTGAAATTGTCTAGTGGTTCTGTTGCGCGTATTTTCACAGGAGCGCCACTTCCCGAAGGTGCCGATGCCGTTATCATGCAAGAGCAGGTTAAATCGGTTGGAGATAAAATCACAGTCATACATCGCCCTGAGATGGGCGAAAATATTAGGCGCGCTGGAGAAGACAGGGCAAAAGGTGCGGAGATTTTACCAGCTGGTCATATTTTTTGTTCGCGTAGTATTGCTGCCGCAGCAAGCCCCGGTGCAGGGAAAGTAATTGTTTTTTGCAAGTTACGCGTAGCCATATTGATGACGGGTGATGAAACTTTACCCGCTGGTACGCCACTGTCATCTGGAACTATTTGGGATGTTAATACGCCAATGTTAACAGCGGCCCTTGCCGTGAACAGTGTAGATATCATCGCAATTGAGCATGTTGAAGATACGATTGAAGCACTTGTTGATAAGTTTGATCGGCTTTCCACTACCGCTGATTTGATCATTACAACAGGCGGTGTGTCTGTTGGCGAAGAAGATCATGCACACGAAGCTGTTCACAGTGCAGGCGGTCGTATTGCAGTAGCAGGTGTCGCCATTAAACCCGGAAAGCCTGTGACGATCGGGCGAATTGGCCGCGCAGTTTACTTAGGCTTGCCTGGCAATCCAGTTTCTGCTTTCGTAACTTGGACTGTGTTTGGAATTCCTATTTTGACCAAAATGTCGGGGGCACGTAAACCTGCAAGTGTTCGCAGGTATGTGAAATCAACTGCACCCATATCCCACAAATTGGGGCGCTGTGAGTATCGACCAGCAACTATTGTTGGCATACAGGAAAGCGGCCTGGAAGTTGTCGAAACATTATCAAAAACGCACTCAGCGCAACTAACGCCATTAACTATGGCCGATGGATTGGTGTTGATCCCAGCGGATATAGAAACAATTCCGCTTGGTGACCTGATTGAATTTCTTCCCTTTTGCAAAAACTGAATATCTGACCTGAAAGGTTAACCTAATGAAAATAGCCTATATAATGTCTCCAAGTAAGGGAAATACAGATCAGGTTTTAGCGCATCTGGCCGCGCAATTAAGCACACAAGGATTGCGAACGTGCGGTGTGGTTCAGATAAACACAGATGCAGATGATTGCGAGCACCCCTGTGATATGGACGTCCAAGTTCTGCCAGACGGGCCTATTATTAGAATTTCGCAATCCCTTGGTCGTGAAGCCAAAGGATGCAGGCTTGACCCTGAAGCCCTTGAAGGTGCCGTTGCAGAAGTGATCAAACGGCTGGACAACACAATAGACGTATTGATTTTGAACAAATTCGGCAAACACGAGGCTGATGGCCGTGGGTTTCGTGATATTATAGGGGAAGCATTGTCACTAAACATTCCAGTAATCACTGGTGTAAATGCTCTGAACTTGGATGCGTTCCAGGAATTTTCAGGCGAATATGCGACAGCCGTTGAACCAACCGTAAATGCCCTATCTGGATGGCTGCAATATGTTATGGATAAAGCTGGGCGTATCAAAGTTGAGTGCCCCTCTAATTCTCACTTAAGCCGCAGTTCTGGACAAATATTGGACAAAAGTATTGAAGAGAGCATTACCTGAAAGGTAAATATTCATTTAAATATTGAAATGTACGGTAAAATTGATAGTAGAAATTTAAAGTAGATCAAATTCACCTACCAACGTAGGAATAATGCTAGACATTCACGTTAACGGTGCGTCACATATTAAATATGATGAATTAAGTTAAGAAACCCTCCATTATTCAAACACTCAATTCTGTCCCACAGGTGCTGACGTTAGACAAAATGAGCACCCGGAGCGGCACTTAAGCGCGACACTTCCAGTTTGTTGTGTGGTTTCTATTGGAATAACTTCAAGCATGTTTTTGCCCGCAAGTTTTGCAAACTGGATCAAATTAATTGGTTTTGTAGCAAGTTTTGCAGATATTGGCTTTGGTTCAGCCACATCATCAATATTTTCAGTAATTCCCACACTATTCTCCACAAATATTTGTTTTACAAAGAACATCGGAAATGATTTTTGTCAGCCGTCAGCGTAGAATTGCTAAACTATTGTGTCAACTATTGCATCTGATGCGTTGGCGTATTGCCAGTGCAGATTAGCTAGGGATTTTATCTAGCTCTATGATGAACGTAGTGCCTTCACCTAAAACACTGGTAAAATCTATCGACCCGTTATGCCCATCCATAATATTTTTTGTAATATACATTCCCAAGCCAGTGCCGCCAATTTTACGTTGTATGGTGGAATCTACTTGGGTGAATTGCCCGAATACCAAATCTTTAGAACTTTCGGGTATGCCTTCGCCATAATCTTTTATATAAATGCAGGCTTTGTCGGTATGTTCTTTAAGTGTTATTTCGACCAGTCCGCCTTTTTCAGAAAACTTTACGGCATTTGATAAGATATTTGCCATAACCTGCATCATTCGATCATGGTCAGCATTTACAAATACGGGTTTTTCAAGGCCGAAAGTTTTGAATGTCGCGCCCATAGTTTGGCCAAAGCTTTCATTTGCCTCAACGGCTTCTTGAATTAAGTGTGCTAGATCAACAGGGCTAAGTTTGAAATTCATTTTCCCAGATTCGAACTTTTGCACATCAAGAAGGTCATCAATTAACACCGCAAGGCGGTTACTGTTCTTATAGGCTATATCAACAACATTATCGATTTTAGGCGAGGTATCCCCTAATCCGCCACTTTTTATCAAACCAAGTGAACCCTTTATGGATGTCAAAGGTGTGCGCAGTTCATGGCTGACGATTGATACAAACTGGGATTGCATCTCGTATGCATTTTCTGCGCGGTCACGTTCCAATTCTAAATCCGTCAACTGATTTAGGTTGTTTCGGTAAAGTTTCAAAAAGATCCTTGAGCAATCAATGATGAAGTATAAAACAAATACGACAGTCAAAAACTGTAACCATAAATACGAGTCTAAGGGGGGGCGTACCACCCATAGATCACGCGCTGGGATGTATAGAAATGTCAGGCTGTATACGGTTAGTCGCGCAATCAGCACACGTAATAATTGGTGATTGTTCATTGCCGCAAAAAGGGCTGCAGAGAACAAAAAGAACAAGGGTGTGAAATGTACTGAATGGCCTTCTTCATATGCAACAAGTATTACAAATAATGAAACTGCAAACGCACTTAATGTGGAACTGATCGTCAGTAGGTGTAGAAATCGAAAAGCGGTTTTGGGGCTTTTCCCATCCCATTTAATAACGCGTGTGGAAATGGAATAATCTAGAATTTCAGTTGCCAAAGCAAATAGATAACACGCGATAGCAATAGGGTAGTTATAGAAATAACCCGTTAAAGCGGCAGCACCTATAAACATAAACTGCCGTTGCCATATTAAACTTAACCCACCTTGGGCAAAGTCTTTTAACTGTCTTTTAAGATGCTTCATGCCCATCAAATCTGCCCGATCCATATATCAAAAAGTGCCGTTTGTGATTGGCCTTTTCGCGTAACCACTACAGTTATTGCCTGTTTTTTTATGGTTACTAATCTACATGTAAATTACTGTAAAAAAGCACATACATAAAGCGTTATGCACTGTTTTACTGATTTATCGGTCATAATGACGGTTATTTTACTTAAAAAGTAAGAAAACTTTTCGTTATAATTGCTGATTATACGGATAAGTTGTTTATGAATTTAGATTTCAATCTAAGGATGTCACCAATATGAATTGGTAACATTTATATTTGGCAGATTATGGGTGTGAATAACACCTAATGCAGTATTGGTGAAAGTTTCATTTGGGCAACTTGGGTTTCAAAACCATCAATCGTCATTTTAGGGCCAGCTGCTTGCGCGTCTAATCCTAGTCTGCCGATCCATCTTGACCAAACAGCGGGCACGAGCCCAAGAATTTCGGTGGCACCCAAAGAGTGTCCTGCATTAATAAGTTCGCCCATTAAATTAGCCTGCACACGCATTCGCATTTTCGCGGGTACATTTTTAGAAACAAACACACGCGAGGATTCCCATATATCCTCTGCTACGGGTGCTTTGAAATTTAATAGGTTAGAGGGGATGTCGTCTAACATTCCCTTCTGGGCGTCGCGTATCATGTAGGAATATATCCCACACCTGGCAGTTGTTGGCGTTAGTCTGATCCCCGCTAGAATTTCACCATACTCATGTACGGCAATCCAACGGCTGGCAGGTGTATCATATTGGTCATATTCCATCCCATCTGCTTCGGAAAGATCCCAGTGATTTTGCACAATAAAGGATTGCCTACGAGCGCGCAGAAGGTTGGTAAACAGCTTGCCATGATAGTGCATGTTGCTGAATGATAAAGTCGTTGTCTGCATCTTACTTCCTGTTTCTTCAATTAAAGTTTCTTACGCATTATAAAAAATACGCACCGGATTTTTTACATAGCGATCCATTAACCGGACAAAGAACGCCAGAAACTTAAACTATTTAAAAGAGACAAACCTAAACCATGCCGCACAATTTGATGTTGCGGTCATTGGCGTATTCGGATGTTTGGTACTTATATGCTGTACCTTACAAGCGATGTTAAACGCCTTATTTATAATAGTGGGGCTTTATCTGGCAAAACTGCCAAATATGCTCCGTTACTCGTTACTAAATTTGCCTCAATTCTCACTACTCTACCCCTAAAGTTGTCTAACTCAGTTCTGATTGCGATAGAAATTTCTCAATTAAGGCAAAATATGGCAAAATAAGGCTGAAATGTGGCTATTGTGTGCAAATATGACACAATTATGTCTAATTGTGGCGAAAATGTGGCAAAAGTGTACGTTACGTAAAGTGTTAAACTTGCCTAAATTTCATAGCAGGGCTGAAAATTACACGCGCAATAAATTTGGTAAGCTATTGAGCTAGAAGCATTATTTATTATAAATTCATAGTATTGATTATCAATAGGGATTGCGAATAGATATTGTGGTTTTTAAAATACCAAACACTATTTATAGTTGTATGCATCTTGGCAAATCCCAAAACCAAACAAATTTTAGGGCCAAAAATGGCGATATTTCCATTTTTAAATCAAAAAATGCGCAGAATCGGTAAATGTTACCAAACTGCTTTCCGAGGTTAGTGAATATGGTTGAGAAATCATTAAGCGGAACCAAAAATTAACCCGTAAATCTGAATAATAATTCGTACCAACAAAGCGAAATTGCCTTTTTGCTGCCTTAATTCGGTAACAAAATCCATGTAAATTATATTAAATGCAATGACTTGAATATTAATCAAACAGTTGAACCGTAGATACTTTAAAAAGTAAGCCCGAACATAAAGGCTTAGAAGCGGTTGAATGGGGCAGGGAAATGAATAAGTTTTTTATATTAGTAAATAAGCTGGTTACCATTAGAATACCAGTAAAACTGCAATATGTTATCGCCATGCTCATAGCCGTTATCGCAAGCCCCATGGTGGTATATGCGGTGCAAGGCAAAACATCGATAGACAGCTCTATACTAAGCCCGATCCTGATAACTGGATTAACGATTGCTTATGCGTGGGGTATTTGGATTATACGGTCAGCTGCCAGAACGGATATGACACCAGCCCAGGAAACTGCTTATCAAATTGAAGCTTTGAATGCACATTCTATCGTTACTATGGCAGATGCCCACGGTGATCTTATATTTGTAAATGAAAAATTCCTAAAAACCACTGGATACGATCGATCAGATTTGATCGGTAAATCGAAATCAATGCTATATCCAGATAGTGAAAGGCTGCTCTTTAAAGAAATCCAAAATATTATTCAAAGTGGCAATAGCTGGGAAGGGGAAATGCAGGTTAAATCCAAAGATGGAACTAATGTTTGGACACATACAACCATTGTCCCTCAGCTTGATAATCGTAAGAATGTAATAGGTAGTATATCTATAAGAACGGATATTACACAAAGTAAAATCACTTCGGCCGATAAGTATCTGCGTAAATCGCTGCACTTATTACGCGATGAAGTCTATATGTTTGACCCGATCACATTACAATTTATCTATCTTAATGAGGCCGCGATGAAGCAGTGTGGTTGGGATGAAACCACTTATATCGACAAAATCCTATATGATGCCCATATTGAAATGGACGGGCCATTACCCATAGATCCTAGCCAGTTCTATGAAATGGTGCGCCCACTGACTGACGGTGAAGTTGATGAAATGGCTTTTGAATTGCTATTCCAAGGCAAGTTGAACGAAGTGAAGTTGCAACTGGTACAAACAGAAGGCGGCAAACCTCATTTTGTTGCTATGGCCCGTGACATATCAGAACGTAAAGCGTTTGAGAAAATCAAAGATGACTTTATATCCACTGTCAGCCATGAATTGCGCACACCCGTCACATCTATCAAAGGCGCGCTTGGTCTGATTTTGTCAGGTGCTACCGGAACCTTGGATGAGAAAGCCAAAAGGATGCTGGATATTGCGTATCGAAATACAGATAGGTTGACGCTTATAATAAACGATATACTGGACCTGGAAAAAATCGCAGCAGGTCGTATGGATTTTAATTTTGAGCCTGTAAGCATGTCAGACTTGGTTGCAGATGCGATTGCCGCAAATGAATCATATGCAGATCGGTATAATGTATCTGTAAAAACATTTGGTTTGGATCAGGAACTAGAAGGGTACTGTGATGGCGATCGTATTTTTCAGGTGATGAACAATCTTTTGTCAAATGCTGCTAAGTTTTCAAACGCGGGCGATGAAGTTCATGTATCGCTATATGAAACCAATACATCCGTTTGTGTCAGCGTAGAAGATTTTGGTGAGGGGATACCAGTACATGCCCAAGCCAGTATATTTAACAGATTTATGCAGGCAGACAGTTCTGATCGCCGCTCAAAAGGTGGCACAGGTTTGGGACTAAGTATTGTAAAAGCTTTGGTAGAAAGTCAGGGCGGCTCAATAGGTTTCACTAGCCAAGTCGGAAAAGGAACTAAATTCAGCTTCGACATTCCAAAGACATATAGTACAGCTACTGTGATACCAGTTGGTGGTATAAGACAGGCAGCGGAATAAAGCGGTAAACCAGTGTTTATTAACAATTACTAAAGTAGGTGTAAAAATGGGAAATCTTAAGATACTTCACGTTGAAGATGACGCGGATATTCAAGAAATAGCCAAACTTTCATTAGAAACTATTGGCGGCTTTAATGTGCATCAATGCTTGTCTGGTGAAAAAGCGCTAGAAGATGCGGCGGGTTTTTCCCCTGACCTATTCTTGCTTGATGTCATGATGCCTGAAATGAGTGGTGATGTTGTATACCAAAAACTAAAAGCATTGCCTGGCCATCAGAATACGCCGGCGATATTTATGACAGCCCGTGCGCAAAGTGATGAGGTCGTTGCTTTGAAAAAGTTGGGAGCAATAGAGGTGATTATCAAGCCGTTTGACCCAATGACATTACCAGAACAAATTCAAACTGCCTTTGATGCATATAGCAACGAGGCAAGTTGATTTATTTTATATAAATTAAGTGATTTCAGTAGATTAAGGTGGTGTCCCAACTGGGACAATCGCCTACTAACCTATCTTTGCAGCACTAGCCAACAGGTCATCAATGACCTGCTTGGTTTCATCAATAGTTGGAATAAAACCTGTTCCAGATAAATGTTTGATGATGGTTTCTTCAGTATCTGATGCCAACTGGCCAAATTCAGGAAAGCCTAACGTGCTAGCGGTTCCCGATATTTTATGCGCAATAAATTGCGTTTCGCGCAGCGCATTTGTGCTGTCGGCCTGTAGCTCGATTTGGGCACGTAAATGTTCTAGATCACTTCTGCGTTCATCAAGGATTTCAATAAACCTTATACGCACTGCTCTTAATCGATCTTGAAGCAGATCACCAGCTGCTTGGTTCATCCTGCTTGTCCTTGTATGTATTTGTTAGACATTGCCACGGCATCTGTATGATATTCGTATTCAATATTTTCCGCAGAAATACATGCTTCTAGTAAAGCATCTGCAATTTTCTGCCCGGATCTAAATGTTAGCCGAATAGGGCTGCCTGCAACGACTGTTAAAACAATGGGACGGCCGTCACTATAATAAAGCCCCATAGAGGAAATACTATCGCGTATTTCTTTTTCGAAAGCTGCCGGGGCTAATTTCTGATCGCTGCTGTAAACACAGGCAAACGTACCGTTGCCTGCATAAGACACCAAATATTGCGAACATGATAAGCAATTAGTTATAGACTCTGCGACGTCAGTAATGATGCTTTCATAATCAAAAGCGGAAGATGCCTGGAATATGCGATCTATATCTGTTATGTGGAAACCTAGAATTGATGACCCAAACAAAGAGCCACGTGATAGCTGACATATGTAGTTTTCTAGGGCTATGTAATCAATGACCCCATCGACATTATCAATCGGAAATCTTTCTTCTAAAGTGTAAGATTTTTCAACTTTATAAACCGTTTCGGTGGGTTTGGCCGCAGAGATTATTTTTGCATTGTTGTTGCGGGCTTCCACCAAATTCTCTGCGATGCGCACGCGCGCACCTAGTTCTACCACGTCGAACGGCTTGGTGACATAATCCATAGCACCAGCTGAGAAAGCTTTATCTATATAAGATTTATCCGACATTGCGGTAATCATAATTATAGGGGTGCGTTGGTATAAAGGCATATGCCTAAGTGCCGCGCACAACTGGATGCCGTCTATTTCGGGCATCTGAATGTCTAAAAGAAAGCAATCGAACGGTAAACAATCACTTTGCAAAATATCAAAAGCCTGCGTTGCAGACTCTGCAACCGTAACATCGGTCTGGCCGATAGATGCAAGCACCTCGGTCAAGAGGTCCAAAATAATCGGATCGTCATCAACTGAAAGAATTCTCATATTTCTCACTCCTTTCCTAATTTCGAACTGCCATTATCTGATTAAGGCAGCTGATTTATATTTGTGGCCAATACTATGCTTGTGCCGCTTTGTGTTCCAATATCTGCTTTGCATCAAATTTACCTTCTGCACGTGCAATCGATGTCCGAAAAACACGGTCAGCTTTTTGATAGGCACTGACACCGGGGCGTATTGTTTTGCCTACAGATACCGATATTTCCATCGGTTCATCTGTGTCGTAGTTTAAATCGGCCTCATCAATAGCGCGATCAATAGAGCATTGAAGTGCGAACTCGATGTCTTCACTGGAATCAAATTCTAAACTTTGTGAAACACACAAGAAATGCCCGCTTCCAGCATATGACATTAGGAAAAACCCCATAGGTCTAAGTGTGTTTGCTATCGCTGAGGCAATCTTTGCCAAAGCTTTAGTAAACTCTGCTCTGCTAGCATTTGCGTGAATTTGCTCTGCTTGGTCGATCTTTACGGCAAAGAAATTAGAGCTGTGCAGCCCTGTGCGCGAAAGAGTGTTTAGATAGTTTTTAATGGCTTCATATTCTACAGCGCCTTCAACATTATCAAATACTTGTGGGTCAAAGAAGGGAACTTTTGCAGTGTAGGTATATTCTTTCGGCCTTGCCGCCCCAAGTGCGTTATGTTGCTGCCCTACTTTTCTAGCTTCAATCAATTTGTCTGCAACCCGTGCCCTTGCACCAATTTCGGTCACATCAAAAGGTTTGGTAACGTAATCTGTTGCACCTGCTGCAAATGCCTCATCTATATCAGATCTTTCAGCCAATGCAGTCAGCATGATAATCGGCGTCTCTTTGTATCCCCTTAAAACACGCACGCGTTTGCATAATTCGATGCCGTGAATGAACGGCATTGAAATATCAAAGAAGAAACAATCAAATTTTACATCGCCACTTTCAATCTTAGTAAGCGCTAATTCAGGGGATGAACAAACAGTAACGTCTGTATAACCAGACTCTGCCAAAAGGATTGGAAGAATAGATAGCGTTAACTCGTCATCATCTACTGCAAGTATCTTCATGATTTAATTCCTTTAGTGCATAGGGGTTATCAAATTATTGTTGTTACTATGGAAACAATCTTCGGAATTTTTTTGTTTGAAATATGGCCATTGTAAGAATTGCTAAAATTTACGCGATTAATCGGGCGTAAATGTAGTTAATTATTTGATTTTAAATATTAATAATTATTAGAAATAAAAGCGAAATGAGAGTGATACTTTACCTATGGCGCTATAATTTCTATAGGTTTAGGCCTAATTAAGGTGTGTAATTAACAAATATGCGCGCAAATATGCCTTAATCTGCGTCAGAGTTCTGAAGTTTGCAAAAAAGCGATTCATTGAAGTGACCAATAATATTAAGCTATTGAGCGATTTCAAAAATAGAATTGGTCATATGTTGTAAAAACGATAATTGTATTTGAAGTACTAGGTAATATGCGGTTACTTAAGGGGTCAAGAAACGGGAAAGCCAATGGTTGAAACGACAATTACCAAAGCTAATTTAGCAAATGAACCCGCTTTTGGGCCTTGGTTATCGCAGGCCTCAATTCTGGTGATAGATGATGAGCCTGGTATGCGGAATTTTTTGGTAAAGATTTTAAAACCAAGATGCCGAAAAGTAGTTGAGGCTTCAAATACACAAGAGGCGGCTTTATTGCTGGACGCGGGTCATTTTGACGTTGTGATACTAGATAACATTATGCCGGGTCAAAATGGTGTTGATTGGCTGCGAGAGCAACGCAAGGTTGGCTTTTTTGCGGATGCTATTTTAATAACTGCTTTTGCCGATTTAGAAACTGCCATTCGCGCTTTGCAAGCGGGTGCTGTTGACTTTGTTCTTAAACCTTTCAGGTCAAATCAAATTCTGAATGCTGTTGCGCGTTGTATTGATCGCATAAGATTGCGCCGCGAAAACTTTCTGTTGCGCCACGAACTAGAGTCTAACGCGAAAGAGAGTAGGCGGCGTAGCCGGTTATTGGGGACATCCAAAAGCATTAAAACCATCCGTGAAACACTGCACCGCGTGGCACCACTTTCTAGTACGGTTTTGATAACGGGCGAGTCGGGTACGGGTAAAGAAGTTACGGCCAGAAGTTTGCATTCATTATCAGACAGGTCTGATAAGGCATTTGTGCCAGTGAATTGCGCAAGTATTCCAAATGAAATTTTGGAAAGCGAATTGTTTGGGCATGTTAAAGATTTAGAAGAATCTGATGAAGACTTGCGCGAAGGGCTTTTCCTACATGCAAGCGGCGGCACATTATTTTTGGATGACGTCGCTGATTTGTCTTTAGACATTCAAGGTGCGCTACTTCGGGTTATAGAAGAAAAAAGGATACGCCCGCTTGGGTCAAAACGCGAAGTTCCAATAGATGTCCGGTTTATATTCTCAGCTAGTACAGATTTATTGACGGCTGTAGAAGAAGGGCGCTTTAGGGCAGATTTATTTTACCGTATTAATGTATTGCAAATCGAAATGCCCCCATTACGTGATCGCATTGAAGATGTACAAGAACTTGCTGATAAGTTTATGCAGGAAATTTCATTTGAATTGGGTGTACCACCTTTGAAAATATCTACTGCAATCAGACGTGGATTTATGCGTTATGATTGGCCTGGAAACGTGCGAGAGCTGCGAAACTTGATTGAACGCTCATTGATACTTAGTGAATTTCCACCAGAATTTGAGGGCGCGAATGAAGATAACTCATTTACATTCGATGACACACTGCAATCAGTGGAACGACAGCATATATTACGTGTATTAGAAGAATGTCATGGTAACCGCGCCGAGGCTGCCCGTAGGTTAGGTGTATCGCGCAAAACCATCGATCGAAAATGCGCGATGTGGAATGTGTAAAGATACCACAACAAGTATAGAACCATCAAAGCGTTCATGGATTAGCTCTGTTCGGTTCAGACTGTTGGTTATTGCGATATTGCCGATGTTGGTTGTTATGCCTTTGCTATTGGGTAGTACGTTTACGCAATGGTCGGTCAAGTTTGATGATCTGTTGATTGCAAAGGTTAATGGTGAGTTGACGATCGCACACCAGTATTTTGCGAATATATTAGAAACCAGCGAAGATAAAGTTCAGGCATTAGGAAACTCCGTAGCGTTTGCGAAAGTTGTAAACGGCCGAAATAAAATTGAGATTGCCGAATATTTAGATGAAAGGCGTCGCTACCTTGGGTTGGATTTTCTGTATTTGGCAGATGCGTCGGGTAATTACACAACATCGAATGATGACCGATATTATGCATATTTCAAAAATTGGGCTGTTGTGAAATCTGCGATGGAAGGAAAAGCGCGTACGGAAATTGATTTGTTTTCGGGTCAAGACCTTGCCCTTTTTTCGCAAGGTCTGGTGCAACAAGCGTTGATTGACCTAGTGCCGACTGAAGCCGCAGTTCCTACGGATAAAACCCAAGAAAGCCGTGGGATGATTGTGCATACGGCTGCACCGTTTGAAGTGGACGGAATAAAGGCCGCATTGGTTGGTGGTATTTTGCTAAACCGAAACTTGGATTTTATTGATACGATTAATGATCTTGTTTATCCGGCTGCAAGCCTGACAGACGGTAGTAGGGGGACGGCCACATTATTCTTGGAAGATGTGCGTATTAGCACGAACGTGCGCCTGTTTGAAAATGTGCGTGCGCTGGGTACGCGCGTGTCTGCCATTGTGCGTTCAACCGTCTTAGATCAAGGGCAGGTGTGGCTGGATCGCGCATTTGTGGTTAATGACTGGTATATATCCGCATATGAGCCAATCATTGATAGCACTGGCACGCGTATAGGCATGCTGTATGTGGGGTTTTTGGATACACCTTATAGAACTGCGAAAACACGCACTCTTTGGGCAACCATCTTGGCCTTGTTGGCAGCTGTTGCTTTATCCGTTCCAATATTTTTGCGCTGGGCACGCGGCATTTTTCGCCCTTTGGAAGGCATGTTGAAAACAATTTCGAAAGTCGAAGAAGGCGATATGGGTGCACGAACTGGCTGGACACGTACCGATGATGAAATTGGACAGGTCGCTTCACATTTTGACGGGTTGCTGGGACAAATACAGGAACGTGACCGTCGATTGCGCGGTCTGGCCGCTGAATTAAACGACCGTGTAGAAGAACGCACGCGCGAGCTTAGTGACGCAAACAAACGCCTAGAGGCGACAACAAAACAGTTGGTGGTTTCTGAAAAACTGGCAGCAATAGGTGAAATTACTGCAGGGATTGCCCATGAAATAAACAATCCTATGGCGGTTATTCTAGGCAACGTAGATGTCATCAGGCAAGAATTAAGCGGCCATATAGATGAAGTGGAAACCGAGTTTCGCCTGATTGATGAACAGGTTCATAGTGTGAACGTCTTGGTCAGCAAACTTCTTCAGTTTGCCCGCCCCGATGAATATTCAGATTTTATCGAGCTACAGATACCAGATGAAATTTTGACTGATTGTTTGGTTTTGGTTCAACACCTAATGACGAAAGTCAGAATAGAGGTTGAACGTAATCAAAATGCGGATGGCGCAATCGCTATGAACCGCACAGAGTTACAACAAGTATTTATAAACCTTATTGTTAATGCAATTCACGCAATGCCCGAGGGGGGCGTTTTGCGATTAAGTACAGGAAACAAATCTATCGATGATGTAATGGGGGTTGCCGTGTGTATCGAAGACACTGGTAAAGGTATGTCAAAAGAAACCTTGGATAAAATATTCGACCCTTTCTTTACCACCAAGCAACGCGAAGGTACTGGCTTGGGCCTGTCTATCAGCCAGACAATCATAACCCGCTATGGTGGGGAAATTTCTGTGGCTAGTACCGAGGGTGTTGGCACTAAGTTTTCTATCTGGCTGCCTATCGGTGAAGATTTACCCACATAAGGCCGCGTTTCAGACATCTGCTTAATCGTCTAGTGATCCGTGTATTGCAAATTGATCCAAGTCAGCATCTTCGCTTTTAATAGCTCTGAACTGCTCATTGACGCCTGCTTCGGTTAATTCGCGGCTGATGGCTATTAGTGTGTTTGGATCATGATCTTCGCATAGGTCTTTTGCATGTTCCATTTCCTGCTTTGCCACTGGCAGAGCGGCTTCAACCGATGGTGCGCCGTACATATCTACAAAATGCTGCGCAAGCTTTGTGGTTAAGGCTTCAAGCTCGGCTTCTTCAATTTGTGTGACGGCTACAAAGGTTGCGCGCCCAAAGGTTTCTAACCCCAGCCAGCCATTACTAAAAGCTTGGCGGTTCTTACCTTTTAGATCGGCCTGTGCCCAATCAGAAAATTCAAACCCGCCGCTAATCGCCCATTCGCCTGTGCGGGCAGCATAGTGAAAAACGTTTCTGTCGCTTTCGTCAAAATGTATGGTGCGGGCCAGTTTCATAGTGTCTCTCCGTTTACCAACAAGGCAGTTAATGGTTTAACAATGGTTGTAGTACCTGTCCTGATTAACATTCCAAAAGCTTCGTCAATTCCTAAGAATGTTCCTTGGATAGTTTGACCCTTATGGGTTGTTGTTATGTCGTCGCCAACACCGTGGGCTTTGGTACGCCATTCCGCGTGTAAAGGTGCTACCCCATCGTCTGCCCACCTATTTATCCAAACCAGACTATGACGAGACCAGCTTTCTAATAATTCAACTGGGTCTACTTCAATACAGCCTTCTTGCATTAAGGTTGTTTGATCTGGTGTGTCACCCCCGCCATAATCGTTAAGCGGTACTAAGGGTATTGTTATCCCCACAACCAACCAATCGGGCATATCTTCGGGGTTGCTATGGGATGCTGCCATTTTTAGCGCACCGCATGTGGCACCATTTACCAAAATACCCCCATGCCAATCCAAATGCACAGGAACTTCGGGTGGGGCTAATGCCCCAAGTGCATTTGAATAGCCAATGCCACAAGCGGCCATCATTGCAGCGGCTTTTTCCAAAGTAACCTCTGGTGCAAAGACAAATGCAGCACGCAAATACTCTACCGAAATATTATATACAATGGTTCCACCATCACAGCCAAGGGTCGCCAAAGAGATGGCTTTTTCAAAGGGGTCAATTTGCCCTGTAACAGCTTCACCTGTTAGCAGTGGCGGGAAAATGGGTTCAGGTGTCATGCGTGTCCGTCGTCTATCATTTTACGTGCAATGGTTCTAAAAGCCTTCGCTTGTGACGAATTTGGCTTAGACACCACAATAGGGGCGCCACCATCGCTGGCAAGCCGTATGTCTATATGTAGGGGAATTTCACCTAAGAGCGGAGTATTCAGTTTTTTGGCTTCGGTTGCTACACCGCCATGTCCGAAAACATGTTCTTCATGCCCGCATTGTGAACATATATGCGTAGACATGTTTTCAATCATACCCAAAATAGGTGTGCCTAATTTATCAAACATATCCAATGCCTTACGCGCGTCGATTAGGGCTACATCTTGCGGCGTGGAAACAATCAAAGCCCCTGTTACTTCTGCTTTTTGTGCCAAAGTCATTTGCACATCACCCGTTCCAGGTGGCAGATCAACGATCAGTACATCCAATGCGCCCCATTGAACTTGGGTCATCATTTGCTGCAATGCCCCCATTAACATCGGGCCGCGCCAAACAACGGCTTCGTCTTCGCGGGTCATAAGGCCGATCGACATCAATGTTACACCGTGATTACGCAAGGGTAGAATTGTGGTGCCATCGGGCGATGATGGCCTGCCTGAAATTCCTAACATACGCGGTTGTGAAGGCCCGTAAACATCGGCATCCAATAAACCTACTTTGCGCCCTTCTGCAGCTAATGCAGCGGCAAGGTTTGCAGATACAGTCGATTTTCCAACGCCCCCTTTACCAGATGCCACTGCAATAATGCGGTCTATCCCGGGTATCTTTTGCGGGCCTGCTGGTTCTGATTTTTTACCGCCCCCTAGATCAGGTGGTGCAGGGGCTGCACTATGTGCAGTCATCACGATACTTATCTCACCCGTGCCATCAAGTGCTTCAAGGTCAGCTTTTGCTTGTGCCTGCACCGCTTCCATCATTTTTGAACGTGCAGGATCAATCTCAAGTACAAACCTGACGGCATCGCCGTTTAAGGTAAGGGCACGAACCAAACCCGCTGTTACAATATCTTTATTGCTGACAGGGTCGATGATGTTGCCCAGAACATCCAAAATCGCTTCACGGGTAATGGCCATATCAGTTTTTTCCTGCGATTGTGCCGTTGACCACGTGTTCTATATCAAGCCCGTCTATGGTTAGCACAACTTTTGCTGAAAATGATTTACCAGATGTTGCACCTGTTCCGGCTTCATGCATGGCGTCTTCAATCGCTTGTTGTGATGTAACACCCACCTGTTTTAAAAATTTGCGCATGGTCATGTTGAATTCTTCGTTGCTCATCGTGTTGTCCTTTGAGTATTGATATTTAATGATCTTTGCGGATTTTAAGATAATCCTCGGTTGTTCTGGTTTTTTTACCATCGCCGCCTTGGAACGGGTTATCTGTGTTACGGAATTGAATATCGATCCTGCATTTATCGCACATTTTGATAAGCTTACCTGAGTCAGATGCGGTAAACATTGAATGCTTGCCTTCTAGTTGGGCCACAATACGTTCGATTGTTGATTTTACACCAAACAAGCTACCGCATTCGATACAGGCAAAAGGCTCTTCTTCGTGAACAACTTTCTGTTCAAACGCACTGGTAGATAAATCCATCTGTGGACGTAATGTAATGGCATTCTCAGGGCAGACAGTTTCGCATATACCGCATTGTAAACAAGCGGTTTCTTGGAAACGTAACTGGGGTAAATCCGGATTATCACCTAGTGCACCTGATGGGCATAATGAGGCACATGACAGGCATAAAGTACACGCATCAGTATCTACGACAACAGCCCCATAGGGCGCACCTATCGGCAGCTCTATCGGGCCATCGTGATCGGGTTGCAATGCATTTGCACTTAAACGCGCTACATCACGGCGCCCGCCTATTGGCAGGATAGGTTCGGCTACTGTTTCGAAGCTTTCGGTCTGATATAAAATATCGCAAAACGCGTCAGGGTCATTAACTTCCATTAACGATACTTGGGGGCCACCCGCCAAAGCATTAGCTATTTCCATCTCGGATAAAACAACCGCAGTTTCTGTTTTAGGTGCGGCAAGAATATGGATATTACAAAACCCGCTACCTAAAGCTGCAAGCATTTCAGCATGGCCAAACCCTGCGAGCGTATCAACCTCTATGGGGATTACATTTGCAGGTAACCCACGACCAAAACGGGCCGCAAGCGAGATCATTTCGCCACCAAACTCGGCATCATGTACCAATAGCTGTGCGGATGTGCCGCCTGCATCTATGTAGGTTGCCGCAAGGTTTTGAATGCGGCGGTATAGGAATGAAACAGGGGGTGCATCATATGAAATTGCCCCAGACGGGCAAAGTGCAGAACATGCACCACACCCTGCACACGCCATGGCATCTATCAAAACGTTGTCGCCGTCTGGTGTAATGGCGCTTGTCGGGCAAATATCCAAGCATTTGCTGCACCCAGTTTGTTGAGCACGCGAATGTGCGCATATGTTTGCGTCATAGCTCAAGTAAAGCGGTTTTTCGAAAATACCGACCATATGTGACGCATCAAATACACATGACGCAACCGCCAAAGGGTCACCTGGATCGGCCCGAAGATAGCCATCGCGCTTTTCAGGTGCGGGGAATAATGGGGTGTTTCCTGTCAGGTCTAAAATGATGTCACATTGCGAAACGGCACCGTTTTGTGGCTCGCTAAATGTCATTGTACCGCGACCTGCAGGGTTAAGTTCTTGGTATTCATCGATGCGAATTGTGAATTTACCCAGCGTCCCAGATGTTGATTTCAGCGTTCCTGCCACTGTGTCAAACCTGCGGTCTAAAGCGACGTCATCTGTTGATGAAAGCAATACTGTTACGCTTAAAGTTTCGCATAATTGGGTTGCGGCACGCAGGGCAATTTCAGGGGATCCAAGTATCAAACACATGCCTTCAGAGGTTACATCAACAGTTTTTTCGCCAGGATTTTCCAACAACGCATCACTGACCAAAGCAGCCATTTTAGGGCCAGATTCTGCGGCTTGATCCGACCATCCAGCGCGATCTCTTATATCGATGAATTCTGGGGTATCTATCTCCATTTCATCAGCAAGTTCTTCGAAGACTGCGCGCTCTTGCAAACAGGCAATAACGGTATTTTCGCCTTCCATTATTTTCGCGGCATCTGCTATTTGCGTGGTGCAAAGGCCTGTATGCACACGTGAACAGTTTATACCACGCACCCCATCAAACGACGAAGCATTTATGGGTTGTGATTTAGAACAATCACATAAAATCAATGTCTTAGTCATATATACTTTCCTGAATTATTCCTTTGGAAGTGCGGGAATTATAGTTATTTCCATTGGAAATTTGCTTAGCATAGTCACGAAAAAACAAAGAGGTAAAGACATAAAAAACAAAACCTGTCATCTAATTTTACTGCGGCAGGTTGGTGGTATGAGTGATGTTATAGAAGGGAAAATATCAGTGATTTTACCGTGATTTATTTCTGATAAATTCGATTCTTGGAATGTGTTTGCTAGAGCTTTTAAAATCCATTTTTTAGAATTTTGAATAGTGGACATTTTGACCGTCGCACTTGGAATTTACACTGCAAAAATAGACATAATGTCCCATGACCATGGTTAATGTCGATTGTTGCTAGTTTTGGCAAATCATTGCTTGGAATAAACCCAATTTGCACCCTAACCTTGGATATCAGCACGATCATATGATCCTGCTGTGACTGTTTGGGAGGACAGTTGAATGAACTCAAGGTCAATTTCAATGCCTATCGGTATCGTCGTTCGCAGAACGCCGGGTGTTACCAAGTGGGCAAAATGGAATTGGAAAGCCGTGGCAGTTTTGCCGGGCGCTGGCCCTGCGGATTGGGAAGAGATGCGTCGTGAAGGCGATGCAGTTGAATACCACGCAGGCACCCTACCGCTAGAGCTATATCGAACCGACACAGAGGCATATCTTGCAGGGCTAACTTGTGAGGTGCCGTCGTTGTTTGTTGTGATGCGCAACGCGGGAAGTTTTGATGATCTGAAAGATATTGATCTGCTTTTGATTACGGCCTCACCTTATGACGCGCAAGATTACTGTGACAGCGGTGAAGAAGCGGTTGAAGTAATCCCGATGCCAAGAGCGATAATGGCATGGGTATCAGAATTCATTCACACACACCACGAAGATGAAGTGTTCATCAAGCGTGTGCGTGACAAAAAATTCAACGATACGGTCGAAGATGGGATTGGCGATCAGCGTATTAAGCAAACCACTGATGTTTATCGCGCACCCGCCCGCAAAACGGAGTTCATTCAATGAAGGAACGCCGTGATTTCTGGAGTCGCCGCAAACAGGCAGTAGAGGCTGAAGCCGAAACTGAAGCTAGCGAATTAATTGCTGCTGAAGAAAAACAAGACCTTGAAGCTTTAGAGCAACAAACCGATGAGGAAATACTAGAAGAACTAGGTTTGCCAGATCCCGAAACGTTAGAAGCCGGGGATGACTTTACTGGCTTTATGGCAAAAACCGTACCTAACCGGCTGCGCAATCGTGCATTACGCAAATTATGGCTAAGTGACCCGCTGTTGGCAAACTTGGATGCCTTGGTTGATTACGGCGAAGATTTCACAATTAACCCGCTCGATACCGAGGTTATTCAAACCACCTATCAGGTGGGTAAAGGGTTGTTGGCACATGTCAAAGAAATGGAGCGCCAAGAAGAAGCGGCTAAACAGCCAAAATTATCTGATGACGATGTGCAAGAAGAAGAAATAAAAGTCGCTGAAGAAGTAGAGGAAGCAGAGCTTTCTTTTGTGGAGGCGGAGCCAGAGCATGATCTGGAAGAACAAGATACGCAAACAGTTTTCCTAAACGATGAGGCCGATGAGGGCCCCGACATGGACACTGTAATAACAACAAAGAAAAGAATGCGCTTCGTCTTTGAAGCGCAAGCATAACATAACAAAAGCCAAGACAAACCAGTCTTGCAAACGGAGGATAAATTGCTGGCATCTCAAGTAAGCACGCAAGTTGCACAAGAAGATCAGCTTCGCGCGGATATGTATGATTATTTGGCGGCTTTCTTATCAGGGCCACCAACAGGTGATTTGATAAAGAAAACGATTAGCCTAAAAAGCGATGAAACTGAACTAGGTGTTGGCTTCAATGCTTTGGCGCGAATTGCAAAAACCCAGAACGAAAAATCAGCAACCAGCGAATTCAATGCGCTGTTTATTGGTGTGGGTCGTGGTGAATTGTTGCCTTATGCCAGTTTTTACCTAACGGGCTTTTTAAACGAAAAGCCCTTGGCGATTTTACGCAAAGATATGGCAAGCCAGCATATCACACGCGCACCAAACGTATTCGAACCTGAAGATAATATTGCCAGCCTTTTGGAAATGATGGCGGGGATGATTACAGGGCGCTTTGGCGAACCTGCCCGTCTTGAGGATCAAAAACAGTTCTTTAACCGACATATAAGCCCTTGGGCAGGGCATTTCTTTTCGGATTTAGAAGGGGCTAAAAATTCTGTTTTATATGCACCCATCGGCGCTATTGGCCGTGTGTTCATTGAAATAGAACAGGAAGCCTTTCGAATGATGGCCAGTTGATCTTGGCTGTTTTAACCGATCAGCGGGCCCGCTGGTCATAATAAAGGAGAAGTCGAATGACCAAAAAAAGTGTCACCGCCGATAATACCAGGCGTGATTTCCTTAAAATGGCATCAGTTGCTGCACCTGCGGCAGCAGTCGCCCTAACGGGTGAAGCTGCACAAGCTACTGAACTTGACCAACATGCAGGCGAAGGCCTGCGCGATACTGCCCATACCAGGGCATACCTAGATAGTGCCCGTTTCTGACGGACAAAATCACTAAACACAGTGCGAGGTTGCGAGACGCCCAGACCACTGTGAAGACAAGACTAAAATGGCAATTCTGCCAAAAACAATAAAATGGAGTACTATAATGCTCAGGAAAAAGACCAACGGGGTTGCGCGACGCCCCCAACGGGCAAGCCTCCTGTCAAAGGTAGCAGAGAAATCTGTTGACCGTCGTTCATTCCTTCGGGGATCAGGCCTAGCCATTGGTGGCTTGGCAGCGATTGGTGCAACAGCAGGTTCTGTGACAAAGGCATCTGCCCAATCCGCCGTAAATGGCGCAATTTCAACGATCAAATCCGTTTGTACCAACTGTTCTGTCGGCTGTACCGTCATGGCAGAGGTGGACAACGGCGTTTGGGTTGGACAAGAACCCGGCTTTGACAGCCCATTCAACCTTGGTGCGCATTGCGCCAAAGGTGCCTCTGCACGTGAAGCTGCACACGGTGAACGCCGTCTGAAGTATCCGATGAAAAAAGAAGGCGGAGAATGGAAGCGCATCAGCTGGGAACAGGCGATTGATGAAATCGGCGACGGCATGATGAAAATCCGCGATGAAAGCGGGCCAGACAGTGTATACTGGTTGGGTTCAGCCAAACACAGCAACGAGCAAGCCTATTTGTTCCGTAAATTTGCTGCGTATTGGGGAACAAACAACGTAGACCATCAGGCACGTATTTGTCACTCAACCACAGTTGCAGGTGTTGCAAATACATGGGGCTACGGCGCCATGACCAACAGCTACAATGACATCCACAATTCAAAAGCGATGCTAATCATTGGCGGAAATCCAGCAGAGGCACACCCTGTGTCTTTGGTGCATATCCTAAAAGCCAAAGAAGAAAACAACGCACCATTGATCGTATGTGACCCACGCTTTACGCGTACAGCGGCACATGCTGATGAATATGTACGTTTGCGTCCTGGTTCGGATGTTGCTTTGGTTTGGGGTCTTTTGTGGCACATCTTTGAAAATAATTGGGAAGATGCCGAGTTTATTCGCACACGCGTTTACGGCATGGACCAAATTCGCGAAGAAGTGAAAAAATGGAACCCAGAAGAAGTTGAACGCGTATCAGGTGTTCCTGGAAGCCAGCTAAGGCGTGTAGCACATACTTTGGCAAACAACCGTCCCGGCACAGTAATTTGGTGCATGGGTGGCACACAACATACAACAGGTAATAACAATACACGTGCCTATTGTATTTTGCAGCTTGCCCTTGGCAACATGGGTACATCTGGTGGTGGCACAAATATTTTCCGTGGCCACGACAACGTGCAAGGTGCAACAGACGTTTGCGTATTGTCTCACTCACTTCCAGGTTATTATGGCCTGTCAGCTGGATCATGGGCCCATTGGGGTCGTGTCTGGGGTGAAGATATGGATTGGCTGAAAGGTCAGTTTGATAATATCACAGGTAAAGACGGCAAAGAAAAGTCGTTGATGAACCTGAAAGGTATACCTGTGTCACGTTGGATTGACGGTGTGTTGGAAGATAAAGACAACATCGATCAGCCTAACAATGTACGCGCTATGGTCCTTTGGGGACATGCGCCTAACTCGCAAACTCGTGGTAAGGAAATGAAAACGGCGATGGAAAAACTCGACATGCTTGTCGTTGTTGATCCGTATCCGACGGCTTCCGCTGCTATGCATGACCGCACAGATGGTGTGTATCTGCTTCCTGCTTCGACCCAGTATGAAACACGTGGCTCTGTCACCGCTTCAAACCGGTCATTCCAGTGGCGTGATAAGGTTGTTGAACCAATCTTTGAATCAAAACCTGATCAAAACATCATTGCGTTGTTTGCAAACAAGTTTGGCTTTGCGGATAGATTTTTCCGTAACATCAGCATGGAAGGTGAAAACGCCCCAAATGTTGAAGACATCACACGTGAGTTTAACGGCGGTATGTGGACGATCGGTTATACGGGTTGTTCGCCTGAGCGGATTAAATCGCATATGGCCAATCAGCACACGTTTGACAAAACTACATTGCAAGCCGTTGGTGGCCCGAATGATGGCGAATACTACGGTCTACCGTGGCCATGTTGGGGAACTGCCGAGATGAAGCACCCCGGCACGCCTAACCTTTATGACATGTCTAAGAAAGTGTCAGAAGGCGGTTTGACTTTCCGTGCGCGCTTCGGTGTTGAACGTGAAGGAACCAATCTGCTAGCAGAAGGTGTTTATTCCAAAGGATCAGAAATTAAGGATGGGTATCCTGAATTTACCATGGCGATGCTTAAAAAGCTCGGCTGGGATGGCGATCTGACTTCGGAAGAACGTGCATCAATCGAAGCCGTTGCTGGTGACAAGACCAACTGGAAAACAGACCTATCTGGTGGTATCCAGCGGGTTGCGATCAAACATGAATGTGCACCATTTGGTAATGCCAAAGCCCGTGCAGTTGTTTGGACGTTCCCTGATCCAGTTCCAGTTCACCGTGAACCGCTTTACACCAACCGCCGTGACTTGGTTGAGGATTATCCAACATACGCAGATAAGCAGGCTTATCGTCTGCCGACCTTGTATGCCTCAATCCAGAAACAGGATTTCTCGAAAGAGTATCCAATGATTCTGACAACTGGACGCCTTGTTGAATACGAAGGTGGCGGTGATGAAAGCCGTTCTAACCCTTGGCTGGCTGAATTGCAGCAAGATATGTTCGTTGAAATTAACGCACGTGACGCCAATAATTTGGGTGTACGTGACCGCGAACAAGTCTGGGTTGAAGGTGCGGAAGGTTCCAAAGTCAAAGTTATGGCTATGGTGACGAACCGTGTTGGCGCAGGTGTGGCCTTTATGCCGTTCCACTTTGCTGGGCATATGGAAGGCAGAGACTTGCGTGAGAACTATCCCGATGGTGCAGCCCCTTATGTTTTGGGTGAAGCCGCTAATACTGCAATGACCTACGGTTATGACAGTGTAACTCAAATGCAAGAGAGTAAAGTTTCTCTCTGCAAAATCTCAGTAGCTTAGGAGGGCTGAAAAATGGCAAGAGCAAAGTTTCTTTGCGATGCTGAACGCTGCATCGAATGCAACGCCTGTGTCACCGCCTGTAAGAACGAGCACGAGGTGCCTTGGGGCATCAACCGGCGCAAAGTTGTTACAATAAACGATGGCAACCCAGGTGAACGTTCGATTTCGATCGCATGTATGCACTGTTCAGATGCACCCTGTATGGCTGTGTGTCCTGTGGACTGTTTTTACCAAACCGACGACGGTGTGGTGTTGCATTCTAAGGATCTATGTATCGGTTGCGGATATTGCTTCTACGCATGTCCGTTCGGTGCACCACAGTATCCGCAAGCTGGTAACTTCGGCAGCCGTGGCAAAATGGACAAATGTACATTCTGCGCAGGTGGCCCGGAAGAAACCGGTTCAAATGCCGAGTTCCAAAAGTATGGGCGCAACCGTATAGCAGAAGGCAAACTGCCGATCTGTGCGGAAATGTGTTCTACTAAGGCGCTTTTGGCTGGTGACGGTGCAGTTGTATCTGACATCTACCGCGAACGTGTTGTATCACGCGGCTTTGGGTCTGGTGCCTGGGGTTGGGGTACAGCTTACGGCACTAAGAACGGTGGCTAAAATTGATAAAGGGCCATTCTTGGCTCTTTATGTCAAAAAAGTGGGGCGGTGAAATTCCATCGCCCCACCTATCTAATCTTCATAGGTTTGAAATGATGCTTAAACGGATATGTCTTTCAGTTTTTATTTCTTTTTTCATGTACTTAACCGCTAGTTTTGCACAAGATACTGCAAATGATCCGCATGCCTCTACGGGTGGTGCGCAAACATTGGCAGACATTATTGCACGACAAAATGGTCAGCAAGTTGAGGATGATTTTAGAAGAAACGCAACTGGTGATCCGAACTCTGCTGCCTCTATCGCATCTCAACTGGGTTCCTTGGGTGGCACATCAGACGCAGAGGTGTTCCGTGCATTGCGCTATGGTACTGCCGATGTAACCGTATCTAATAACGGGCCTGCGGCAGAGGTTATTATACAAGATGGCGGTATGCGCTGGCTAAAATTCCGCAATGGCCCTCTGAAGGACAAAGGCGGCTATCTGTTGCTGGGTATGCTGATTTTTCTGGCACTATTTTATGTTTACCGTGGCAAAATTATGATCGAAGGCGAAAAAACTGGCGTCAAAATCATGCGTTTCAAGCTGATTGAACGCTTTGGCCACTGGCTGATGGCAGGCTCGTTTATCATTCTTGCGATCACTGGCCTGATTTCACTGTTTGGCCGTTTTGGATTGATCCCTTTGATTGGTAAAACCGCTTATGCCGCTATCGCCAATGTAGGTATATTTGTGCACAACTGGTCAAGCTGGGGCTTTATGGTCGGGCTGGTTCTGGTGTTCCTGATGTGGGTTTTGGACAATATCCCCAAAAAACACGATCTGAAATGGATTGCCCAAGGCGGCGGCTTGTTCACTGAAGGGCTGCACCCGCCCTCAACAAAATTTAATGCGGGCCAAAAAATGATATTCTGGGCGGTAATCCTGTTTGGCACCTCAATTTCGATCACTGGCCTGTCATTACTGTTCCCGTTCCAAATTCCAATGTTCGCAGGAACATTTGAACTGCTGAATAATATCGGCATATCTGGCCTGTTGGGCTTGGGTGAACTGCCAACAACACTGGCCCCACATGAAGAAATGCAACTTGCACAGGTTTGGCACGCGATTGTCGCCTTTGGTTTCATAGCTGTCATATTTGCGCATATCTATATCGGCTCAGTTGGTATGGAGGGTGCGATTGATGCGATGACATCTGGCGAGGTGGAAGAGCAATGGGCCAAAGAGCACCATGGGCTTTGGGTGGATGAAATCAAGGCAAAAGAAACTGCTACTCCTGCGGAGTAACTGGAATTAAGGAATGTATTATACAATGACAAAAGGTTTCTTTGCAGTACTATCATTGTTGATAACAATGATGCTTACAGGTGTAAGTTTCGCAGGTGACCAACGCATACTGGTACAATCAACGACCTCCACACAAAACTCTGGGTTATATGATTATCTACTGCCACACTTTGAAACCGAAAAAGGCATGAAAGTTGCCGTGGTTGCCGTAGGCACAGGGCAGGCAATAAAAAATGCCATGAACGGTGATGCGGATGTTTTGTTTGTTCACGCAATGCAATCAGAGTTGAAATTCGTTGAAGAAGGTTTTGGCATTCAGCGGTTTGATGTGATGTATAATGATTTCGTTATGATTGGCCCAAAGAACGACCCTGCTAAAATAGCAAGAATTAAGACTGTTAATCAGGCTTTAGGTGCGCTTCAAAAAGCCAAACAAAGGTTCATTTCACGCGGTGACGATAGTGGTACCCACAAAAAAGAGCTGCGCTTGTGGAAATCAGCCAATCTGCAACCTGATGGAAAATGGTATGTTGAAACGGGTTCTGGCATGGGTGCTACAATTCGTATGGCGGTAGAGATGGGGGGCTATACCCTAACGGATCGCGCTACATGGATTGCATTTAACGGCAAAGAAGATCACCGCATAGTATTAAGTGGTCAAACCGAGCTATTTAACCAATACGGCGTTATCGCGGTTAACCCCGTAAAGCATCCTCATGTAAATATGAGGGGTAGTGATGCGTTGATTAATTGGTTAATAAGCCCCCACGGCCAAAAACTTATTGCAAATTATCGCGTTCAGGGGCAACAGTTGTTCTTCCCGAACGCACATAAAACGGCATCGAACTAGGTATATGTAAATGACAACGCTTCCAAAACTAATTGACCCATATGCACGCGCCATCACCTATTTGCGTGTGTCCGTGACGGATCGGTGTGATTTTAGGTGTGTGTATTGCATGTCTGAAAATATGACGTTCTTACCCAAGAAAGAGCTGTTGTCACTGGAAGAGCTGGATAGGCTTTGTTCAGCGTTCATTTCGCAAGGGGTGCGCAAGCTACGCATTACAGGTGGTGAACCGTTGGTGCGCAAGAATATCATGACATTCTTCAAAAGTATCTCACGGCATATAGAAACAGGTGATTTGGATGAACTGACCCTGACAACCAACGGGTCGCAGCTAAAACGCTATGCAGCTGATTTAGTTGCATGTGGCGTGAAACGGGTCAATATTTCCCTTGATACATTGGACGCCGAAAAGTTTGCCAAGATCACCCGTTGGGGCAGGTTGGCACAAGTGTTGGAAGGTGTTGATGCGGCTTTGGCCGCTGGGTTAAAGGTTAAGATCAACACGGTTGCCTTGAAAGACGACAATCAAGATGAGCTGTATAAAATGCTTTCTTGGTGTGCAGACCTTGGGCTGGATTTAACGTTTATTGAAGTTATGCCAATGGGCGATATCGGCAACGAAGATCGTCTTGACCAATATTGGTCCCTAAAGGATTTGCGCACAGAACTTACCACACGCTACACTTTATCTGATCTGTCAGAAACCACAGGCGGCCCTGCGCGGTATGTGCGTTTGGAAGAGACTGGACAAAAAGTTGGGTTTATTACCCCAATGTCACATAATTTTTGCGAAAGCTGTAACAGGGTTCGGTTGACTTGCACGGGGCAATTATTTCAGTGTTTGGGGCAAGAAGATGAGGTGGATTTACGTCAGGTTTTACGCGCTCATGAAACTGATACGCCCTTAGTTGAAGCCATTCATGCGGCTATTGCGTTAAAACCGAAAGGCCATGATTTTGATTATTCACGGCAAAAAATTGCTGGCGAAATGACTCGACATATGAGTCATACAGGCGGTTAAATTGAATGCCCCAACTGGGGCATGTACATAACACTTTGAAAATTATCTGTTTTTACAGTTTTTAAGGACTCATTTATTTGGCCTGCTAAATATCTGTGCCTGTGGAATTTCGTACGGAAAAATTAATAAATTTACCATTTGATAAATTTTTTATACTATGCCAACATAAAGCCGTTGATATGACAAACAGGGGGTATAGATGTCGAATTCGGAAAACACAGATGGTATTGTTTCTGGTCGTTTGGATGCGCAACACCTAAGTGGGAATTTTAACGACCTTCACCCTAGGCTGGATGACCATGAAGCTTTGGTTGCCGCAGACAGGTGCTACTTCTGTTATGATGCACCGTGCATGACGGCTTGCCCAACAGATATTGATATACCATTATTTATTCGCCAAATTTCAACTGGAACGCCTGAAGCCTCAGCACTGACAATATTTTCGCAAAATATTCTGGGTGGTATGTGCGCAAGGGTTTGCCCGACAGAAACATTGTGTGAAGAGGTTTGCGTGCGTGAAACCGCAGAAGGTAAGCCAGTAGAAATCGGCCGTTTGCAACGTTATGCAACAGATGTTGTCATGCAAAGCGGTCATCATCCGTTTACACGCGCAGTTTCCACAGGAAAATCCATAGCCGTGGTGGGCGCGGGGCCTGCGGGGTTAGCTTGTGCGCATCGTTTAGCAGTTATGGGTCACGCCGTGACACTGTTTGACGCACGCCCTAAGGGCGGCGGTTTGAATGAATTTGGTATCGCATCATATAAATCTGTTGATGGGTTTGCACAAAAAGAACTGGATTGGTTACTGTCGATTGGTGGCATTGATGTACGTTACGATAAAATGTTGGGCGCTGACATTACACTGGAGCAATTACAAGTAGACCATGATGCGGTGTTCTTAGGAATGGGACTAGGCGGTGTGAATGCATTACAAACAGACGGCGAAGACAAAGATAACGTACTGGATGCGGTATCTTTCATTTCCGATCTGCGCCAAGCAACCGATTTAACCAAGTTGCCAATAGGTAAACGCGTGGTTGTCATCGGGGGCGGTATGACGGCTGTGGATGCGGCAGTACAGGCAAAACTGTTGGGTGCGCTGGATGTAACGATTGCATATCGGCGCGGTAAGGAACGGATGAGCGCGTCTGTTTTTGAACAAGACTTGGCAACCTCAAAAGGGGTGCGCATAATTTATAATGCACAACCTGTTAAAGTTACGGGCAATGGCGCTGCGGCTGGTATCGAGTTTGCATATACGCACACGGTTGATGGTCAGTTGGCCACGACGGGTGAAAGTTTTGAGTTGCAAGCCGACCAAATTTTCAAAGCAATCGGCCAAACGATCAAAGATGTGCCAGCTGCATTAGCCATTGAACGTGGTAAAATTCGCGTTTCTGAAACAGGGCGCAGCTCGGTGGATGGTGTTTGGGCAGGCGGTGATTGTGCCACAGGTGGTGACGATTTAACTGTAACCGCTGTAGCTGAAGGCCGCGATGCAGCAATGGATATTCATGCAAGCCTGATGGGCTGAGCAATTAGAAAAGGAGCTATAAAATGGCTGACCTGACAGGTAATTTTATCGGAATAAAATCTCCCAACCCGTTCTGGCTGGCTTCGGCACCGCCGACGGACAAAGAATATAATGTGCGTCGCGCGTTTGAAGCTGGCTGGGGTGGTGTTGTTTGGAAAACACTAGGCGAAGCGGGGCCACCCGTAGTCAACGTGAATGGCCCGCGTTATGGGGCCGTTTGGGGTGCTGATCGCCGCTTGCTGGGGCTTAACAATATAGAACTTATCACCGACCGCCCGCTGGAAGTGAACCTGCGTGAGATTAAGGCTGTTAAGCGCGACTATCCTGATCGTGCCTTGATCGTATCCTTGATGGTGCCGTGCGAAGAACAGGCGTGGAAAGCCATTCTGGCCGAGGTTGAAGATACCGGTGCAGACGGCATAGAGTTAAATTTCGGGTGCCCGCACGGTATGGCGGAACGCGGAATGGGATCAGCTGTGGGTCAAGTGCCTGAATATATAGAAATGGTGACGCGCTGGTGCAAACAATATTCACGTATGCCGTGCATCGTGAAGCTGACACCGAACATCACGGATGTGCGCAAACCCGCGCAAGCAGCCCTTGCAGGTGGCGCGGATGCGGTCAGCCTGATTAATACGATCAATTCTATCACTTCGGTTGATCTGGACATATTCTCACCAGAACCAACGATTGACGGCAAAGGTGCGCATGGAGGCTATTGTGGCCCTGCGGTCAAACCGATTGCACTAAACATGGTGGCAGAAATTGCACGCGATCCAGCAACGGCAAACCTGCCGATCTCTGGCATTGGTGGGATTACCACATGGCGTGATGCAGCCGAATTTATGGTGATGGGTGCAGGTAACGTACAAGTATGTACGGCGGCTATGACCTACGGATTTAAAGTTGTTGAAGAGATGATTAGCGGCTTAAGCCAATGGATGGATGAAAAGGAAATTTCGAACGTGTCCGATATTGTGGGCCGCGCGGTTCCCAATACATCTGACTGGCAGCACTTGAACCTGAATTATATCGCCAAGGCAAAAATTGATGAGGATTTGTGCATCAAATGTGGCCGTTGTTATGCCGCTTGTGAAGACACATCGCATCAGGCGATTTTAATGTCGGATGACCGCGTGTTTAGCGTGAATGACGATGAATGTGTGGCGTGTAATCTGTGCGTAAATGTCTGCCCAGTTGAAAATTGCATCACTATGGATGCAATGGAAGCAGGCACAACTGATCCGCGTACGGGCCAAGTTGTAAGTGATGTGAAAGCCGATTGGACAACACACCCAAACAACCCGTCCGCAGCGGCGGCAGAATAATCAGGGGGTCAGTGTTGCACGGTACATTGTATCAAGAAATTCAGCGGCCTGTTCAAACCTGGCATCTGCTTTGTCTGATAAAACAGCGCGTACTTGCACGTCGAAATCCGCATAATGCTGGGTTGTTGCCCAAATTGAAAATATTAAATGATGGGGGTCTATCGCTTTGATTTTACCTGCATTTATCCAGCTTTGTATTAGCGCGGATTTTTTATCCGTTAAGGTTTTTAACGGGCCGGCAAGTTCATCTAATATGCGCGGCGCACCTTGTAAAACCTCATTCGCAAACAGGCGGCTTTCGCGTGGGTAATCGCGCGACATCGCCAACTTGCGTCCGACATAGGCGCAAATTTCATCCACAGGATCGCCTGCATCACTTAAATGCTCCAACGGTTCCAGCCAAGTTTCCAGCAGTCTTGCCAACAGCTTTGCATGAATGGTTTCTTTGCCGTCAAAATAATACAGAATGTTGGGCTTTGATATGCCAGATTTTGCGGCAATCTGATCTAAAGTTGAGCCGCGATAACCATAGGTGGCAAAAACTTCTAATGCAGCTTCCAGAATGGCTTCGGTCTTTTCCCTTTGAATTCTGGTCGGCCCTTTGGTCGATGCTGCACGCGCCATATATTACCCCCGTTATTAATATAATGGCCTTGACCAGCAGGCCCCACCACGTTCATAGTTTTGACCATATGGTCAGAAAATTACAATGGCAAGTTTTGCCTACTGATTAGGAGATAGCAATATGACAACACCTGTAAGCAACCTGCGCATAAACGGCGATCGTCTGTGGGATAGTCTGATGGACATGGCTAAAATTGGCCCCGGTGTGGCGGGTGGTAATAACCGCCAAACGCTGACGGATGAAGATGGCGAAGGTCGTGCGTTATTTCAACAATGGTGCGAAGCGGCTGGCTGTTCCATGGGGTTGGATCAGATGGGCAATATGTTTGCGCGGCGCGAAGGTAGCGACCCTGATGCGCTGCCGGTTTATGTGGGGTCACATCTGGATACACAGCCCACGGGTGGCAAATATGACGGTGTTTTAGGTGTGTTAGGTGGCTTGGAAATTCTGCGCACATTGAATGATATGGATATCAAAACCAAACACCCGATCGTTGCAACCAACTGGACAAACGAAGAGGGCACACGTTATGCGCCCGCGATGCTGGCATCAGGCGTTTTTGGTGGTGTTCATACTCAAGAATGGGCTTACAACCGCGTAGATGCCGAAGGCAAAAAATTCGGTGATGAACTGGCCCGTATTGGCTGGCGGGGTGAAGAACAGGTGGGCGCGCGCAAAATGCATGCGTTTTTTGAGCTGCATATTGAGCAAGGCCCAATTCTGGAAGCGGAAGGCAAAGACATTGGCGTGGTCACACACGGGCAGGGGCTTAGCTGGACGGAAGTGACGATCACGGGGCGCGACAGCCATACGGGATCTACGCCGATGCCGATGCGCAAAAATGCGGGCCTTGGCATGGCTAAAGTTTTGGAACTGGTGGATCAAATCGCATGGTCACACGCCCCCCACGCGGTGGGTGCGGCAGGCCATATTGATGTCTATCCGAATTCACGCAACGTGATCCCTGGTAAGGTGGTTTTCACCGTTGATTTCCGTTCACCTGATCTAAGTGTGATCGAAGATATGGAGGCGCGGTTGAAAGTTGGGGCCGCTAAGATTTGTGAAGATATGGGGCTGAGTATTACGTTTGAAAAAACCGGTGGTTTTGACCCTGTAACGTTTGACGAAACCTGTGTGACAGCCGTGCGCAACGCCGCTGAACGCATGGGTTATAGCCATATGAACCTAATCTCAGGCGCGGGGCATGATGCCTGCTGGATAAACGGGGTTGCACCGACCGCCATGGTGATGTGCCCTTGTGTGGATGGGTTATCGCATAATGAGGCCGAAGATATATCTAAGGAATGGGCCACGGCGGGTGCGGATGTTTTGATGCAGGCTGTGGTTGAGACTGCGGAGATTGTGGAGTGAAGGATGAAGATGCAGAGTTTTACGTTCGTGGCGGAGATGAGCTTCCGGAACCGGGTGTAAAGTTCGCTTTTTCCCGTCGTCTGGAGTTCACTCCGAACGAAATTTTTATAAACGGATACAAAATTAGACGGACAGATACTGGATTCTCAGTTGGTTTTCATCCAGGTGGGCACGGGGGAACTGGCCCAAATGTGTTTAAGATTACTGAGCAAGAGTATGAGTCTCTGGCAAGATTAGCGAATGAATTTCATAACTCATTTACAGACGCTGTTCATGCGATAGAAAAATCAAAGACACCTAGTGAATTTTGGAGAGAAAAATGACCAAAGTAATCAAAAACGGCACAGTCTGCACCGCTGATCGTGCTTGGAAAGCCGACGTTCTGATTGACGGGGAAATCATCAAGCAAATTGGTGAAAATCTGACGGGCGATGAATATATTGATGCCGAAGGGGCGTATGTGATCCCGGGCGGGATTGATCCGCATACGCATTTGGAAATGCCGTTTATGGGTACGACTGCGGCGGAAACTTTTGAGTCTGGTACATGGGCGGCAGCCACGGGTGGTACGACGATGATTGTGGATTTCTGTTTGCCGGGGGCAGATGGGTCTATCAAGAATGCGATCAACGAATGGCACCGTAAATCAGCCCCGCAAATCTGTTCGGACGTGGGCTATCATATGGCGATCACGGGGTGGAATGAAGACATTCACCGCGAGATGGAAGATGCGGTGAAAATGGGGGTAAACTCATTCAAACACTTCATGGCCTATAAGGGCGCTTTGATGGTGGAAGACGACGAAATGTTCGCGTCTTTTGAACGTTGTAAGGAACTTGGCGCACTACCGATGGTGCATGCAGAAAACGGCGATCTTGTTGATTTACTTCAGAAAAAATACATGGCCGAAGGCATTACAGGGCCAGAGGGCCATGCCTTTTCGCGCCCGCCTGAATTAGAAGGCGAAGCGGCTAATCGCGCGATTATCATCGCGGATGCGGCTGGGGTACCGCTTTATATTGTGCATGTTTCTTGTGAACAATCACATGAAGCAATTCGCCGTGCACGGCAAAAGGGAATGCGTGTTTATGGGGAGCCTCTCATACAATTCTTAACATTGGATGAATCTGAGTATTTCAACAAAGATTGGGATCATGCGGCGCGCCGTGTGATGTCGCCCCCGTTCCGTAACAAGGAACATCAGGCGTCACTTTGGGCAGGTTTGCAGTCTGGCAGTTTGCAAGTGGTTGCAACCGATCACGCGGCGTTTAACACCGAACAAAAACGCGCGGGGCGCGATAATTTCTGCCTGATCCCGAACGGGTCAAACGGGTTGGAAGAACGGCTTTCTGTGCTTTGGACTGAAGGTGTTGAAACTGGACGTTTGACGCCCAGTGAATTTGTGGCAGTAACGTCTACCAATGTGGCTAAAATCCTGAATATCTACCCTAAAAAGGGTGCGATTGTAGAAGGGGCTGATGCCGATATTGTGGTGTGGGATCCGAAGATTTCCAAAACGATTTCGCCCAGCAATCACCATTCTGTTCTGGACTATAATGTGTTTGAGGGTTTCAACGTCACTGCTAATGCGCGTTATACATTATCGCGTGGCGAAGTGATCTGGGCATGGGGTAAAAACAGCCAACCGCAACCCGGTCGCGGCCGCTTTGTACCGCGCCCTGCTTTCGCATCTGCGCAAACTGCCCTGAGCAAGTGGAAAGAATTGAACAGCCCGCGTAAAGTGGAACGTGATCCGCTGAACATTCCTGCGGGGATTTAAAAGGTTAATTTTGTGAACAAAGAAGTAATCATAGAAACCAAAGGCTTAGATCTGACGTTTGAAACAAACGACGGGCCTGTGCATGCGTTAAAAGATATTAACCTGACGATAGAGAAGGGTGATTTTGTATCCTTCATCGGCCCGTCTGGTTGCGGCAAAACTACGCTTTTACGGGTGATGGCCGATCTGGAACAGCCCACGGGTGGCACCTGTACTGTGAACGGTGTTTCCCCGCATGAGGCGCGAATGAACCGCGCCTATGGTTATGTTTTTCAGGCGGCGGGGTTGTATCCTTGGCGCACGATAGGCGGCAATATCAAACTACCTTTAGAGATCATGGGGTATTCGAAAGCGGAACAGGCCGAGCGGGTTTCGAAGGTGTTGGAACTGGTGGAACTGGACGGCTTTGATAAGAAGTTCCCGTGGCAATTATCGGGCGGGATGCAACAGCGGGCAAGTATCGCGCGGGCATTGGCGTTTGACGCAGATATTTTGCTGATGGATGAGCCGTTTGGGGCGTTGGACGAGATCGTCCGCGATCACCTGAACGAACAGTTATTGGCCCTATGGGCACGTACACACAAAACCATTGGTTTCGTTACACACTCAATACCTGAAGCCGTGTATCTATCGACTAAGATCGTGGTAATGAGCCCACGGCCAGGGCGTATAGCCGATGTGATTGAAAGTACATTACCCATAGAACGCCCCTTGGAAATTCGGGACAGCAAAGAGTTTATCGAGATCGCACACCGCGTGCGAGACGGATTGCACGAGGGGCACTCTAATGGTTAATGGGGTGCTGAAACTGGCGTATGGAATGCGTATGGAAAGCGTATGGCATGCGTATGGCACTTGCACGTTAACACTTTTTCGGGTGGAGGCAGCCACATGAAGTCATTTGCCCCTGTTTTGGCCGTTGTCAGTGCGATCTTTGTGATCTGGTACGGGATGGCCGTCGTGCTAAATTCGACCTGGGCTTATGACAAGGCGAAGCGGGCGGATGTGACGCTGAGTTTTTCTGAAATGGTCGCCGATACGATGGTGCAAAAAAAGCCATTGTTGCCTGCACCGCATCAGGTGGCGGCAGAGATATACAAGACTACCGTGCTTAAAAAGATAACCTCAAAGCGATCGTTGATCTGGCATGGCTGGATTACCCTGTCGGCCACGCTTTTGGGCTTTGCGATGGGGACGGGTTTTGGGATATTACTGGCGGTGGGAATTGTGCATAGCCGTGCGATGGATATGTCGGTGATGCCTTGGGTGATTACCAGTCAAACCATTCCGATATTGGCGGTGGCCCCGATGATTATCGTGGTGCTGAATGCGGTTGGTATTTCGGGACTTTTGCCCAAAGCGTTTATTTCGATGTACCTGTCATTTTTTCCCGTTGTCGTGGGGATGGTGAAGGGGCTGCGATCCCCTGACCATATGCAGATGGATCAGATGCGTACTTGGAATGCGTTAAAGCCTACGATGTTCTGGAAGCTGCGTTTGCCAAGTTCAATGCCCTATCTGTTTCCGTCCCTGAAGATTGCTATGGCCGCGTCTTTGGTCGGTGCGATTGTGGGTGAGCTGCCAACGGGGGCTGTGGCCGGATTGGGTGCGCGCCTGCTGGCGGGTAGTTATTACGGGCAGACCATTCAGATTTGGAGTGCGCTGATTTCGGCGGCGATTCTGGCGGCGGCACTGGTCGCGCTGATCGGGTTGTTGCAGAACATCACGCTTAAGCGGATGGGGATGCTGCGATGAACTGGATTATAGGGGCATTGGTATTTTGGGCCGTGATGTGGGTGCTTAATGTGAAGTTGTCCAAAGGGCCGCAAACGCGATTTATATCACTGTTGGTGCCGTTTATTTTCGGCGTTACACTTTTGGTTTTGTGGGAAGGTATCGTGCGCGGTTTCGCGATTAGCCCGATATTATTACCACCACCATCGGCCATTGGAGTACGCTTTGCGAATAGCCTGCCTATCCTTTGGGTGGATTTTGTACAGACATTTGTGAAAGGCGCAATGTCGGGTTATATTCTAGGATGCGGCTCGGCGTTTCTGGTGGCGATTGCGGTAGATCGGTCACCGTTTTTACAACGCGGGCTTTTGCCTGTGGGCAATTTTGTAGCCGCCTTACCGATTGTCGGTATGGCACCGATTTTGGTGATGTGGTTTGGGTTTGACTGGCAGTCTAAAGCAGCCGTTGTGGTGGTGATGGTGTTTTTCCCGATGCTGGTAAATACGGTTGAGGGGTTAAAGGCGTCTGACCATATGCAACGCGATTTAATGCAAACTTATGGTGCCAGTTATTGGCAAGGTTTGGCCAAGTTGCGGCTGCCTGCAGCGATGCCGTTTATCTTTAACGGGTTGAAAATATGTTCAACACTTGCACTTATCGGCGCGATTGTGGCAGAGTTCTTTGGCTCACCCATCAAAGGTATGGGGTTTAGAATTTCTACGGAAGTAGGTCGTTTGGCACTGGATATGGTCTGGGCAGAAATTACAGTGGCGGCCCTTGCGGGCTCGGCATTTTACGGGGCGGTGGCCTTGATTGAGAAGGCGGTGACCTTCTGGCATCCATCGCAACGCGGATAAGAAAAATAACTAAATTCAACAAGGGAGAATAAAGATGAACAGATTACTAACAACAGCACTTGCGGGTGCTTTGGCACTGGGAACTTCGGTAGCGCATGCCGCTGACGATGTTAGCTTGCAGCTGAAATGGGTGACCCAAGCGCAATTCGCGGGCTACTATGTAGCCTTGGACAAAGGCTTTTACGGTGAAGAAGACCTGAATGTAACGATTAAACCGGGTGGGCCTGATATTGCCCCTGCGCAAGTGATTGCGGGCGGCGGTGCAGACGTGGTTTTGGACTGGATGCCGTCTGCATTGGCATCACGTGAAAAGGGTTTGGATTTAGTTAATATCGCACAACCTTTCAAAACATCTGGTATGATGCTGACGTGTCGTAAAGATGCGGGCGTTTCATCGCCTGCGGATTTTGCGGGCAAGACTTTGGGCGTTTGGTTCTTTGGTAATGAATACCCGTTCCTAAGCTGGATGAGCAAACTGGGTCTTGCAACCGATGGTTCTGACGGTGGTGTGACGGTTCTAAAACAAGGCTTTAACGTTGATCCGATTTTACAAGGCCAAGCGGCTTGTGTTTCAACCATGACGTATAACGAATATTGGCAGATTATTGACGCAGGCCTGACCCCTGATGATCTGGTGGTTTTCAAGTATGAAGACCAAGGTGTCGCGACACTTGAGGATGGTATGTATGTTCTGGGTGAGAACCTGAAAGATGCAGCATTCAAAGATAAAATGGTACGCTTTGTGCGCGCATCAATGAAAGGCTGGAAATATGCCGAAGCCAATCCTGATGAGGCGGCTGGTATCGTGCTGGACAATGATGCGTCAGGTGCGCAGACAGAAATGCACCAGCAACGCATGATGCGTGAAATCGCTAAGTTGACCGCAGGGTCTAACGGTACTCTTGATCCGGCTGACTTCCAACGTACTGTGGATAGTCTGTTGGGTGGTGGCTCTGATCCTGTGATTACCAAGCAACCAGTTGGTGCTTGGACGCATGAAATAACGGATGCTGCACTAAACTAGCATTTAGCTAATATCGATCTTAAATATAAAGCCGTGCACTTACCGTGCGCGGCTTTTATTCAGCCGCAAAATGTGCGGTACGGCTTTGCCCACCTGCAAGCAAGCGGCGCATTGCGATGGCGCCTATGGTGATAAAACCCAAAGCTAGGATGGCGGCAAAGCTTAAGGTTGGAATGCCAGCTAGGCCTGCACCTACTGTACAACCACCTGCCAAAACGCCCCCTATGCCCATAAGTATTGCCCCTGAAAGATAGCGCAATGTTTGGGGGGTATCTTCAAAGGATTGCCATTCAAACTGGCCTTTTATCAAGGCTGTGATCGCTGCGCCTATAACCACACCGCCAATAAGGCCTGTACCGAACCCCGCGGGAATTGCGGTTGAGGCGATTGTCCAGAACAACAAATCGGCACTGGGTGCGGTGAATGAAAGGGATTGCATGGCAATGGGATCAAATTCATCAAACAAGATAAACCCTGTACCAACCCAGCCTAATGGCACCAGCAGACCCAATAGGGCCGCCAGCGTTAAATGCGATGGTTTGGCCCCAGATTTGTAGGTTAGACTGATTGCGCCAAATGCGATCAGGGCTGCCCATAGCAAGTTACCACCTGGTAATGCGCCAAAGGATACGGTGCTGCCTAAGTCAACTGTCATGGCGCCAATAGAAGTGCGAATGGGGGCAAACACGCCTTTTAGGGTTGCGTGGGCGGTAATTGCAAAGACCAGAATTACGATTAATGCACGTGTATTTCCTGTACCTGTTAAGACAGTTAACCGCGATATGCAGCCGCGCGTTAAAACCATGCCTGCACCAAACATTAAACCGCCAAGGGCTATGGCACCAAGGGGTAGGTTCGAGGCAAAAAGCCGGTGGTCGCCAAATGCTATCCATCCTGAATTTACTGCAATCTGGGTGCCAAGAACGGCGGTCGCTAGGGTGGTAAACCATACACCACGTGCAGATTTGCGCTCATGGGCCTCACCCACAATGCCGCGTCTGAAACAGAATTGTATGTGTTGGCCGATGGCCCCGAATAACAAACCTAAAATGGCTGCAAAAATTACTGAAGCCTGTTGTGGCGTCAGGGTTTCAAATCCAAATTGTTCAAACATATTCACGGGCTTTCGGTTATTACGACTCATTTAAGAGGGTCGAATACCATTTGGGCCAGTGCGCGGTTTTTTGCAAACTTGCTGAGCATGCTGGAATTCTACGATTGCCCTGTATTTTAGGACGTACATCTATTGCTTGAAGCTTGGCAGTATTAAATACTGTGAAAGGGTATTGTTTTGGGACAGCTTTCTTAAATTCATAGTTTTGAATGTTCGAATTCAGGTGTAGTAATCTTCCCCTAATCAGGGGCAAAACCTGCAAGTAGGTGTCGTATGCCTAATATGGCCCCTAAAACAATCGCTGCCAGTGTTACGGGGGCAGAAAATGCCAGTGTTGAAAAGGCACTAACGCCTTGGCCTATTGAACAACCCAAAGCCACAATGCCACCCATGCCCATAAGACATGCACCGAATACTTGGCGGCCGAGTTCACGGGGGTCTTCGCAGGCTTCCCAGTTGAAATGGCCTTTTATGCGTGATCCGATATTTGCCCCGATCAATACCCCAAGAACCGAACCGACAGAAAAACCAGCGCCCCCGCCTGATGATGTCATCAAGAACAGTAAAGTACGGCCAAGTGGGGCGGTGTACGTATGGGCTTGAACGGTTACAGCTTCAAAGCTGGCTTCACGCAAAAACGACGTACCCCAAAAAGCACTGGCAATGGCCAAGCCTGCGCAAACGCCCCAAAACACGGCTTCTTTTCTGTGGCGTAGGGGTGCATATAGCAAGGCCCATAAAATTAAGGCGAACGCAATAATTACGGCAATTATAAGGGGGGGAAGGCCTGTATATGCTGAAAACATATGGGCAAACCCTTGCGGCGTATCTGAACTGGTGACGGGAAAGGCCATTATGCGGAAATTTGCCAGTGGCCCGTTTAGGGTGAAATACCCCGATATGGCGATTACAACGACAACGACCAGCGAGCGCAAATCACCACCGCCGAAACGCGCAAGTGCGCCAAAGCCGCAATTACCTGACAGGGCCATACCATAGCCAAACACCAGCCCGCCTATGATGCTGGCAAGCGGATTCCAACTTATCGTGTGGTAAAGTGTTTTTGTGATGTCGATTTGGCCAATGGCGTCCAAGCTGAACACGCATAGAATAGCCACACCCAAAACGATGCCCCATATGCGTATGCGGCGCTGGTCGTGGCCCATATAGGCGCTTTCAATCGCGCCAAAGGTGCAAAATTCGCCCAAACGTGCGGCTAGGCCCAATACAACCCCACCGCCTAAGCCTATTAATGTGGCTAAAATTGTGTGATCCAACTAAAGGCCCTCCCAGACGCAAATGGTTTTTCAGCTATTGCAGAATTCCTCATACAATAGCTCTATCAACCTATATACCTTGGGATCTTTGATTGTGTAATAAATTGTTTTGCCGTCACGCCGATAATCAACAATACCTTCCAGCCTAAGGCGGGCCAGTTGTTGGCTAACTGCGGCTTGGCGTGATGATAAAAGGTTTTCCAGATCAGTTACAGATTTTTCGCCTTTTATTAAATGGCACAAAATCATTAGCCTGCCTTCATGCGCCATAGCTTTTAAAAAACCAGAGGCATCACGTCCATTTTCATACATTTCGTCTATGTCAAATGTGTCGCTTAATTTTTCGGCCAAGCCCATTTTTTAAAATCCTAACAATTCATCTTCTATTGCGGCTATGCCTGCACGGGCGCATTCATCATCAATTTCTGTCCCTGGTGCCCCAGATACGCCAATTCCACCAACAATGCTACCATCTGCCTCAATCGGTACACCACCACCAAGAGGAAGGGGTTGAGAGATGAAACGGATACCAAAGCCTTCTTTGTCAGGCTTTGTCGCAGCGTCAAGGTCTAATGTTGGTCCGCGAAAACTTACGGCTGTCCAAGCTTTGCGTTTTGCAGTTTCTTCAACATGCAGTCCTGCATAGCGATCTTTGACAAAAGCCTGCGTTAAACCGAAGCGATCAACAACAGCGACGCCAACTTGATAGCCCATATCACGACAAAGTGACATCGTGTTGACCGCAAGTTTGATCGCAATTTCAGGTTTTAGGACTTTGAATTCAACAAAAGCATCATCCTGCCCAGCGTGAAGCGGGACTGAACTAAGCAAACTAGTGATAATTACGGCTGCTGTGACGTATTTTTTCATGACGCATCCTTTGCGGTTTTATATTCGGGTAAAGGTTTTAGCATTTGTTCCAATAATCCCCAGAAAAAATCTTCGCCAGGGTAGCCTTCTATACGGCCTATTTCAGAACCGTTTTTAACTAAAACAAAGGTAGGTGTGTAAAAAGGCCGTGATTTCAATTTGATACCTGCGGGCACGGCGCTGTGGATGTCTATCCTATGTAAAGGCGCTGTTCGGCCTTCTTGGGTTTTTGGATAGATGCCGGAAACTTGTGAATTCCAGATGCCACACCAGTAACACCCGTCTTCTTCAAACATCAATAACTCTACATTCCCTGCGATTGCCTGTATCGGGGATATGAAAATTAAAAATGCTAAAATTCGAGCTAACATTGACCGCACCTAAATAACATATATAAAAAACCTAATATGTTTTTACGTAAAGGACAAGGCCGCAGATGTTTTTTGAAGTAACATATGGGGGTGCAATCGTCGCAGGGTTGTTAAGTTTTTTGTCACCTTGCATCTTACCAATAGTCCCGTTTTACCTGTGTTATATGGCTGGTATCAGCATGTCAGAATTGCAGGGTGAAGATGAAATACCTGCGGGAACCCACAAACGCCTTATCTTGGCCAGCATATTTTTTGCATTGGGTGTCACGACAATTTTCGTGCTTTTAGGCTTGGGCGCAACTGCATTAGGGCAGGCGTTTCGGATGTGGAAACAAGAATTGGCGTATGTCTCGGCCCTGTTTTTATGTTTGTTCGGCCTGCATTTTCTGGGCGTATTGCGCATACCTTTATTATACCGTGAGGCGCGAATGGATGCGAAAAGCAACCCCACAACTTTGGTAGGGTCTTATGTGATGGGTCTTGCGTTTGGCTTTGGCTGGACGCCTTGTGTGGGGCCTGCGCTGGCCGCGATTTTGATGGTTGCGGGTGGCATGGGCGATATGGTGCAAGGTGGGTTGTTATTGCTGGTTTACGGACTTTCAATGACATTACCATTTGTGTTGGCTGCGGTTTTTGCCAAACCATTTTTGCGCTGGGTACAAAATAAACGAAAATATCTTGGGCATGTGGAAAAGGCTATGGGGGTAATGCTGATCGTGTTTGCCGCTTTGATCGCCACCAATAGCATGAGTTACATCGCTAATCTGATGCTAAAATATATTCCTTGGTTTTCTACGGTTGGCTAATGTCTGGTGAAACGCTGATGGTGCGCAGAAGATGTAATATCATTGCGTCAGGCCGAACAATGTTGGAAACAGGGTGCAGACCAGATAGAGTTTGCAAAAGACCACAAACAGTTTGCCCGTGCTTTTGAAAGCTTCCCTAGTGACGCTGATTGCATCTACCCTGGCTGGCGTGAAGCATTGCGGATAAACTCTGTGGCATAAATAAAACTTGGGCGGTGATAAGCATCGCCCAAATTCAACTTTGACTTAGGAATGAACATGTCTTTCAACCGTGATATAAAAATAGCCCCTTCAATTCTTTCGGCAGATTTTGCCAACTTTGGCCAAGAAATTCAGGCTATTGAAGCGCAGGGTTGCGATTGGGTACATGTAGACGTTATGGACGGGCATTTTGTACCGAACCTAACTTTTGGGCCACCTCTTTTATCTGCGATCCGCCCGCATATAAAAACCGTAATGGACGTGCATTTAATGATTTCACCCGTGGATGAATATATTGATGCTTATGCCGCTGCTGGCTCTGATGTTATTACGGCGCATATCGAAGCTGGGCCGCATACACATCGCACATTGCAAGCAATCCGCAATGCAGGGGCCAAGGCTGGTTTAGCATTGAATCCGGGCACAGGACTGGACGATGTGGAATACCTGCTGGATATGGTTGATCTATTTTGTATCATGACAGTGAACCCGGGTTTTGGCGGGCAAAAATTCATCCACTCGCAAATTGATAAAGTAAAAAAGCTGCGCGCTATGATTGGGGATCGCCCAATTCACATCGAAATCGATGGCGGTATTACACCAGAAACAGCACCCTTAATGGCTGCCGCAGGTGCGGATGTTCTGGTTGCAGGTTCCGCTGTCTTTAAGGGCGGAAGTGTGGATAAACCCGAAGTATATGGCACCAACATCAAAGCCATTCGGGATGCCGCAAATTCGGTGCTAAACTAGTGGCAGTTACACCCCCCGTTTGTGATTTTAACTGGCCCGCACCAGATTTTAGCCTACCCGCGACGGATGGCAAAACCTATAACCTAGCTGATGTGGCTGGGCCAAATGGCACGTTGGTAATGTTTATTTGCAACCATTGCCCGTATGTTTTGGCTGTGCTTGATCGTATCCTGCGTGATGCAAAGCAGTTGCAGGGATTGGGCATCGGTGTTGTTGCGATTAATTCCAATGATGCGGCGGCATATCCTGATGACAGCTTTGACAATATGGTAAAGATGGCCACCAGCAAAGGTTTCACTTTTCCTTATCTGTATGATGAAGACCAATCTGTTGCACGCGCCTATGATGCGGCTTGCACCCCTGATTTTTATGGCTTTAATGCAACGGGTGGTTTGCAATATCGGGGTCGTCTTGATGCCTCTACCAGAACGGCCGGCCCTACAGATTTACGCCGCGATTTGTTTGACGCAATGGTACAAGTGGGTGAACTAGGCAAGGGGCCAGAGGCACAGATCGCGTCTATGGGTTGCTCTATTAAGTGGAAGGTATAATTCGTGAAATTCGTTATTTTTGATCTGGACGGCACACTTGTTGAAAGTGCGCCCGATATACATGATGCGGCTAACAGGGTTTTGGCAGATTTGGGCATTAGCCCTTTGTCATTGGAAACCGTGATCGGCTTTATCGGCAATGGCGTTCCCAAGTTGGTGGAACGTGTGATGAAAGAAGTTGGCATTGCACATTCCGAAGAAAAACACGCAGAACTGGTCGCGGCGTTTTCGGCCCATTATGCTGTTAACCCCGCAACGCTTAGTTACCTGAATAAGGGCGCGTTAAAAGCGTTAGAGCAGCTTAAAGGCGATGGCTTTCAAATGGCGGTTTGCACCAACAAGCCATATGATTTGACGATACAGGTTTTGCAGGGCCTAGAGATAGCGGATTATTTTGGAGTTGTGATTGGGGGCGATAGCCTGCTTGTGAAAAAGCCTGATGCGGCACCTTTGATTAGGACAATGGAGTTATTGGGGTCTGACAGTTGTATTTATATCGGTGATAGTGAGGTTGATGCACAAACTGCGAAAAATGCAGATCAGCCATTTTTTCTGTTCACGGATGGGTATCGAAAAACAGCAGTCGCTGATTTAGGTGCGGATGCGCAATTTGATGATTTTGTAGATTTACCTGTTTTAATTAATGAGTACAGTGGCTTATAATTTTTTATGCTGGTGTTAAGTTAAGCTCTTCTAACGCGAGTGTGGTTTCGTAACTTTTCAGGCTTCTGCGCGCGGCTGCGCCATAAGCATGCAAATCAAACTGAAGTTCTGGAAATAATGTATAAATTTCATCACGGCTTTGTTCAGAAATAGCATCCATGCCTTGCTCGCCTGGGTGGAAACTTTCACTTGGTATTCCTTCGGCAAAGACAATTTCATGGCTGTCAAACATCATGTGGAAATAATCAACATCACCGCCTTCTTCGCGGGTGATAGTGCAATCATTTTGTAATGACTTAGCTGTGGCCAGAACCTCGGTATCATCAAAAAGAAGTTCTAACTGCCAGCCTGACAACATCATGCGGTGTTGCGGGGAAACCAATAGATCGCGTTTGTTGCCCAAGGCGCCTTTGCGAATACGGTATGGGGCAAGATTACCCTTTGCTGGAACCGTTGTAGACCCAATCCAGCGGATGGGTTGATAACCGTGGTCAAGCGTTTTGACCATATCCCCTTGGCACAGATCCTCTATATTAATCTCATCGTGTTGGGTTTCGATTTTGGTGCCATGCGCAAAACAAACGATAATGCGTTCAAAATCATTGATTGCTACATTATTCCAGTTAACATGGTAATCTGATCCATTTGCTGTCCAGCTACCATCTCCTTGTAATGTGTAACCACTGTTTTGCAGGGCAGTTATAAAACCAGCGGCATCATGGCCTGTGTTGATTTTCAGAACATCATCAACTGTGCCGAATTCATGATCAACACCATCAATGGTTTGCGAAACACTGGAATCAATGTAGCCAACATTCATAGTATCGGCTTCAGCACCGGTTTCAAAAGAATTGAAATGATTGTTTGCAGCGAACGTAACGGTGTCGGCCCCACCCTCGGTATCTACGAGGTTATTGAAACTGTTAGAACCACCACCTGTTATGCTGTCGTCACCCGCCCCCAAAAGGACAGTGCTGTTAAATGTATTGCCGTCCCCCATGACGATGGTGTCAACGCCAGAGCCAGTTAAAAAATCACCGTCAAAAATATTATTGCTACCGATAGTGATATTGTCATCGCCACCTGACGTATCAAAGGTATCATTTATAGAAACAGTGTCACCAATGGTCACATTGTCTGTGCCAGATGATGACCCGTCAAAAGCCCTAAGGCTTGAGCCATCGCCCAAAGTCAGTGTTGTGCTATCAGCATTTGTTGCATTCAGGGTTACATTTGAAATATCAACATTGTCTGCAACAGTAATGTCAGGGTTCAAATCTGAATCAAATGTAACGTTGTAATTGCCCGCAGTGCTTGTTGTATTGAAATTTACGGAAAAATCTACCGGTGTTGGCTCGCCGCCTGCAGCTTCAAATGTAGTGTTTTTGTCTGCGTCGTCTTCGAAAATAAATATATCACCAGAAACCACGGAAATTGTGGAACCAGCTTCAATCTCGTTCGCCCCTAAGGGAAATGTACCGTCAGCAACAATGAAATACGTTGCCATGTTACCCTCCAAAACCTGCATATTACGCAGAAACAACCTGCAAAACTATTGCAGGCACAGACTGGAATTCAGCCTGATAAGCGTAGTTATAGGGGGGGGAGCAAAGCGCTTATGGGGCGCAATTATGTTAAATGTATGTAGGAATAGTTGTAGATTTTGCGGTATTTTAAGTAAAAAAGGGCTGTTTATGGCAAAACATTGCCCTGTACTTGTGTTATTGCGTGATTATTCAAATTCCATTTGTTCATAAACACGGCCTGCATTTTTGGTGGCAAGTTCATCGAATGTATCCAGATGCGCATAAGGGGACTGGTCCACATAATAAGCCTCACTTAAAGAGCCGCCATCTTCTAGAAGCGCACCGATTTTACCGCGCAAGTAGACTAAGTAATCATGGGTATAGCGGCGTACTTGGGCCATATTTGTAGGGTGGCCGTGACCAGGAATGACGTAAACCGCCCCCAGTTTTTCAAATTTTTCATTCCATGTTTCCAACCAATCAGCGGTAAGCGTGTCATCAAAGATTGGCAGCATACGTTCGTGAAAGGCCATATCGCCTGCAATTACCAGCTTTTGCTTAGGCAACCAGACAACGACATCACCTGGGCTGTGGCTAGGCCCAAGATACAGAACCTCTATTCTGAAATCACCCATTTCGACGATATGCTCATCTTCAAATGTAAGGGTTGGTGGTGTTAATTCTGTGCCTTCAGACTTTTCCAAATTATAGCGTTTCATTGATGTAAGGCTTTGAAATCCACGATCATCAAATTCATGTGCAGCATCAATATGGGCCAATATTGGCACGCCTTGTTCTGCCCAATACCCGTTGCCAAGCATTGCGTGGCCTTGCCCGTTTTCATTGATAACAAGCTTAACTGGTTGATCGGTTATTTTTTTGATTTCATCATGCAAAGCTTTTGCCAACAAATAGGCGGAGCTACCATTTATGACGACAACGCCATCACCCGTTACGATGAAAGACAGATTATTATTGTGACCTGAATTGTCATAGGTAGAGGGCGCTGTGGCCCCGATTGCGGAATAAACATGGGGGATATATTCGACTGGCAGAGAATAAAGCAGTGAGCTTGGATATTGATCGGCGATCTTATCACTGGCATGGGCTGCAGGTGTTATCAAAAAAAATGCGAGTGTAAACATGTTGAAAAGCGGTTTCATGGCAGTATCTCCGACGTGTATTTGAGTTTTCCATATGTGTTGCTGTTTATTAAAGCATTAACTCTCGCGGTTTACCATCAATATATGCAAATAATAGAATTTGTATTGCATGAATCGTTTTCCCTGTATAACGTAAATGCAATATTACACTAAAAGGGAGGACACTGTATGCAGCGCATAACACTAGCAGCACTCGGAATTGCATTGACAACCAGCACGGTATTTGCCGCAGAATTGGCACCTGATGCTGTAATGTTTGGGGAAGATGGCCAAGTAATGGCATCTTTAACAGGCGTTGCAGGCGATCCGGCTGTGGGTAAAAAAGTGACAATAAATCGTAAACAAGGTAACTGTCTGGCTTGTCATGTAAACAATGACGCATCAGATCAGTTTTTTCACGGTGAAGTAGGCCCGCCCTTAGACGGTGCTGCTGATCGTTGGGATGAAGCACAATTAAGGGGTATATTGGTAAATTCAAAAATGACATTTGAAGATACAATAATGCCCTCTTTCTACCGTACCAAAAATGGTGCGCGGACACTGAAAAAATTCCAAGGCAAGACTATTTTAACAGCTCAACAGGTTGAAGATGTGGTTGCCTATCTGAAAACACTAAAAGAGGAGTAGAGGCATGGAACTTACAAGACGTAATGCCTTAGCACTGGGCGGGGCCGCATTTGTGGTGTCACTTGTGCCAGTTAACAGCGCATTTGCTGCTAGCGAATTAACAATGGCCGATATTAAGATGTTTGCAGGCGATGCGGCGGTTGGCGAAGGCGGCATAGAGCTGACGACACCAGAAATTGCTGAAAACGGCAACACGGTACCTGTCGAATTTTCCGCACCTGGTGCAAAACGTGTGATGCTTCTAGCCGATGGCAACCCAAGTCCGGGTGTGGCTACATTCAACTTCTCTGAAATGGCAGAGTCTGCGGGTTCTACACGCATTCGCTTGGCTGGAACACAAAATGTGGTTGCAGTAGCAGAGATGGCAGATGGCACATACACGAAAGTGGCTAAATCTGTAAAAGTAACAATCGGCGGCTGCGGCGGCTAGTTCGGGAAAAGGAGATAACACAATGGCTAAACCTCGTGTAAAAGTACCGAAATCTGCAACAGCAGGTGAAGTGGTAACTATTAAGGCCTTGATTAACCACGCAATGGAATCAGGCCAGCGTAAAGATAAATCGGGAAATAAAATTCCGCGTAAGATCATCAACACGTTTTCAGCGGCTTTCAACGGCACTGAAGTGATTATGGTGAACTTGGAACCTGCAATTTCTACAAACCCTTATTTTCAGTTCAGCTTTAAAGTGCCTGCATCTGGTGATCTGGCGTTTAAATGGGTGGATGATGATGGATCTGTCTCAGAAATTACGAAAACTATAACTGTTGCATAATAGCTGGTTTTGGGAGGACCTAATATGAAGAGATTGATAAAAACACTTACCTGCACAGTTGCAGCATTGGCAATCACATCCGCAGGGCAAGCGGGTGAAGATGACGAGCTAGTGATTAATGAAGAGCTTGAAATTTCTACAAAAGCAGTGGCATCTGCGGATAGCCCGCTGGATGAGCTGGTTTCTGGTTGGCGCTATCGTGCAGACGAGACACAAGAATTACAAATGGATGATTTCGATAATCCATCCTTTATTTTTGTAGAGCAAGCCGAAGATCAGTGGAAAAAAGTAGAAGGTACAGAGGGTAAAGCCTGTTCTTCTTGTCACGAAGATGTGGCTGATTTCAAAGGGCTTCGCACAGTGCTACCGCGCTGGAATGAAGCAAAGGCAAAAGTCTATACGATGGAAAACTACATTAATGATTGTAGGGTAGATCGTATGGGTGCTGAACCTTGGAAATGGGCTAAGGGCAAAATGACTGCGATGACTGCGTTAATTAGCGTACAATCGCGTGGTATGCCCGTTGCTGTGAAAACAGATGGGCCAGCGCAGGCGGCACATGATTTGGGTAAAGAGATTTACTACACACGTGTGGGTCAGTTGGATATGGCATGTTCAAGCTGTCATGAAGACAACTATGGCAACATGATCCGTGCAGACCACTTGTCACAAGGTCAGATTAATGGATTTCCAACATATCGTTTGAAAAACTCTAAGCTGAACTCGACACAAGCACGCTTTAAGGGTTGCATGAAAAACATCCGCGCAACACCGTATAAAGTTGGGTCGCCAGAATTTACGGCACTTGAGCTTTATGTTGCATCACGCGGCAATGGTTTGTCTGTCGAAAGCCCGGCAGTCCGTAACTAATAACACTACATTTCCCCGCGCATTAAACAATGTGCGGGGTTTTTCCTTTCTAAAACATTCAATATATTGAATACATAGGTGCCTCAATGATCTCTCGTCGTGACTTTTTACAAGCAACTGTTGCCGCTTCTGCAATTTATGGTGCCACTGGCTGGAACCGCGCTGCTGCGCAACAAAAGATGACGCAGGAAAAGTTGTTGGAATTTGATACAACTGGCAATGTGACGCTTATCCACATCACGGATATTCACGGCCAACTAAAGCCAGTTTATTTCAGAGAACCAGAGATTAATCTGGGCATGGGCGCGGTAAATGGATTGCCGCCACATGTGACGGGCGCAGACTTTCTAAAAATGTTCAATATGACACCCGGCACACCTGCAGCGTATGCTTTGAGTTATCAAGATTTCAGCACATTAGCCAAATCCTACGGGCGTATGGGCGGACTTGATCGTGCGGCAACTGTGATTAATGCAATTCGTTCTGACCGCCCTGATGCGTTGTTGCTGGACGGCGGCGATACATGGCAAGGCTCTTACACAACGCATCATACTAATGGCCAAGATATGGTTAATGTAATGAATGCGCTTAAACCAGACGCTATGACCAGCCACTGGGAATTCACCCTAGGAATTGATCGCGTGACCGAAATTGTGGAAACGTTGGATTTCCCGTTCTTAGGCGCGAATATTTTTGATAGCGAGTGGGATGAACCTGCTTATGACCCTTATAAAATGTTTGAACGTGGGGGTGTTAAAATTGCCGTAATCGGGCAGGCATTTCCGTATATGCCGATTGCAAATCCGGGTTGGATGTTTCCAGGCCTTAGCTTTGGTATCCGCGAAGAGCGCATGGTTGAAGTTGTGGATGAGGTGCGTGCTAAAGGTGCCGAACTGGTGGTTTTGCTATCGCATAACGGGTTTGACGTAGACCGCAAGTTGGCTTCAAGGGTTGACGGTATAGATGTTATTTTGACGGGTCACACCCATGACGCATTACCTGAACCCGTGATGGTTGGCAAAACTATGCTGATCGCATCTGGCTCTAACGGCAAGTTTGTAACGCGTCTTGATCTGGATGTGCGTGACGGTCAAGTGATGGGATTTGCCCATAAATTGATCCCGATTTTTTCTGATGTTATTGCGCCTGATCCTATGGTTGCAAAATTGATTGATGAACAGCGTGCCCCGTTTACGGATCAATTATCTGAAGTGCTGGGGACAACTACCAATGAATTATACCGCCGTGGAAATTTCAACGGAACATGGGATGATTTGTTGTGTAACGCATTGATTGATGAACGCGAAGCAGACATAGCCCTTTCACCTGGTTTCCGTTGGGGGCCAAGCCTATTACCGGGGCAGGATATTACCCGCGAAGATTTGTTTAATGCAACAGCAATGAGCTATCCAGAAGCATATCGTTCTGAAATGACAGGGGAATTCTTGCATGTGATTTTGGAAGATGTAGCCGACAACCTGTTTAATCCGGACCCGTATTACCAACAAGGCGGGGATATGGTGCGCGTAGGGGGTATGGGATATTCTATTGATGTGTCCAAGCCACAAGGCAGCCGTATTACCGATATGACAATTCTGAAAACAGGTGAACTGGTTGAGCCTAGCAAGACATATACTGTTGCAGGTTGGGCCTCTGTTAATGAGGAAACCGAAGGGCCTGCAATTTGGGATGTGGCCGAGGCTTGGATTAAACGCCAAGGCTCTGTTTCAATCGACCCGAATACGTCTGTGAAGGTGTTTGGCACCTAAGTGCCATGCGTAAAAAAGATATGGACATGAAAAACAGTACAATAAAAACTCTTGCAATAACTTTGACACTTTGGGTGCCAAATTATGGGGTTGCACAAGATGTGACACAAGAAGTTTTGCAAGAATATATGGAATTTTCCGATTATTTTGCGGGTATAATCGTGCCAGAACAACTGACTAAAGATTTTTTTGATGCAGTTACTTTTATTGACACACGCAATGCTAAACAGTTTGAAAAAAACACTATTCCCGGAGCTGTAAATATCGAGTGGCGCGATGTTTTCGGGCGAATTGATGAAATACCGAAAGATAAAAAGGTTGTATTGTTCTGCAATACGGGCAGCTTATCTGCGCAGGCAGCATTTGCTTTGCGCGCAACTGGGCATGAGAATGTTCTGTTATTGCAGACAGGCTTGATCGGTTGGACCGAAAAAGCAGCATATAAACCGTAAAGTACAAAATAACCTGTAATTTTTCAGATTTAGGATGCGTATCACTATACAAATTCAAAAAATCATATATGTTAGTTGTTGAATCACTACACCGAATACTAGGGAGGTTTTTATGGGGCAAAACACAACGCGCAGGGGCTTTATTAAAGCAGGTGTTGCAGTGGGTGCGGGGCTGGCAGCGGGTAAAGCCGCAGCGCAAAGCGATCCGCTAATCACTGAAGTTCAAGAATGGAACCAAGTATTGGGTTTCGGCGTTGATGAACGCCCATATGGGATACCTTCACCTTATGAAAAGGCTGTAAAGCGACGCTCGGTTCCTTGGTTAACGGCTGATCCGATCAGTTCGATTAATTTTACGCCTTTGCATGATCTTGACGGCATCATAACGCCCAATGGTCTGTGTTTTGAACGCCATCACGGTGGGGTTGCTGAATATGATCCTGCGGCACATCGTTTGATGATTAATGGTCTTGTGGATAATGAGCTGATCTTCACGATGGAAGATATTATGCGGTTTCCACGTGAAAACCATGTGTATTTTCTGGAATGCGCTGCTAATTCTGGCATGGAATGGCGTGGTGCGCAGTTGAATGGGTGTCAATTTACCCATGGGATGATCCATAACGTGATGTACACAGGCGTGCCGTTGCGGTTGTTATTGGAAGAGGCGGGTGTGAAAACCGAAGGTAAATGGTTGTTGGCCGAAGGGGCTGATGCCTCTGGTCTGACACGCTCTATACCGATGGATAAAGCGCTGGATGATTGTCTGGTTGCGTTCAAGATGAACGGCGAAGCTTTACGCCCCGAACAGGGTTATCCATTGCGCTTGGTTGTCCCCGGTTGGGAAGGCAACATGTGGATCAAATGGTTGCGCCGTCTGGAAGTTGGCGATCAACCTTGGCATCACCGTGAAGAAACCTCTAAATACACCGATCTAATGGAAGACGGCACAGCACGTCGGTTTACTTGGGTGATGGATGCAAAATCTGTCATTACCAACCCCAGTCCACAAGCACCGATAACACATGGGAGCGGCCCAACTGTTTTAACAGGTCTTGCATGGTCAGGACGTGGTACAATACCACGTGTGGATGTCACGATTGATGGCGGTAAAAATTGGCACGCGGCACGCATGTCTGGGCCATCTTTAGATAAATCGATGCACCGGTTCTATTATGAATTTGACTGGGACGGCTCTGACTTATTGTTGCAAAGCCGCGCACATGACAGCACTGGTTATGTACAACCCACAAAAGATGCGCTGCGGGAAATTCGCGGCACGAACTCTATTTATCACAATAACGCCATCCAAACTTGGTATGTGAACAAGGAAGGAGTGGCAGAAAATGTCGAAATTTCTTAAGGTTTTAATCGCGGCTTGTGTGATTGCAGGGCCGGTATCTGCTGGAACATATGGTTTAGGGCGAACTGCCACTTCGGATGAAGTGAAAGCATGGGATACGGATATACGCCCAGATGGTGTTGGATTGCCAGTAGGCAGTGGCACAGTTGCGCAAGGTGAAGAGGTTTTTGCGGATAAATGTGCCGCTTGTCACGGTGATTTTGGCGAAGCGGTAGGCCGTTGGCCAGTTTTGTCAGGCGGGCATGGCTCTTTGGCAGATGACAGACCGGTAAAAACCGTTGGTTCGTACTGGCCGTATCTTTCAACCGCCTATGACTACATCTACCGCGCCATGCCATTTGGCAATGCGCAATCCTTGTCCTCTGATGAAGTTTATGCGCTTGTTGCCTACATTTTATATGTGAATGACACGGTTGATGATGAAGCGTTTACCTTGTCAAATGAGAATTTTCTAAGTGTCGAGCAAGAAAATGCGGGCGGTTTTTTCATGGATAACAGATCAGAGGTGGAATACCCTAAATTCACCCGCAGTGTCTGTATGGACAACTGTAAGGATGTTGTTGAAATTACTGCCCGTGCGGCTGTGGTTGATGTAACCCCAGAAGAAACTGCCGCTGCGGCTGCCGAAAATTCGACGACAAATGAAGAAGTAGAAACAGTTGTGGTAGAAGAAGTTGCTATGCCTGTTTTGAATGAAGAGTTGGTGGCAAAAGGGGCAAAAGTTTTCAAGAAATGCAAAGCCTGCCACAAGGTTGGTGCAAAAGCTAAAAATAGTACCGGGCCGCATTTGAACGGTATATTTGGAAGCGCAGTTGGTGCGAATGAAAAGTTCAAATATTCGAAAGGTATGAAAGCTGCTGCAAGTGAAGGATTGATGTGGGACGCAGAAAACTTACGCACTTTTTTGAAAAAGCCTAAAGATTTGATAAAGAAGACTAAAATGTCCTTTAAAGGGTTGAAGAAGGATAAAGATTTGGATGCTATTATCGAGTATCTAAAATCGGTTTCTAACTGAAAAATCTGAATATTTAATAAGGAACGGCGCCAATTTGTCGTCGTTAATCATACACACATACAAACATTCGAATTTGTTTACATATAGGTGTTTTTAAAGTACCATATATTTATGACTCGTATTTTTACGCTTTTAGCACTTATGACTTTTATGCCTTGGTTTGCTTTTGCAAACGAAGTTGAACGCGGTGAGAAAGTTTTTAAGAAATGTCGGTCGTGCCATCAAGTTGGCGCTAAGGCCAAGATAAAAAATGGGCCGCCCTTAAATGGCCTGTTCGGGCGAGTTGCCGGTACATACGAAAATGCAAAATATTCCGATGCCATGCAAAGTGCTGGTGCGGACGGGCTGACTTGGACACAGGAAAACCTAGATAAATTTTTAACCAAACCGCGCAGTTTTGTCGCGCACACATCCATGAGCTTTTCTGGATTGAAAAAACTACAAGATAGGGCGGATGTGATCGCCTATCTACTGACTTTTAATATTGATTTGGGAATGCTTGCAGCCAAAGACGATCCTGCGGTTAATGCCGAAATTTTAGCAATGGTGGGGGATGTGGAATACGGCGAATATCTGGGTTCATCCTGTGTAACTTGCCATCAAATTGACGGTACCGATCAGGGTTTGCCCTCAATCACGGGATGGCCAAACGCGGCTTTTGTAACCGTGATGCATGCCTACAAAAATAAACATCGTGACAACCCTGTGATGCAGCAACATGCAGGCGCGTTGTCTAATGAAGAGATTGCAGCACTCGCTGCATATTTTGAAAGGGTACATTAGTGCGCTTGTTTCAAGGGAGGAACAGTTCATGAAGCTTAATAGAAGACTATTTATAGGATCAAGCGTGGTTGCGGCCGCGTCACTATCGGCCCCGATGGTATTAGGGGCAACCGGAAAACCAAGAGTGGTAATAATCGGCGGCGGTGCGGGCGGCGCTACAGCTGCACGTTATATCGCAAAGGGCAGTAAAGGGGCGATTGATGTAACATTGATAGAGCCTACTCGCACGTATTATACCTGCTTTTTCTCAAACTTATACATAGGTGGTTTCCGTGACTTTAGTTCAATCGGCCATACTTACGGTAAGCTGGCCGCTGACTACGGGATCAATGTTGTGCATGATTGGGCCGTTGGTGTTGATCGTGATGCAAAATCAGTGACATTGGCGGGTGGTGGCAAGCTAGCTTATGACCGCTTGATTATATCACCTGGTATTGATTTCAAAGAAGGTGCTGTTGAAGGTTGGGATTTGTCATCACAAAATAAAATGCCGCATGCTTATAAAGCGGGATCACAAACACAACTGCTAAAAGCACAAGTGGATGCGATGCCAGCGGGCGGTACGTTTGCAATGGTTGCACCACCAAACCCATTCCGTTGCCCCCCTGGCCCGTATGAGCGGGTATCAATGGTGGCGCACCAGTTGAAAGAAAACAACCCAACAGCTAAAATTCTGATTGTTGATCCAAAGCCAAAATTTTCAAAGCAAGGTTTATTTGAAGAAGGCTGGAACAATCACTACGCAGGTATGATTGAACGTGTCGGGCCTGATTTTGGCGGTGATAATGTATCGGTAAACCCAGATGAGATGACGGTTACGATTGATGGTGAAGTTAACAAGGTTGATGTGTGCAACGTTATTCCTGCAATGAAAGCAGGGAAAATTGCGGATATTGCTGGTGTGACCAATGACAAAGGTTGGGCGCCTGTTAATGCTGCCGATATGTCTTCGAAGATGGACGCGAATATCCATGTTCTAGGCGATGCATCGCAACAGGGCGATATGCCGAAGTCAGGATTTTCGGCAAACTCTCAGGCAAAAGTTTGTGCCAATGCAGTACGCGGAGCTTTGACAGGTTCCAAAGTATTCCCAGCTAAATTCGCAAACACATGTTGGTCTTTGATAAACGAAGATGATGGTATCAAAGTTGGTGCGTCATATGAAGCAACCGCTGAGAAAATCAAAAAGATTGAAGGCTTTGTTTCAAAAACAGGTGAAAATGCTGAAACACGCAAAGCAACCTATGAAGAAAGCATTGGCTGGTATAACGGTATTTCTGCCGATATGTTTGGCTGATATAGTTTAAAACAATATGCAGGCTGCTCATATTTGGGTGGCCTGTTTCCGTTTTTCTAATTTTATGTTATACTATGCTTATGGATCGACGTTTATTTATATCAACTTTAGTAGCTAGCCCTTTAGCGGCCCCGCTTTATGGCGCGACATTAGGCGATGACGGCTTGCATAAACAAGATTGGTTTTATGACAGTTTTCTGGAAATGCCCGATGATCTGGCAGATGCAACCAGTGAAGGTAAGGATCTGTTGGTTCTGTTTGAACAACGTGGCTGCCCCTATTGCGCGGAATTACATGAGATAAATTTTGCACGTACCGAAATAACCGACTATATCACTGAGAATTTTCTGGTTGTACAACTGGATATGTTTGGTGCACGCGAAGTTGTAGACTTTGATGGTGAAGCACTGGAAGAACGCGAAATCGCGGCAAAGTGGGGGGTAAACTTCACCCCAAGCACATTGATTTTCTCACATGATGCAGCAGCAGAAAAACCCGAAATATTTCGCTTGCCGGGTTACTTAAGGCCATTCCATTATTTGGCATCGCTTGAATATGCGGCTTTGGATATTTATAAAGAAAAAACTTTCCAGCGATATTTACAAGATAAATTTGCCATGATGGAAGCCCAAGGTATTAAACCAGATGTTTGGTAGGGATTTTGCCCTAATACCTTGATATTTTGCATGCTTTATATAGGTTTAGAGAATGAAACGATTCCTGATAATTCTTATTTGCGCATTGCACGCGACTGCTGCAAGCGCGGATCAACCCGTGATTTACCCTTTTGAGGGTAGTTTTGACGATGCCACTTTTAACATTGAAACAGCCATCATCGGCCAAGGCCTTGTGATAGATTATGTCAGCCATACTGGCGACATGCTAAATCGCACAGGTTCTGATTTGGGTGCGGATAAAGAGATATTTAAGGCCGCAGATATATTTCTATTTTGTTCAGCGGTTTTATCGCGCAAAGTTATGGAAATCGACCCTCTAAATATAGCGCATTGCCCGTATAATATTTTTGTTTACGAAGATAAGGCAGGCGTGAAAATAGGGCACCGTAATTACCCCGAAGGGCCGATGAAAGAAGTGCAATCGTTACTGGGCAGTATTGTAAAAGAAGCCCTTGAATAACCTTATTTAGGGGCATCTGATGAAGAACTTTCCTGATTTACCACCAATTTGGACAATTTTGGCGGTTTTGATTACAATCGCTTTAGATAGATTTTTCCCTGATTTTTCGGTTGATTTTCAATACAGATGGTTTGCGACTGTAATCATGGCATTGGGTGGTGGATTAATCATTTGGTCAGCTCTTTGGTTTTTTCGCAAGAAAACCACGATAGAACCCCATCACATGGCGACAACGCTGTTGGTTGAAGGGCCGTATAAGGTTTCTCGTAATCCGATATATCTAGGCATGGTGGTTATCAGTTTTGGCGTTATGGTATATGTGGGCAATCTACTAGGCCTGATCCCCACGATATGCCTTGGCATAATCTTGCATAAAAGGTTTGTTATCCCAGAGGAAAACGGCCTGTTGCAGGTGTTTGGCATAGAGGCGGAAACCTATATCAATAAGACTAAACGCTGGGTCTAGATATTAGCTAACTGCACTGAATTGTGCATTGTCGTCGATATATTGGTCAAACGCTTTTGCAACCAAGCGTGCAATAATGCGCTTGTGTTTCACAATTTCAAATCCATTTTTGGAAAAAACAATAATGCTGCCAAATTCTTTTTGCAGGTAAAGTATTGCCGTGTTCAAGCATGACAGGTCATCCCCGAATTCGGTTTTCAAACTTGGGTAATCAACTTTAAAGTCGCACATTATCATCTCAATAACACGCGCTATCAAGCGATCCGTTTGGCTGGTTTCAATGCCGCGATAAGTTGCTAGGTTCCCAGCATCTATGGCGCGGGTGTAGTCAGATGATTTGGCTGAATTTTGGGCGTATCCGTTTGGGTATTTCGAGATAGAGCTGGCACCAAGACCAATAAGCGTATCCATAACGTCGGTTGTATACCCTTGAAAGTTACGCCGTAATTGGCCATTTTTATTTGCAACCGCCATGCTATCGGTGGTTTTTGCAAAGTGATCAATACCAACAGGGGCGTAGCCCGATTTTTGCAATTCTGCTGACATTAGCTGAAATAAGTCATGGCGCGCTTCACCGTTCGGTAAAGCCGCCTCGTCAATTAATTGCTGGCGTTTGGCCATCCAGGGCACATGGGCATAGCCGTATAACGCAATGCGGTCAGGTGATAAGGCGTGGACGTGGTGAACCGTATCCAAAACACTTGCGCGGGTTTGGTGTGGTAACCCGTAGAGAATATCCATGTTCAAGGATGCAATATTTGCACGACGCAACATATCAACACATTTTTGTGTCGTTTCAATGCTTTGCTCGCGACCAATAGCATTCTGTACCTTCAGAGCAAAATCCTGCACACCAATACTTGCACGGTTCATACCTGCCTGAACCAACGCATCAATCTTTGCCTGACTGATTAGAGTGGGGTCAATTTCTACTGAAAACTCGGCATCTTTTGTGCGTGGAATTTTCTGTTCGAGTTTGGTGCTAAGATAAGTTATCTGTTCGGGCGTTAAAATTGTTGGCGTCCCACCGCCCCAGTGAATACGACCCGCTTTAATACCGTCAGGTAAGTGTTGTGCAACCAGATCAATTTCAGCGATCACACGTTCCAAATAGGCTGCAACGGGGGACGCGGATTTTGTACCTTGGGTACGACATGCGCAAAACCAACACAAACGTTCACAAAACGGGATGTGGATATAAATTGATACTGGGATATCAACAGGCAGTGAAGAGAGTGCTGCCTGTGTGAAATCTTGCCCAACATCTTGGGTAAATTGCACAGCTGTTGGGTAGCTGGTGTAGCGCGGTGCACGGGCGTCATAAACGCCTAAACGCGCAAGTTCTGGGTTATATGTCATGTGGTTTTCATAACACGCGACAATTTTACAACCTTGATCTATGTCAATATATTTGATTTTAGTGGTATATGAAAATGACAACACCTGCTTTGAACCCTGCAAGTACAAATTGTGATGATTGCCCGATTAAACATCGTGCGGTTTGTGCGTATTGTGAAAAATCAGAGATGTTGATTTTAGAAACCATGAAATCCTATAAAACATATTCGGCTGGCGACAGCATTATTTTCGCAGGCGATAATATGCAGTTTGTAGGATCGGTCGTTACGGGTGTCGCACGTTTATCGCAAACAATGGAAGATGGCCGGCGGCAAATGGTAGGGCTGTTGCTTCCAAGTGATTTCATTGGTCGCCCTGGCCGGTCGCATTCTGCTTTTGATGTAGAGGCCACAACAGATGTGACCCTGTGCAGGTTCGAACGCAAGCCATTTGAAAAAATGCTAAGCGACATCCCGCATCTACGCGAACGCATGCTTGAAATGGCTTTGGATGAATTGGATGCAGCACGTGAATGGATGCTGTTGTTGGGTCGTAAAACCGCGCGTGAAAAAATAGCCAGCTTGCTGGCAATTATTGCACGGCGTCAAAATGCAGTGCACACGACTGAATTGGGTATAGATGTCAGTTTTGACCTTAGCCTAACGCGTGAAGCAATGTCCGAATATCTGGGGCTTACATTGGAAACAGTCAGCCGCCAGATTAATGCGTTGAAAAAAGAAAACGTTATTAAACTAGAAAAGAAACGCCATATTATTGTCAACGATTTCGCCCGTCTTTTGATGGAGACAGGCGATGATGCTGATGGTGGATATTTATCTTAATGCGCTAATAAAATTGGCGCATTACAATTCTGCATTATATTTCGGGTCGGGCCGCCAAAGAAAAATTCCCGCAAAGGCGAATGCCCATAGCCCCCCATCACGATCAGGCTGGCATCAACATCCAGAACATGTGAAAGAATTATATCAGACACAGTCGCCGAGGTTTTGGCCAGTATTGCTACTTCAACTTTAACGCGGTGACGTGCCAAAAATACGGCGATATCACTGGATACCTCAGCCTGTTGTATTGCGCGTTTGCTGTTGGTGACGATCACAATATCAACATTAGATGCCTCGCGTAACAGGGGCATTGCAGCACGCACAGCACGCAAAGATTGCTCACTTCCATCCCAAGCAATAACTGCGTGTGCATTTTTGTGGCTCTTATCCTCCGCAGGCACACTAAGCACCGGGCATTCGGATGCTAAAAGCGTGCTTTCAGTGATTTTCTCATCTGTTTCCGTTCGGCCATACCCAAACGGGCGTGGCAGCACGGCTAAATCGCAGAACTTTGCTGTATGTGACATTAAATCAGCAAGTTGATCGCGGTTAATAATAGCGGTTTCAATACTGTAGAATATTAGGTCTTCATTGGCCAGTTTCTCAGCTTCAGCAGCAAGTTCTTTTACAGCTTGTTCAGCCTTTGAACGTTCCTGATCGTTCAAGTTTTCTGGGAACCCCATATAGGGATAAGCCTGCGTTTGAAGAATTGTGATGTAAGCTGGGCAGATGATATGCAAGTGCCCCTCTGCTTGTACCGTAAGGCTTATAGCTTTTCTAAGGGCTGAAAGGCTGGACTTTTTACCGTCCCAAACTGTTAAGATTGATTTATACGACATGAATGGCTCCTTTCTTTAGTTTATGCTTTTATAAATAGCGAACTTTACGAAAACTTTGATTCAGATCAAAGACGGGTGCCATTTTTTTACGACATAGATAATAGCAGAACAGGACAGCAAAAGGTTATATTATGGAAATTTTTAAACTGGTCGTATTGGCATTTATTACGATATTCGCAGCTATGGCTGCTAATTTTGGGCATGATTGGCCATATACTATTCATGCGTTAATCGTAATGGTAGTAGCGTTTTTTGTTTTCATACGAGAATTGCAACATGTAGGTGTACCAAAGTCAATAGAAACTGGGTATCAAGATGATGTCGTTAAAGCGGGCGTTATCGCCACTTCTTTTTGGGGTGTTGTAGGCTTGCTTGTGGGTGTTGTCATTGCATTCCAGTTGGTTTTTCCTGCATTGAACCTTGATTATTCTTTTACAACATTCGGGCGTTTACGACCCTTGCACACCTCAGCGGTGATTTTTGCATTTGGTGGCAACGCATTGATTGCAACATCTTTTTACATTGTCCAACGCACATCCGCCGCACGGCTTTGGGGTGGTAATCTATGTTGGTTTGTATTTTGGGGTTACCAGTTATTTATTGTTCTGGCCGCAACTGGATATTTAATGGGTGTGACCCAGTCCAAAGAATATGCCGAACCTGAATGGTATGTGGATATATGGCTGACGGTTGTCTGGCTTTCTTATCTAGCAGTGTTTCTGGGCACGATCATCAAGCGCAAAGAACCGCACATATACGTAGCAAACTGGTTTTTCCTATCCTTTATTGTAACCGTTGCAATGCTGCATGTTGTTAATAACCTATCTTTGCCTGTTTCCTTGTTCGGCTCGAAATCAGTGCAACTGTTCGCAGGTGTACAAGACGCATTAACCCAGTGGTGGTACGGCCATAACGCGGTTGGCTTTTTCTTAACATCGGGCTTTTTGGGCATGATGTATTATTTCGTACCAAAGCAGGCCAACAGGCCGGTCTTTAGTTATAAATTATCCATCATTCACTTTTGGGCATTAACCTTTCTATATATTTGGGCAGGCCCGCACCATTTGCTTTACACAGCTCTGCCTGATTGGGCGCAAACTTTGGGTATGGTATTTTCCATCATGCTTTGGATGCCAAGTTGGGGCGGTATGATTAACGGTCTTATGACCTTGAACGGGGCGTGGGATAAGCTACGCACTGACCCTATTTTGAAAATGATGGTACTAAGTCTAGCATTTTACGGCATGTCGACCTTTGAGGGGCCTGTGATGGCTATCAAAGTGGTTAACTCTTTGTCGCATTACACAGATTGGACCATTGGGCATGTGCATTCAGGCGCTTTGGGCTGGAATGGTATGATAACCTTTGCGGCACTGTACTATCTAACGCCGCGTCTATGGGGCCGTGATAAACTGTATAGCCTTAGTATGGTAAACTGGCACTTCTGGTTGGCCACAATCGGCATCGTTCTATATGCGGCATCCCTTTGGGTATCTGGTATTATGGAAGGCTTAATGTGGCGTGAGGTAGATGCGCAGGGTTTCCTAGTAAACTCATTCGCTGACACGATAACAGCTAAAATGCCACTTTATATTTTACGTGGAATAGGTGGGATACTCTATCTAGTCGGTGCCATCATAATGTGTGTGAACCTGTGGCTGACAGCCACAGGGGCCGTATCACGTAAACCTAATGCTGCTGACGCAGTTCCAGCAGAATAAGGAGCATATTCATGTCATTCCTACGTCATCATAAAAAAATTGAAACCAACGCCACATTACTTCTTGTCCTATGTTTAGTTGTCGTTTCTATCGGCGGCATCGTAGAGATTGCACCGTTGTTCTACATCGAAAGCACAATAGAGAAAGTAAAAGGCATGCGCCCGTATTCGCCATTGGAACTGGCAGGGCGTAACGTTTACATCCGTGAAGGTTGCCACCTGTGCCACAGCCAGATGATCCGGCCTTTGCGCGATGAGGTTGAACGTTATGGCCATTATTCACTGGCAGTAGAAAGTATCTACGATCATCCGTTTCAATGGGGTTCTAAACGCACTGGGCCTGATTTAGCCCGTGTTGGTGCGCGCTACTCAGATGAATGGCACGTGGACCACTTAACCAACCCGCGTTCAGTTGTGCCAGTTAGCATTATGCCAAAATACCGTTTCTTATTGGAAAACAAATTGGACTCAGCTGATATAAAAGCGGTTCTGGTTGCAAACAGACGTGTAGGCGTTCCCTACACGGATGAAATGATCGAAAATGCAGCATCAGATTTTGAAGTTCAGGTAGATCCCGACGGCGATTGGGAAGATATGACCGCACGCTATCCTAAAGCACAGGTGCGTAACTTTGATGGCCAAGATGATTTGACCGAAATGGATGCGTTGATCGCTTACTTGCAAATGCTAGGCACCTTGGTTGATTTCTCAACCTTCACGCCTGATGCAAGTCGATAGGGGGCTATTATGGATACGTATTCTTTATTTCGTGAAATAGCAGACAGCTGGGGTTTGCTAGGTATGATGATTTTCTTTTCATGCGCAATCCTTATGCTGTTTCGCCCCAGTGCAAAACAGCAGCATAAAGATGCATCACAAATCCCGTTTCGCAATGAAGAAATGGATCAGGAAATGCCTGAAAATAAGACACGGGTGCAATCTTCGGAGAGTTTAACATGAGCAAGAAAACCAAAATGAATGACGAAGACTACCCAACAACAGGCCATGAATGGGACGGTATTCGTGAGTATGATAAACCCATGCCGCGCTGGTGGTTGAATACCTTCTATCTGTGTATAATTTTTGCGATTGGTTACTCTATCGCATACCCTGCTATCCCGCTTATCAATAGTGCAACACCCGGCTTACTTGGGTTTTCAACACGCGGGGAAGTTAGCGAACATATAGCTTCTGTGAACGCTCAGAATGCTGAGATTGAAGCCCAGCTTCTGGCAACACCACTGGAACAAGTCGCGGCAGACGCTGATCTGGCACGTTTTGCAACCGCTGGTGGCGGTGCTGTGTTTAGAACTTATTGTGCGCAATGCCACGGTGAGGGTGCGCAAGGGGCAAAAGGCTATCCAAATCTTCAGGATGATGTTTGGTTGTGGGGCGGTGATCTGGCTGAATTGGAAGCCACAATTCGTCACGGTATTCGCAACGATACCGACGAAGATGCGCGCTATTCAGAAATGCCAAAATTCGGTGAAATCCTGGAAAAAGATGAAATTGCCGCTGTTACAGAATTTGTGCTGAAATCATCTGGTCAAGATCATGATGCTGAATTGGCCTTGGCAGGCCTGCCTGTGTTTGCAGATAATTGCGCGGCCTGTCATGGTGAAACAGGAACAGGTGACCGTGAACAAGGTGCCCCAAATCTTGCAGATGCGCTTTGGCTATATGGAAGTGACCGTGCGACTGTCACAAAAACCATTACCAACAGTCGTTTTGGTGTGATGCCAGCATGGCAAGGCCGTATTACAGAGGCGCAAATCAAACAAGTGACATTCTACGTCCACCAGCTTGGTGGCGGAGAATAGGGTTTCTGGCCCATCCGGAAACCCTAGTACCAGTCCTTGTCCTGTTCCGATCAGGGCTGGTACCTGTCTCTTATACACATCTCCGAGCCCACGAGACAGGCAGAAATCTCG
>OJDV01000063.1_pt1 | contig 76185 bp, 68 predicted proteins | sample 1592911 | NCBI WGS metagenome assembly OJDV01 (sample SAMN05416860, study PRJEB24817) | seawater metagenome | isolation source: Sea water | place: Canada:Atlantic | collected 2013-11
AATGGAAAATCGGTGGTGGTTCTACATGGGGTTGGTGGCCGTATGATCCAGATCTAAACTTGATGTACTACGGAACAGCAAATCCATCAACATGGAATCCAACAGTACGCCCAGGTGACAATAAGTGGACAATGTCATTGTTTGCACGTGATGTGGATACAGGGATCGCTCGTTGGGTCTACCAAATGACTCCACATGATGAGTGGGATTATGATGGTATCAACGAACTCATTCTAGTTGATGTAACCGTTAAAGGTAAAAAGCATAAAGGTGCCGTGCATTTTGATCGAAATGGATTCTCATACACAATGGATCGCGAAACAGGTGAACTATTACTGGCTGAGAAATTTGATCCGGCTGTCAACTGGGCAACCCATGTTGATATGAAAACAGGCCGCCCTCAAGTCGTAGCAAAATATTCAACTGACCAAAATGGTGAGGATGTAAATTCAACGAATATTTGCCCGGCAGCGATGGGTTCAAAAGATCAACAGCCTGCAGCCTACTCGCCACGCACCGGTTTGTTCTACGTACCAACAAACCACGTATGTATGGATTATGAACCAGTCAGTGGTGGTGAATACGTCGCGGGTCAGCCCTATGTCAATGCAGTGCTAAGTATGTTCCCAGCGGGGCGTGTTTGCCCTGATTGCCCAAATAATAATGAGCACGATAACAACCTGGGCAACTTCATAGCATGGGATGCGAATACGGGTAAAATTGTATGGTCTATCCCAGAGCGTTTCGCGGTGTGGTCAGGTGCTTTAGCAACAGCCGGTGACGTCGTGTTTTATGGTGATCTTTCGGGATACTTAAAAGCCATCGATGCTAAGAGCGGTAAGCTCCTTTGGAAATTCAAAACTCCATCAGGCATCATCGGTAACACGAATACCTGGTCTCATAAAGGCAAGCAATACGTTGGTGTATTGTCTGGTGTAGGTGGCTGGGCTGGAATCGGAATGGCCGCCGGCTTGATAAATGATACTGATGGTTTGGGTGCTGTAGGTGCATTCAAAGGGCTAAACTCATATACACGTCTTGGTGGTGTGTTGAGTGTATTCAGCTTACCTTAAGTGTTAGAAAAAAAAGTAAATCTTAAGGCTAAATAATTTTCAGTTATAGCCGTAGAAACAAAGAAACCCAGCTTTAGTTTAGGCTGGGTTTTTTTTGTTCAAAATAATTATTTGCTATGAAATGTACTTAACTATAATTTAAATGGGCAGCGTCGTTTTAAGCTTTTATTGTGATTTGTAATGAATCAGGCTTGTCTATCGATGCGTGTTCCGATACTCCACCATCGGAATGTTTGATACTCCACCATCGTGCGTGAAGAAGGCTATCGATTGGTTCCGATACCCCACCATCGGAATGTTTGATACTCTGCAAATATTGCGGCTGATGTTTTAGTTAGCGTTCCGATACCCCACCATCGGAATGTTTGATACTCTTTTTCACCACCGCACCACTCTCCGGTGTGTGGGTTCCGATACCCCACCATCGGAATGTTTGATACTCTGATAGCGGTGAATCTTAGCCGCCACACTAGGTTCCGATACCCCACCATCGGAATGTTTGATACTCTCCCCTACGAGGATGGAGTTCCGCGATAGCAGTTCCGATACCCCACCATCGGAATGTTTGATACTCTATAAGACAAGTTTAGCTAAAGCCCCGCTTCGGTTCCGATACCCCACCATCGGAATGTTTGATACTCTAATTCAACGGGAGCCAAGCCATCAATCGCGGTTCCGATACCCCACCATCGGAATGTTTGATACTCTATTAACTCTTTCAACATTAGCTGATCTTCTGTTCCGATACCCCACCATCGGAATGTTTGATACTCTTTTAACCGCTGCTGATGCAGACACGCCGCCGTTCCGATACCCCACCATCGGAATGTTTGATACTCTTATTGTATGATAATTGACGCTGTAGCGAGCGTTCCGATACCCCACCATCGGAATGTTTGATACTCTATCATTTTGGTCACATGGAGCAAAAGAAGAGTTCCGATACCCCACCATCGGAATGTTTGATACTCTTCAATGTACAACTTACTGTCGATTGCTTACGTTCCGATACCCCACCATCGGAATGTTTGATACTCTGGAATAACCCACTAGGATGGCACCGGATACGTTCCGATACCCCACCATCGGAATGTTTGATACTCTCTTGTTTTGTTAGTGATAAAGATCCAGTTGGTTCCGATACCCCACCATCGGAATGTTTGATACTCTGGTTGGAACTTGATCACCGATATTAATGGAGTTCCGATACCCCACCATCGGAATGTTTGATACTCTAGGAGGCCTGTAGGTTATTGATATACCTGCAGGTTTTTTAGAAAAGAGCAATTTGTTCGGGCTCTTCTGGTTTGTTTTTGGTTGATTTTGTTCCAAAAAACTCCTTCGTCATTCCGTATTGTTTGTCTGTAACTAGAAAAAAGGCGACTTGAGCACCTTCTGGAATATTAATTTTTAGACGTTGAATCACCGCTTCAGCAGCCGCCATTGTTGGAAAGTGCCTGGCGTAGAGCGAGTTTTGTAGTTGAAAAAAGTTCTCTTGTAAAATACTACGACGAAAGATTGTATAGTCTTTTCTCGCTTCGGAACTTGTCATCGGGCAGTCATACACGGCTATTACCCACATTATACGCCAACCATTTGAGGCCATAAATCCCCCTGTTTTTCAGGTAAAGAGAGCTTTAGTTTTTTAAGAGAAATATTTTCCTTTTTTGCTTTTTTTAGTATGCGACAATAGCTGCTGATCGTTTCATTTATGGCGCTAGGTAATCGGTAGCTTTGTTTGTTCATACTCAAACTTTGTGTAATGAATTGTAGTAATTGTTGTCGTGCAAGAGCATTAAACTCAGAGGCATAGTCATGTTGGAGAACCCAAGTTTCTACAGTAAAGCGATAAGCTTCGATGAAGTCATCTGCTAGGTTAAATGGGTTGTCTTTATTGTGATGCCCTATGCCTAAAGCGGGTTGTAGTCCTGCTATTGATAGCTCTCTTGCGATCATTGAACGAAGGATGGCATAACCAAAATTTAAACGTGCGTTGAGGGTGTCTGTTGCACCTTGTTTTTGTCTTTTTTTAACATCATTATCGATATCTTCAAATAAATATTTCCAATAATGTTTTGCGCCTTGTCCCTCTAGGTTTTGTGGGTCCGCGGGCAATACTTGATCCGCTAGACGTTCTAATCTGAGAGCTCCTTTTTTACCCGTAAACCTGAGTGTTTGTGCTTGAGTTTTTAGGCGTGTTTGAATTAACTGTTGCCAGAGCTGTTCATTGATCGGGCTGTGTTGTAGATGAAACTGTTCTCTGAGCCTTTCAAGTTGACGTGAGTGGCCATACCAAGGGAGAGATAGGCTTTGTGGGTGATGGTATTGATCGGTTGTGATAACCGCTGATTTAGATTTTCCCAATGCCTGCAATACCCCTTGACTGATCGTAATTACGGGGTGATGTAAACATAAGACTGCAATATCATTAGCAAGAATGAATGTATCTTTTTGTTCAGGTCTTGCTAACTTTACCCTCCCTGTGTCTATGGATAAATAGCAAGGATTTTCGATTAATATAACTCTTTGTTCAGACATGATCTGAGACGTGAATAAAGTTACTCAGTTTTTTTACACTTGCTCGTAAGAGCACTCCTGAATTTTCTTTTTTATCCAATTCACTGACTGGTCTTGTTTCAACGATAGGTATGAGAAATAAAATTCCTCCAGAAGCTGACTTGATTTGTTTTACGACATAAAGACGTTCGTTACTTTTGTTTAAAAGAGTATCTCCTTTATAAAATCTAATCGTATTTTCAGCTAATGAGCTTAAACCTCGGGCAGCTTGTGGCATTGTAACTAGCCGTGAGTCGGTGACTTTTGTTTTCTCTTCATTTAATGTGATCTCAAGATAGGCATTACCTGCATCTTGTAGGTATTTTTTATGCTCCTTATTTTTTCCAAAGGTGATTAGCTCTGCTGTCTCTATGCTGTAGTTCCGATTACATTTTACTTTCCTAATGTAAACAGGTTTTTCTTTAGTGCTGTAAAGAGGATGCTCTATTCTCTGTAGCGTTTCCTGAACATTATCAAAATCACTTTTTATGGCTTCAGATACAATTTTTCTAATGCTTGGGCTTATAATGTTTTGTAAGTTTTTAAGCGTTTTTTCTAAAGATTTTTCATCAATTAGTTTGAGTAAATCCATACGCAGAGCAAGGTAGGTTTTATTGTCATTTTCGTCAGTTGTTATGCTGTAAGCGGTATCTTTATAAAAGCCACCAGAGGAATATCTATCTGGTTTATGGCTGATGTTGCAGTCACGAATGACTCTGATCGCCTGATCTCGTAAAGTTTTCACTGGAGGCTCTATAGACCACTTAGGTTCTGGTTTTTCTTGCTCTAGTCGATAGTGTGAGTCTTGTCGATAAAATTCTTCTAATTTGAACTGCTCGACTTTGTATTGCTTAGCCATATTCTGATATAGCTTTCTTGATACCATAGAGATGGTTATGGCATCGATTAAGTGATGACGATGATCACAGCGTTTCTCTAAGCTACGTTTAATTCGTTTTGTTCCTGCGGAAAGGTCTCTTCCTTCCCATTGAGATTTACCGATTCGATAGTCTTCGATTGAGATGCTTTTGCCTTCTGTATCAAGCACCGGGTAGCCTTCTTCGATTCGCACATCAGGAATTACAGTGTCTAAATGCCAGATATGTCGCAGGCGTGCGGTTAATTGGCCACGAGAGACAAAAACATCATGACAGATGTTACGCATCCATTGGGCTACTGCTTTAGATATCCAGGAGGTCTCTTGAAACTGTCTATCACTAAAGTCATCTATAGTCGTGTCATCTTCGTAGTTATCGATCAACAGTAGCTGTGATTTTCTATAAAGTTTACGTTGTTTGAAGTGCAGGGCGAGTTGCTCTACAGCCCCCCAGCGTTGCGAATTTTTTTCAAAGGCTTGCCGTGGTGTTTGATTACCTTTGAGTTCGTTGCAGGTTTTGTGTGATAAAACTATTTCACTGGTTTTTAAGCCAACTTGGGTAAGCGAGCGTGGGAGAATATGTTCGTAATGTGTTTCTCCGCCATGTAATGCTTGGTCGACTTCGATCTTATTTGTGCAGTAGGGACAGCGTGAAACTTGTTCTTGCCAGAGAAGATAACGTCTGATCAGGTTGTTGGTAGGCACCTTGTTTAGTTTCTCTATTTCTTTTTTTGCTGTATCTCGTGCTTTTTTATTTAGGCCATTGCGTTTTTCTATCTCATTACGTTGTTGGACACTCTTCCCCATATCTCGTGTTAGTTCAACGACTATTTGTTCAGGTTCCCCATGTTCATCGATACACTGATTAACTAGTTTTTTAATTTGACGAAGGGCAACATCAACAACATCATTCCCTGTTTCTGGTGTTACGTTTAAGCGTTGAGTTGATTTCGTTATTTGTTCGAGCTTGCTGAAGCATTGTTCGATAGCGGCTTCTTCGTCTATACGTGGTAGGTCTGTTCCCTGTGGCGCTTCTTGCCAGTAAGGTGCAATAAACCATTCATTGAGTTGATTAAGTGCTTTTATAGAATAAGCTGCACGGCCAGCATCGAAGCCCATGCTGGTTAAACGATTAAATTTTTCGTGTTCGCGTAAAAGATTAATGAAATTGATAACTTCATCTGCAAATTGTCTCATCTTGGCTTTTTTGCCTTTAGCTGCTCCTTTGATCTGTGTATGCCATTGATCATCATCAAGTTGTTCGGGTGAGCCCAGATCAGAAAGAAAGTTGAGGGTGCTGACCTGATGATTCGATGAAAGTGTTTGCCACTCATTTAACAGACCAAGCTGATCAAAGTTTTTTAAAGTTCTATTACCCTGTAATTCTTCTCGTCCCCCTTTAGATTGTCTGTCCATATTTAAGTTCTTTGCTGGATAGCTAATCTCTAAATCATCAAGTGCCATATAAAACTTCTTAAAACTAAATTTCCCTTCTTTTGTGAGGTTAACGGGATCATTGAGAAGTATGCGTAAGCAAGATTTTTGTTCGACGGATAAGGGCTGTGAAGTTTTTCGCATACCCCAACGTAGATCTGAAATTTGTTTCTCGATACGAAAGGTTTGAAAAGAAGGCTGTGCTCTTGCGGTGCGTGGCAGATTGTTTATTAGACTGCAATTACCCACCATGGCAGCGGGTGACTTTAACGGTCGTTGAAAAAATATCGCTTCAAAGAAGTTTGTTTTTACAGGTTTCCCGAGATTTTTCTCATTTAGAACAGGATGAAATTTAGCTTGGGTTTCCCAAATAAGATCAAACTCGTGTTCAAGCATGTCTCGCGTAATGTAGAGATTATAATGTTCAGGATTGATGTCTATCAGTTCTTTTCTTTTTTTAGTACTAAGGATTTCTTGTACTTTCAGCTTGGTGGGTAAGCCTCTTTGTAAACGGTGATATAAATATTGTCCAACGGTTTGTAGGCCATTGATAGCCATAAGTTGAGTTATTTGTTCAACACCAGCTTTGACTTCTCCGTCGCTGGCCTTAACTTTGAACTGGCCTTTATAACCTCTTCGTTTTCCTAACTTTAAGAATATTCGAAACAGATCTTCTAGAGAAATCTCATGCTCGATAGCTTCTGCACGCAAACGAGGTAGGTTCTGACCATTATCGGGAGAGATCTTTCTAGCATCGAGTTTGAGTAGTGGTGCAAGGTGGGCGATACGTCGGAGTCGACTTGCTTTTCGATCGAACTGTTTTCGTTTTTGACGCGCATCACGCCTAGCGGCTTTTTTAGGTGTTCGTCCGGTCTGGCTTTTTTCCGTAGGTTCATCAAATGTTCGAACAGCATGCCAGATAATTTCAGATGGTTGGTCATTTGAATCTAGTGAAAAAGCGACAGCACCGATAGAAGCGGTACCAAGATCGAGCCCTAACCTGTATTTCGTCATAGACATTTCCCCTCAGTCAGTCATTGTTGAATATATCGATAATAGTGCTTATTAGAGTAAGAATAAACTCTGTTTCTTCAAAACACATAGCACTGATGATCACGAGTGTTAAACAGATGATAATCATGATGCAAACCCATCCGAGCATTATTTTGTTTCCACAGCTTTCATAGCTTATCTTCATATAGGTCTAAATATATTTATATTTTTGGGTTGGAGATGTTTTTGTTGTTGTGATAATATATCTGAGAACTCAAATATTATCAATATCTTACTAGTTGTAAACTTTTTGGGTTGTTCTGATACCTCTTTATCAAGCTATCTTGATACTAATATAAAAGTGTTCTACACTTTTAAACGTATCAAATATTCCGATGGTGGGGACTATCGGCAACAAGTTCTAATAGAACACCGATACGAAAAGGCAACTTCGGTTGCCTTTTTTTATGCTTGCTCTCCCAAATGGCGTTAGTTTTTCTTTCAGCGCAGTAACTATTTACATGCTAATCTCTAAACCATAAAAACAACAATGAGGAGATGATAATGAGTGAGCTATATGGTGATGCCCATCGAGATTTTCAGGATGAGTTCGAGACGCGTAAGTTAGCTGATCGTTTGACAGAGATGATCGTTCAGACGGAGATCGGTGAGGCTGAGCAGGCGTTTATTGAGAGCCGACCGATGTTTTTCCTTTCTACCAATGATGAGCATGGCCAGCCGACAGTTTCTTATAAAGGTGGGGCGCCGGGCTTTGTGAAGGTGGTTGATAATACGACGATTGCTTTTCCATCTTATGATGGCAATGGCATGTTTTATTCAATGGGGAATATTCAGAAAACGTCAAAGGTCGGTATTTTATTTATTGATTTTGAGACTCCGCATCGTGTTCGCTTTCATGGCGAGGCGAGTGTCTGCAAGGATGATCCGTTGATGGATGAGTATCTTGAAGCGGAGATGATCGTTCGCGTTAAACTTACTAAAATGTGGATTAATTGTCCGCGTTATATTCATAAGTACGAGTTAAAAGAGTTGTCGCATTATGTTCCGGGGCAAAAGGAGAAGACGCCACTTGCTGGATGGAAGCGGGTTGATCTAGTGCAGGATGTTTTACCGCCTAAAGATCACGGTCGGCCAGAACAAGAAGGTGGTGTGATTACGATTGAAGAGTGGGTTGATGATGTTCAGAAAGGAGAAGGTTAAAACATTTCTTCTTGATAACGAAAGAGGTCTTGCTGAGACAAGACCTCTTTTTTTAATTAATTCATCTGTAGTCATTAAATTATCGGTGGATTGTCTTGCATGCTCTGATGTACTTTAGTCTTTATTGATTGGTTTTTTCTCTCGACAGGATGTTGATTTGATCGGTTGTGTAAAGGGCGTGTGCGAAACAGTTGTGGATGAGCAGAATAAATCCACTCATCACGGGTTTAAATAAGCGCTATTAATTCAATATTCTGGGATAAAATTATCTAGAAACACTAGTGAAGAGAAGCGTTTCCTTCCGTAATTTGGTTATCAAAAACACGTTCAATATCGATAGCGTCTAGTGAGTATTTTGTATTACAGAAGTCACAATTTATTTCGATGATATTTTGATCTTGGATAATCTCAATCGCTTCTTTTTTTCCTATCGAATGGATCATGTCTTCGATTTTCTGTTGCGAGCAAGTACATTGATAGCTGATCGACTGTGGATCAAATAGGCGTAAATCATTTTCATGAAATAAACGATGCAGTAGTACTTCAGCATCAAGGTTTAATAACTCTTCGGCCTGAATGGTGTCTGTCAGGATCACAGCGCGATCCCAACTGTCATCAATAACGATATCTGTCTTGTCGTAGTCTGAGTTAGGTAAGCTCTGGATCAATAGACCTGCCGCAGCTTCATGATTCGCAGCTAAATGAACTTTAGTATCAAGCTGTTCGGATTGTTCAAAATAGGTTTGCAGACATTCCGCTAAGCTCTCACCTTCAAGACTGACGATCCCTTGATAACGTTCGCTTTCTTTATCAGTGAGGATGGAAATAACGATCTGACCCTCGCCGAATAAATCTTGCAGGTTGGTTGAAATGAGGTCATCTTTATGGTCTTTATCCCATTGCGCCATACCACGGATTTCGCCTTCGGAAGTTGCCTGCATGATCAGCCTCGAGACAGGCCCGCTACCATTTATTTGCAAGATCAATGAGCCTTCAAATTTGATCGTCGCGGATAATAAGCAAACAGCCGCAGCCGCTTCGCCGAGGACTTGCCGTAGCGGAGCAGGGTAATTCGAACAGTTGAGTATGTCCTGCCATGTTTGATCAAGGTGGATCCATTCGCCGCGCACTTGTGTGTTTTCGATAAGAAAACGATGTAGAGTATCTTTTTCCATTTTTAAATTAAGCCGTTTTCTTTTCCAAAATAATTTTCTGCCACTCTTTTGGCCCCGTTTGGTGCACGGCGGTACCTTTGGTATCAACCGCAACGGTAACGGGCATATCTTTCACTTCAAATTCGTGAATCGCTTCCATGCCCAAATCAGCAAATGCAACAACACGAGACTTTTTAACCGCCTTGGAGACCAGATAAGCTGCACCACCAACAGCCATTAGATAAACAGCTTTGTGGTTTTTGATCGACTCAATAGCAAGTGGGCCACGTTCAGATTTTCCGATCATGCCCATCAGGCCTGTTTCGCCGAGCATCAGATCAGTGAATTTATCCATCCGTGTCGCTGTTGTTGGGCCAGCAGGTCCGACGACTTCATCACGTACAGGATCAACGGGGCCAACGTAGTAGATAAAGCGATCATTGAAATCTACGCCATCAGGTAAAGGTTCGCCTTTTGAGAGCATGTCTTGAATACGTTTGTGCGCGGCGTCACGACCAGTCAACATTTTGCCTGACAGTAATAGGGTTTGGCCTGGTAGCCAGGTTTCGATTTCTTCTTGAGTGACTTCATCAAGGTTAACGCGTTTCGCACTTGGGCCTACATCCCAAGTGATCTCTGGCCAATCTTCGAGGTTCGGTGGTGTTTGCAGCGAAGGACCAGAGCCATCTAACACGAAGTGTGCGTGACGCGTTGCCGCGCAATTTGGGATTAAGGCAACGGGTAAATTGGCAGCGTGGGTTGGAAAGTCTCTGACTTTCACATCCAGAACTGTGGTTAAACCACCCAAGCCCTGTGCACCGATGCCGAGATCATTGACCGCATCCATGATTTCTAATCGTAGTTCTTCAACACGGTTTTGAGGGCCACGGACACGTAATTCTTGGATATCGATAGGATCCATTAAAGATTCTTTGGCTAGGATCATCGCTTTTTCAGCTGTGCCACCAATGCCGATGCCGAGCATCCCTGGCGGACACCAACCTGCCCCCATTGTAGGAACCGTTTTGACGATCCAATCAACAATGTTATCCGATGGGTTGAGCATGACGAATTTAGATTTAGCTTCAGAGCCACCACCTTTGGCCGCGACTTGAATGTCCAAGGTGTTCCCCGGCACGACTTCCATATTGATCACTGCCGGAGTGTTGTCGCCGGTGTTTTTACGCGCGCCAGCAGGATCCGCTAATACTGAGGCTCGTAAGATATTGTCGGGGTTCCCATAAGCGCGACGCACGCCTTCATTGACCATGTCAGTCACGCTCAAATCGCCTTCCCATTGGATATCCATACCGATTTTCATAAATACGGTGACGATGCCCGTGTCTTGACAAATAGGCCGACGACCTTCTGCACACATGCGGGAGTTGATCAGAATCTGCGCCATTGCATCTTTTGCGGCCTGCGATTCTTCTCTTTCGTAGGCAGCATGCACCGCTTGGATAAAATCGATAGGATGGTAGCTGGAAATAAACTGGAGAGCGTCTTCAACGCTGTCGATTAGATCTTGCTGTTTGATGATGGTCATGGCCTTCTCTTGAGGGGGATCACAATGACCATTATAGCTCAGGATGTTGCATGACGGAAAATCAACCCGTCTAAATGTTGTGTGTTAAGGAAGGAATGCGATTATAAATAAGGAGATAGGAACGATTATATTATATCTTATTAGTTAATAAACAGGCCAAATGCACGACTACCTTCGCCAGTTTTGATGGTGTTTATCACTTCTTGTTTAACCGGATCAATAATGGAAACATCACTAGAACCCCAGTTAGATACATAGATAAACTGGCCATCTGGAGAACGGTCAATGCCTTCAGGTGTTTCACCGACTTCTATAATAGCCTTAACATGGCCAGTGGCTAAGTCGATGACCGTGACACTATCTTCGTCTTGATTGGTGACATATAACTGCTTGCCATCAATGGTCGTAATTCCACAATAAGGCCATTCACCAACATCCAGTGTCTCGGTGACTTGTAAAGAATTTGTGTCGATAACAGTGACGTTATCACTGCGAACATTGATCGCGTAAAGGTCATGTGTCACAGGGTTTTGAGCAAGGCCGAAGGGTGCGTCACCTGTTGGTAATTCAGCAATTACTTCAAATGAATTTGTATCAATGATCGAGACGGAGTCGCTATCTCGGTTAGCCACATAGAGTTGATTTTTGGCTTCGTTAAGCATTAAACCTGCAGGAGATTTACCTACCTTTATCGTTTTGATAATGTCATTGGAAGGGATATTGATCACTGAAACAACGTGATCATACCAATCTGCGACGTAGATTTGAGAGCCACTTTGGTTACTGGCAATTCCGACCGGACCTTTACCCACAGGGATGGAGCTAGTGACTTTGTGAGTGTTCTTATCAATAACGCTGATATCGACACTTTCGGCATTACTAATAAAAATGCGTTCAGCACTCACGGCAACGCCGGCCGGACGATGTCCAACCTTGATCGTAGCGATGTTTTTGTGTGTCTTGATGTCGATAACACTAACGGTGTCATCGAGTTGATTGGTGATGTATGCCTGCGGTGAGTTATTAGGTGTACAAGCTGCCAGTAGAAATATAGCCGGCATAAAAAAACCGAAGAACCTGCCTATATTATTTTGTAACATAAGCACGTGCCCCAGTTTGAGTTTCTATTGAAAGATTATAAAGTTCTTAACAACCTTCGTCTTCTTCACAAATCTTCTTCAGCTTTTCTAGCCCCGATTTGAAAATACCTGTAATCGCTTCAACACCATCAGAGTCACCCAAGCCTTTTGGATATCTAGGTTTTGTTTTTTCATAGTTGAGCTGGAAAACACGGTAGAATTTACCCGTCCAAGTTACTTCAGTTCCGCCTTCAACTTCTTTCAGTTTAATGATCGAAAGGTAGTTATAAACGGGGATTGTTGGCACATCATATGTCTTACCTAAGTGAGACTCTTGACCTATTACGCTCATATCAACGATTTTATATTTCATCATCATCTTTTCGTTGTCGAGACTTTTAAGCTCTTCAGTGATCGTTGGGCCATCCGCGGCACCGATAGAAAGAATACGTGTTTTTTCACCTTCCATTTTTAAAGCCGCAACTGGAGGTAGCCATTTGTCGAGACCCGCAAAATCACCAACAATAGCCCAAACCTTTTCTGGACTGGCATCGATCACAATGGTTTCTATAACTTTTTGTCGTGAAGGACCGTGAGCAGAAGCCATCATCGGAATAGCCATCATTGCGGCCAAGGTAATACTTAAAATCTTTTTCATAGTAAAACTCCAATATATTCTTAAATTCCAACTCACTATTAAAGTAGAGAGTTCAGTAACCCGTCAAGAAAGGCTAACGGATGTCCTTGAATTTTGCCAGTGAATTATTCCTGTCCAATATCCAGAACAAACAGAATATGGAACAAAACAATAACTTGCATTCTGTGAATATTAACTGAATGATCGAGGTATGGATTTACTGCACGCCTATATAACAAACTTGTTGGAACTCAGCCTTGCTGGGGCACCTTGGTTGGTGCTTGGTCTGATCATCGGTGGATTGATACACGTCTTGATTCCCATGAGTTTTTTAGAGAGACACTTAGGTGATGATGGCTTTGCAGCGATCGTAAAAGCTGCCTTGCTGGGAGCACCATTACCCTTATGTTCTTGTGGTGTTATCCCTGCAGCGATGGGTTTGCGTAAAGCCGGTGCATCAAAGCCTGCGACCATTTCTTTTTTGGTTTCTACGCCTGAAACGGGTGTAGATTCAGTCTCTATCACCTACGCATTGTTAGGGCCTTTTATGGCTATCGTTCGGCCCATTGCAGCGATAACCTCGGCCATTGTTGCGGGCTTGCTGGTGGGTAAAACAAAAGAGACAACAAGCTACGATGAAACTGAAGATCTCTTTACTGAAGTAACTTCAAGTTGTTGCCCGTCAACACCTGTAGCTCAAGAGTCTGTTCTAGAAACTGATCTCAGTTGCTGCCCTTCAAAACCTGACGTTGTAAAAGAATCTGACGCTAACGGTTGTTCAACAGACAATTCAGAAACGGTCGGAATATTTGGATTCGCACAAAAAGCAATCGAAGGTATTCGATATTCTTTTACTGAACTTTTTGCCATGTTGTTGTTTTGGTTGTGTGTAGGGATGCTTTTTGCTGCGGCCGTAAAAACTTTCGTTCCAACCTCATTTCTCGTTGAGTGGGGTAGTGGCTTGCCAGCCATGTTGGTGATGGTTGTGATCGGCATTCCTATGTATGTTTGCGCAACGGCATCAACACCGATTGCTGCTGGGTTTATGCTAGCCGGTGTTTCTCCAGGCACCGCTTTGGTGTTTTTGATGGCGGGTCCAGCAACCAATATTTCGACATTGGGTATTATCGGCAAAGAATTAGGGAAAAAATCACTAATCGCGTATCTAGCAGGAGTTGCGATTGTTGCTATACTTGCCGGGTTGATCACAGATTATCTGGTTAGCAAGCTAGACATCGATATTCAAGGCCAATTACAAGCAGGAACAGAAATGGTGCCATTATGGTTGGCTATCACTAGCTTGATCATTTTATGTTCTGCGGCGGCTTGGTCTTTTAAAAAGCACTAGTGTTATTTAATAATTCGGGATTATTAATTAGGAATAACTAGTTTGGGATTCGTTCGGGGGCTTCTTCCAACGAATAAAATTTATATTCATTCAAAGCTCAAAGCATATATACAGCTAATGACAAATCTACTTTCCCCCCTTTCTTCTGCGAACACTGTCCGACAATTGGTCGAGTCAGCCACTGAGCTTTTTGAGCAGGCCGACTTGTTTTATGGGCACGGTACTGACAATGCTCAAGACGAGGCGGTATATTTGGTTTTTAGTATTTTAGAAGTGCCTTTTGATGCGCCCGAATCGGCCATTGACGATCCCCTTTCTGATCAGCGGTGCGAACAAGCAAAAGCGATTATTCAGCAACGAATAGAAACCAGACAACCTGCAGCTTATCTTTTGGGTGAAGCTTGGTTTTGTGGCTTGCCGTTTTATGTAAACGAAAATGTTTTAGTTCCACGCTCGCCTTTTGCTGAATTAATTTATGACTATTTTGAACCGTGGATGACGAAAGAGCCGAAAAATATTTTAGATATTGGAACGGGTAGCGGCTGTATTGCGATCGCGTGCGCGTTGCAATTTCCGGATGCAAAAGTTGATGCGATTGATCTGTCCGATGAAGCTTTGGAAGTTGCGGCTAAAAATGTTGATCGACATGATTTGACGGACAGAATGCGTTTGGTCAAATCGGATGTGTTCGCTTCGTTGGAACCGAAAAAATATGATTTAATCGTTAGTAATCCACCTTACGTTAGCGCTGAAGATGTGGCGGCTTTACCCGCTGAATATCATCATGAACCAGTGATGGGATTAGAAGGCGGTGGTGATGGTTTAGATATTGTCCGACGTATATTAACGGGGGCAAAAGAACGTTTAACGGATGATGGTGTATTGATTGTTGAAGTCGGTTTGATGCAAGAGGCGATGGATGCCAGCTTTCCCAATTTATCCATGACCTGGTTAGATTTTGTTCAGGGTGGTGAAGGTGTGTTTTTGATCCATGCAAAAGACTTGTAAAAAGCTATTCTAAGATTAAAGAAATCCCCCAGTCCTTATTTTTAGATCGGTGTATAGACTGCTTGAATATCCTTTTCCTTTAGGATCAGACTCCATAAAATAATGCCGAGAATGAGAAAAAGTGGTTTTAAATATTTGATGGATAAGAAGCTGGAGAATCTTAGCTACGATATAGGATAGAATATAAAGATTACGTCTATCGAGCGAATGGTAAAATAGAATCATGTCAGGAAATACTTTCGGAAAATTATTTACAGTCACCACATTTGGTGAAAGCCACGGTCTTGCCTTGGGTGCGATTGTCGATGGCTGTCCACCGGGACTAGAAATTAGTGAGGAGGACTTGCAACGTGATCTCGATCTACGTAAGCCGGGTACCTCTAAGCACACCACTCAACGAAAAGAGCCTGATCAGGTCAAGATTCTATCCGGTGTATTTGAAGGTAAAACCACCGGAACGCCTATTGGTTTGATCATCGAGAATGTTGATCAGAAATCAAAAGATTATTCGAATATTAAAGATACTTTCCGCCCCGCACATGCCGACTACACTTACGAACAAAAATATGGTGTTCGGGATTATCGTGGCGGTGGTCGTTCGTCTGCACGCGAAACAGCCATGCGGGTTGCGGCCGGCGGTATTGCGAAAAAGTATCTATTGGAAAAGTACGGCATAACTATCAAGGGCTATCTCGCTCAACTAGGCCCAATTAAACTAGAATTAAAAGACTGGGACGCTGTTTATAAGAATGCGTTTTTCAGCCCTGATCCTGAACGTGTACCAGAGCTAGAAGATTATATGAAGGCGCTACGGAAAGAAGGAGAATCTGTTGGTGCACGGATCAATGTCGTCGCCAAGGGTTTGCCGCCAGGTTTAGGCGAACCGATATTTGATCGGCTTGATGCTGATCTGGCCAAAGCAATGATGAGCATTAATGCGGTTAAAGGTGTCGAGATTGGAGCGGGTTTTGACTCTGTCGAGCAAAAAGGGACATTTCATCGTGATGAGATCACACCTGAAGGCTTTCTTAGTAATCATGCTGGTGGTGTGCTTGGAGGCATTTCATCCGGACAGGATGTGCTGGTCAGTATGGCGCTGAAACCGACATCGAGCTTGCACTTACCTGGGCGTTCAGTAAACAAGCAAGGTGAGTCGATTGAGGTGATCACCAAAGGTCGTCACGATCCTTGTGTAGGCATTCGGGCAACGCCAATAGCTGAAGCCATGATGGCGTTAACCGTGATGGATCATCTTATGCGTCATCGTGCTCAAAATATGGATGTGCAGTCAGAAACACCGATCATTCCAGCTCAATCAGGAGAATGACCAAAGGACTGTACTGGCGTCTGTCTGGTTTTTATTTATTTTATTACGCGACGGTCGGTATATTTTTACCTTACTGGGGACTCTATCTTGAGTCCCTAGCATTTACACCTTCTGATATTGGCGAGCTGCTGGCGCTGCTCGTTGTCGGAAAAATTATCGCACCTTATCTTTGGGGCTGGATCGCCGATCATAAAGGTAATCGTATGGGCGCGATCCGTCTTGCGGGTTTGTTGTCAGTTCTCGTTTTTACGGGTGCATTATTCGCCACATCTTATTTTACATTAGCCATCGTCATGCTGGTTTTCGGATTTTTTTGGAGCGCATCTTTACCCCAGTTTGAAGCCGTGACCTTGAACCACCTTGAAGGACGAGTGCATGATTACACTCGAGTCAGGTTATGGGGATCGATTGGATTTATTATCACCGTTATCGTACTGGGTGAAGTTTTAGAACGATACGGTGTGCAGTATCTGCCTTGGATTGCCTTCGTGATGATTGTTGGGATCTGGTTGACAAGTCTTATTGCACCGAATGATGTCTCGGATGAGGATTCATTCGGTCATGAACCGATTGTTAATGTGCTCAAAAGCCCAACAGTCATTGCCATGCTGCTCGCTTTCTTTTTAATGCAAGTTAGCCACGGTGCTTATTACTCTTTTTATACACTTTATTTAGAAAAATACGAGTATTCACGGAGCGTAATCGGGCAGCTCTGGGCCTTAGGTGTGATAGCCGAAGTCGGTTTATTTCTAGTCATGCTGACTATGCTGAAGTATTTCAGCTTAAAGATGCTTTTGTTGACGAGTCTAAACTGTGCCGCTATTCGTTGGTTTTTGATCGCGTACTTTCCAGAATACCTATCGATCATTATCTTTGCTCAGCTACTACATGCTGCGACTTTTGGGATCCATCATGCTGTAGCGATTCAGCTAATCCATCGATTTTTTCAAGGCAGACACCAAGGCCGAGGCCAAGCCTTGTATAGCAGTTTGAGTTTTGGAGCTGGTGGTGCACTTGGTGCATTGTTGAGTGGTTATATCTGGGAAGGGATTGGCCCTGCGGAGGTATTTTTATTTGCTGCAGCGACAAGTTTGTTAGGTTCATTTATCGTCTACAAATGGATGCAAAACGATGTTTGAATAGCAAGGTTCGCAAAGCCTGAAAATTGTCAATAGGATTGTGATAGGATAGAATTGTTTTTCAAATACAATAACCTAGCGGAGGAGTAGCACATGAGTGATTACGGTGACAATATAGCAAAATATACTGATAGTGTTGATGAAGATGTCGTAGCAAAAATTGTTAAACATTTAGGTATTGCACTACGAAGCAAAGATGCTTCACTAGTATCTTCGTCGGACCAAACCGAACTTGATCGTGTTCGTGAAAGCTGGTTGAAGAAGAAACTACAAAGAACAGAAAGCGACGCAGAGTTAAATGCAGCTATCGATGTCGTGACTGAAAAATTAGGTCGTAGTAACCCAAACAAATGCCGAGTTGCTTTCTATTATCTACTCGCTGAAAATTTTGGTGTTTTAGGTGAGCTTTAATAGCCGATGAGTTACAAAGCAAGCAAAGCAGTAAAATGAGAAGCCCGTTTATAACGGGCTTTTTTTTTATCTAAGGCATGCGATAATCTGCAAATGCCTAATAAAATAATAGCCGCCGTTAAGCAAGCTAAAGAATTGAAGAAGCCACTAAGAATCGTTGGAGGCAACTCTAAGCATTTTTATGGCCGGAGAATCGAAGGCCAAATATTAAATGTGGCAGACTATAAAGGTATTGTCAGTTATGAACCTACAGAGCTCGTCATCACCGCTCGTTGTGGGACACCGTTAACAGAAATTGAGGCTGTCCTTGCTGAACAAAACCAGATCTTATCCTTTGAGCCTCCCCATTTTGCTGATACCGCAACCTTAGGAGGCATGATAGCTTGTGGCCTATCTGGGCCAGCAAGAGCCTATACCGGCAGTGTGAGAGATTTTGTGCTGGGAGTGCGTATGATTAATGGACATGCTGAAGATCTGACTTTCGGCGGGCAAGTGATGAAAAATGTAGCTGGTTTTGATGTCTCGCGATTAACGACGGGTTCGTTGGGAACATTAGGTGCCATTCTCGAAGCTTCGCTGAAATTAGCACCAAAACCAGAAACTGAATTTACCATTCAGTTAGAGCGAGATCAGCAACAGGCGATTTCATTAATGAATAAATTAGCGGGACAGGCCACTCCTTTATCAGCAGCTTGTTACGAACAAGGCAAGCTAAACTTACGTTTATCAGGTTTTGCGGGTGCTATAGAATCTGCCCATAAAAGTATCGGTGGGGAGTTATTAGAAAATGATCTCGACTACTGGCGATCCATTAAAGAGCAGCAACATTCGTTCTTTTCAGAAACAAGCTCGGCGTTATGGAGAATAGCCGTTCCACCAGCAACAGAACATATCGATTTGAATGGGGAATATATGTTTGATTGGGGTGGAGCACAACGATGGTATCGAACCGATCTTTCGGCCGAAAAAATTCGACAAGTTGTACATGCGAATAAAGGGCATGCGACCTTATTCCGAAATGAAAAAAATGCTACTGAAATATTCTCTCCCTTGTCCACAGAGGTAAAAAAGATACATCAGCGTTTAAAAAAATCTTTTGACCCAGAAGGTATTTTTAATATAGGTAAGATGTATCAGGATTTATAATGCAAACCTTTATTTCTGATCAAGTAAAAAAAACGCCCGAAGGTCGTGAAGCTGATCGTATTTTACGTAAATGTGTTCACTGTGGCTTTTGTACAGCGACGTGCCCAACATATCAATTGATTGGTGATGAACTTGATGGCCCGCGAGGCCGTATCTATTTGATTAAAAACCTTATTGAAGGCAATAATGTTAGTGAAGATACACAGCTGCATCTCGATCGCTGTTTAACTTGTCGCTCTTGTGAAACGACGTGTCCTTCCGGAGTAGAATATGGACATTTGATCGATATTGGACGGCAAGTGAGTGAGGAAAAAATACCGCGTTCGTTTAAAGACAAATCAGTTCGTTACATGTTGGGTAAAGTGCTTTCAAATAAAAATATATTTTCTATTCTTTTGAAAGCGGGGCAATTTTTCAAACCCGTATTACCAAGCGCCTTATCTAAAAATATCCCACAAAAAGAAAAAGAAAAAATATGGCCGAATTCAAAACATCAACGTAAAATGTTAATTCTTGATGGTTGTGTTCAACCCTCATTAAAACCTTCTATTAATTCAGCCACCGCACACGTTCTAGATGCGTTAGGTATTTCGATGATTCGTGAAACAGAATCAGGCTGTTGTGGTGCAGTAAACCAGCACCTTTCTCAAACCGAAGCAGCAATGCTGTATATCAAAAATAATATTGATGTTTGGTGGCCGCATATTGAGTCGGGTGCAGAAGCGATTGTTATCACTGCGAGCGGTTGTGGTTCGATGGTTAAGGATTATGGATATCTGTTGAAGGAAGATGTGTCTTATGCTGAAAAAGCTCAACGTGTTTCTGAACTCTGTTTTGATTTGGTTGAGGTGTTAGAAAAGGAAGATCTCGAACAATTAAATTTGATAAAAAATCATAAAAGAGTCGTCTATCAATCTCCTTGTAGTTTGCAACATGGGCAAAAGCTTAGTGGACGAGTCGAGGCTCTATTAGCACGACTGGGTTGTGAGTCTAGTAGTGTGAAAGATAGCCATCTTTGCTGCGGTTCGGCTGGAACTTATTCTATATTGCAGCCAGAGATTTCTGAACAGTTGAGAGATAATAAATTAGAAAACCTAACAATAGATCAGCCTGAGATTATTTTAACGGCCAATATTGGCTGTCAGCAGTTCTTACAGCAAAAATCTCAGGTTCCCGTCATGCACTGGATCGAGTTGATCGAAAATCGCCTGCAAATTTCGTGATTTTGTACTATTAGGGTTAGAATAGACCGTTTTTTCACCGAGAGACTGTTGAAGGATGGTTGTTGAGAAAGCGTTAGTTGGCGTCATTATGGGTTCTAAGTCCGATTGGGATACCATGCGCAATGCCACAGAAATGTTAGAGCGGTTGGGTATACCTTATGAAGTTGAGGTGGTTTCTGCTCATCGCACCCCAGATAAATTATTTCAATATGCTGAAAGTGCGGAAGGTAAAGCACTGGAAATCATTATTGCTGGTGCTGGTGGTGCTGCCCATTTACCCGGAATGGTGGCAGCTAAAACGGTATTGCCCGTCCTCGGCGTGCCAGTAAAGTCGAAAGCACTCAATGGTATGGACTCACTTCTTTCCATTGCACAAATGCCGGCAGGAATCCCTGTAGGGACGCTTGCGATTGGTAATTCAGGTGCCACTAATGCAGCTTTGCTTGCGGCAGCAATGTTGGGTAATAAGTACCCCGAGATTCGGAAAGCACTGACTACGTTCCGTTCAGAACAAACAGAAACAGTGATTAATAATCCCGATCCAAGAGAAGAGTAATGAAAGTAGGAATTGTCGGCGGCGGTCAGCTAGCGAGAATGCTCGCTATTGCTGGTTATCCATTAGGTCTAGATTTTGTAATATTGGAGCCAGCCGAAGACGCATGTTCTTCCCATTTGGGAGAACACCTTTGCGCCAATTATGATGATGAAACAGCCCTTGCAGAGCTTGCCGAAAAAGTGGATGTTATCACCTACGAATTCGAAAATGTTCCTGTATCAGCCATTGAATTTTTAGATGGAAAATGTCCAGTTTATCCCCCCGCCCAAGCTCTGGCATGTGCACGTGATCGTCTGAATGAAAAGACGATGTTTCGTGAGCTGGGTATCGGCACAGCCGATTTTGCGAATATTGAGAGCCTAGACGATCTAAAACAAGCCGTTGTACAAATTGGATTACCCGCCTTATTAAAAACCAGAACGATGGGCTATGACGGCAAAGGTCAGCAAATGCTGCGAGAAGATACTGATCTTGACGCTGTCTGGAAAGAATTTAATGGGGTGCCGACGATATTAGAATCACTGGTGCTTTTTGATCGAGAAATATCGATTATCGCCGTTAAAAATGTCTCCGGAGAAATGGCGTTTTACCCTATATCAGAGAATCACCATGAAGAAGGTATTTTGCGGCTCTCAACAAGTCAGGTGGATGATCCTGTTCAAAGCCAAGCAGAAGATTACGCTCGAAAAGTATTAGAAAAGCTCGATTATGTTGGCGTAATTGCCATTGAGTTGTTTCAGGTAGGTGATCAATTATTAGCGAATGAAATGGCACCTCGAGTGCATAACTCAGGTCATTGGAGTATTGAAGGTTCAGTCTGTGGTCAGTTTGAAAACCATATGCGAGCAGTGGTAGATCTCCCTTTGGGGTCAACGGAAAATTTGGGTTATTCAACGATGATAAATCTTATAGGAGACTTGCCTGAGAGTATGGAAGTTCTATCTATTCCCGGAGTGCATCTACACCTTTACGGTAAGTCGGCACGGCCAGGCAGAAAGGTTGGACATATTACCGTTTGTGAAGATAGTGCAGAAAAGACACAGAAAATTTTAGATCAGGTTCAAGTAAGGCTTACTTAAGTAAACTCACATATTTTTATTTAATTGAGGTGTTTTTTCGGTAGTTCTTATAACTTTTTCCACAACGTTTGCTAAGACTCACTCGTGAAAGTAGTAGAATGAAACGGATTTAAATCTGACTTTTTCGACAACTAAAGGAAAGGGTAAATTGCTAAACTACGCTATAGGTTAGCGCGACAGGACTTCCAATATCAAGTATATCAACAAAAATTGGATATTCATTTTGAAAGAGAATGTCTGAGCTCAAATCGTGTTCACAGATGATCGTTATTTGTTGATATTCCACATCAATGTCACAAACCGAAACAGCATCAAAATTAAAATATTCTCTGACGCTACCGTAGGCGGCTTTAAAAAAACTTTCTTTTGCAGAGAATATAAGTGTGAAAATTTGATTTCTACTCAAACCTGTTGAATGAGCTTCATAGATGAGACGGTCAGTTGTGGTCAATACGGAAGGACTTAGCAAGTCTAAATCTGTATCACTGATAATTTCTTGCACATCTAAGCCAATGCCATTGCTGATAAAGTTACCATCGTTCATTGCTGTTGCTACGGAGAAACCTTCTGCATGAGATATACTTCCCAGAGTATTTTGAGGCCAGAGTGGTTCACGGTGATGACCTGATGGAATGGGAATGTCGGGTTTAGGCGAGCCTATTGAATGGAGGGCTTCTCTAGCCGCTAAACGCCCAGCTAAATATTGAGCTTTTCGTTTGTTTGACCAGAGTTTTGATTGTAGAGGCTGGTGAATCTGAAAGTATGGGTAGAGTTCATCGGAATAAGAGTCAAGATCATACCGAGTCAGCTGAACGGTTGGTGAAAAAAGATCATTCAACTCTAACTGTTCTTGTTGGATGAAAAAATCAGATAAGGTATGGTTTGCAGTCATGCTAAATTGAGCGACAGCCCACTATCATAAGTTTACTTTTTTCTGTTACGTGCTCGACTAATTCTTGTCTGTCTTCACACAGAAGAACGACATGATCCATATGCGGGAAGAATGTTGTAGATTCAGTTTTCCCCCAGTTTACTTCTGGCAGCATGTCATAAAACTGCTGTTCGTAATTGTAGTAATCAGTACCACCAGTATAGATAAAGTGCATCTGAATGCCTTGATCAACAAGCTGCTGAAATTCAATTGTCGCTAAATCGGATGTTGCTGGGAATTCTCGCACATCGCCTCCAGATGCTAATGACGCCGGAGCAGGTTGAGTGCTAGTTAAATGGCGAAATTTATTAAGCCACTTATCCCATCGCATTAGCAATTTCAGATAACGATGAAGTTTTTTTATCTTGAATTTTCGGGTTTTATAAGCAACGCCATCTAGAGCGATTATGCCTTTGACGCGCGGATCTTTGAGGGCTGTTTGAAAGCTGTCATCAGCACCACTACAAAGACCAAATAATATGAATTTATCAATGTCATGCTTAGCCGATAAGTAGTCCATTGCTTCTATAATCTCTTCAGCTGCTCTATCGATTGAGCGGCCAGAGACACCGACACCAAGACTTTCACCGATACCTGATAGGTCGAATCGTAAAGAAGGAATGCTTTCAGTTGCTAATTTATTAGCAATGTCAACATACATACGAAAGGGGCCAACGCTATTTAACATACCAGCAGTCACCAAAATCACCGCAACACTTTGTGGCTGAGATTGTTGATCTTTATCAATGGGGATATTTGTAATACCTAATAAGTGGTCATATTTTCCGAAGACGATAGCTTGATCCATTAGCCTATATCCTCATTTAATACGGACAACATAACTTGATAAGCTTGAGGGGAAGAAAATGCGCTTTCCGTATATTTTTCACTATGCCAATAGATCGCATCTGAGGTTGCTTTATGTTCCCAGTCAGAAAATATATTTTTACAATCTAATTCGTAATCTGCATAATCTTCACTAGTGATTATAATCTGATTTTTACCGGATTTACTTTGAGTAGATAAAATCTCAAGTTGTTCAAAATTTGTTCTTTTGTTACCACTCATGGCATGACCAAATAGCTGATCAATTTTTGATGCTTTACGGCTCTTTATAAAGCGACCAATTCCAGAGGTAGCTTTATCATGGAATGTTTTTAATAACTGTAAATAGTTAGAACCATTAATAACCGGATCCCAAAGAATTTGATTTTCTACATCATTAACATCAGCTGTTACTACTAGAGGTGCACCTAAGCGAACAGCAATAATCGAAAGTGTTTGACACTGGCTTTTTTGGCGTAAATAAGCGGCCGCAGATCTAACATCTTTTTGCAGCTGCTCAGTACTAATATCGCTACTTTCACCAGACGAGTTTCCGCATCCATGATAATCAAAACGGAAAGCATCAAAGCCTTGACCACTCAATTGCATGGCAAATTGTTGAAGGTTACGGAATGCTCTGGCCGACTCGTGTCCTAGTGAATTGCACATCAAAACTGCATGAGATCTTGGTGCCTGACGTGGTCGATAATGAACACCATAAAGATTGTACGTACCACTTTTGAAAAAGTTAGGCTCGACGATAGGCAGCCTGTCTCTTAGTGCCTGACTATCATCAACTTCAGAACCTTCTATTTCTACATCCAACAGTTGGGCTATATGTCTTGCTTGCGATGCAATGGATGGATTAGCAAAAAAGTCACGAACGGGTAGTTCTATTTTTAGTTCAGTGATAACCCGAGCAACGACACCAACAGCGAGTAATGAGCTGCCTCCAAGTGCAAAGAAATCATCGTAGATCCCAACTTCGGGAAGTTGTAAAACCTCTTTCCACATACGGGCTAGTTTTTCTTCAATTTCATTCCGTGGCGAGACATGATCTGAGGCTCTGGGCACTTCACTTTTTAAGGGATTGGGTAATGCTTTACGATCAATTTTTCCATTAGTTGTTTTAGGAAAATTACTTAATAAAATGTAACGTGCTGGTACCATATAGCCAGGTAATTTTTTTTGTAAAAAATTTGAAATTTCGTTAGCACTGATATCATTGTTTGCTCGGGCTACATACGCGATCAAAGACTTCTTACCATCTACCTCATCATGAATGATAAGTGATTCCAACACCTGCTCATGTTGGTTGATAGCAACTTCTATTTCTCCAGGTTCAATACGATAGGAACCTAGCTTTATTTGATGATCAATACGTCCAGCAAATTCAATATCATCATTTTCTAGCCAGCGAGCCAAGTCGCCAGTTTTGTACATTCGTTCAGTTTTACCATCACGTAATATTTCAATAAAAGCTTCTGAGTTAAGATCGGGTCGGTTTAAATAACCACGCGCTAATGCTGGGCCGCCGATCAACAGTTGACCGGTTTCACCTTTAGCAAGGTCATTATAATTTTCATCTACAATCGCTGCTGTATAACGTTTTAGCGGCTTGCCGATCGGCATATCATCGCCTGCAAAGTTCGCATCTGGAATAAATACTGATGCACTTACGGTAGCCTCTGTTGGGCCATAAGCATTACACCAAAGAATGTCATGCTGGCAGCGTTTTTTCCAACGCTGATAATGCTCAGTTGAAACTTTCTCACCGGTCACGATCATTAAACGCAATGATCGTGGAATGTGATCATTTGAAGCAACCATCAGATCAATCCATTCATGCCAATAAGCCGTTGCAATATGTACCGCAGTAACTTTAAATGTATTGATTATTGTAGACAGTTCATTGAGGCTATCGGATCGCATAGGTGGCCGTATAACAATACAGCTACCCGTTAATAAGGGTGGAAAAATTTCTTCGATGGCGATATCAAAATTGATCGTGGAAAATTGCAAAGTTCGGTCACATTCTTGAACCTTATACATTTCAATGTCTGCATAGCAGTAGGTCGCTAAGGCTGCGTGTTCTATCTGTACACCTTTTGGTTTTCCTGTGCTGCCAGAGGTATACATAATGTAGGCTAGATCGGATGGCTGGATCTGAATTTTTTGATCTAGATAGGATGTTTGGCCAGTTTCAGGTTCAAAACAATTGATCCAATTAATAGTCTGTTTTGATGCTGGTGGTAGTTGCTGAATGAGATCTGCCTGATGGTTCGGTTGTGCAATAACCGTTTTTATTTCAGCATCATCAATCATATAACTAATACGATCAGCTGGGTATTCTGGATCTAGCGGCACAAATGCTGCGCCAGCCTTAAGAACACCTAACATCGCGGCGATAGCCTCGGGAGACTTATCGACACATATTCCTATATTTTTATTGCTCGTTATATCATTCGATCGCTGATGAGTGACGACCGCACGTTTGAATTGATCTGATAACTTATCTAGTTCTGCATAGGTACACTGACGATCTCCAAAGACAATGGCAAGGTTATCTGGTGTTTTTGCTAATTGCCGAGAGAATAAAATTGGAAATGCGATCAGATCTTCTTGTAAAAGATCTGTAATCGCTACTTGTGAGCTGCTCATATTTTTTTTAAAAAATGACCTTATTAATTGATGCTTCGAGAATATCCAAACCTTTTTCAAGGGTTGGTATATCTATCGTCAAAGCGGCAAGAATCTTGATCACTTCATCATCTGCACCAGAGGCTTCAATCAATAGGCCTGATGCAAATGCTTCTTGAATGATTGTTTTGGCGGTAGTGCCTTTCAAGGTGACTAATCCCCAAATCATGCCTTTACCACGACAGCTAAAACCTCTTTTTTCATATTCCGTAGAAATTTTCTTTAACCTTTTTTCGATAATCTCTGCGCGCTCTGCGATGTCACTTTCAAAGTCGTTCGTCCAGTGTTGTAGTACAGCTTTTGCTGCGACGAAGGCTAGGTTATTACCTCGGAAGGTGCCTGTGTGCTCTCCAGGCTTCCATGCATCGCTGTCGGGTTTGATCAGATTGATAGAGAAAGGTAAACCTCCCCCTAGAGATTTAGATAGGCATACAACATCTGGTGAAATGCCTGAATGTTCAAAGCTAAAGAACTTACCGGTACGGCCATTACCCACTTGGATATCATCAATGATTAACAATATATCGTGTTTCTTGCAGATCTGTTCAACGCGTTGTAGCCATTTATTGCTCGCTACGTTGATACCACCTTCACCTTGAATAGTTTCAAGAATAATCGCTGCAGGAACAGGGGTACCGCTACTCGGATCACTTAGGACTTTTTCAAGGTATTCACTTGTATCAACATCACCCATATAACCATCGAAGGGTAGGTGAGAGACATTGCTACGTGAACCGTAGAATTCGTTGTGATAATAGCTATTACCTGTCAAAGCTAACGAACCTAAAGTATGTCCGTGATAGGCATGTGTGAAGGCTATCACGTGCGAGCGTTGTTTGATCTTACGCGCCAGTTTAATTGCGGCTTCAACCGCATTGGTTCCTGTTGGCCCTGTGAATTGGATTTTATAATCCATATGCCGAGGCTTGAGAATTAGGTTTTCAAAGGCTTGGATAAACTCCACCTTTGCTTTAGTGGCGGTGTCCAAAGAATGTTGGATACCATCACTTTGGATGTATTCGACTAATGCTTGATTGGCTGAAACATTATTGTGACCATAATTTAATGTGCCAGCACCGCAAAAGAAATCTATATATTCTTTACCAGAAGTATCGGTAAGAATGGAGCCTTGGGCTTTATCAAAAACGGTAGGGAAAAGTCGAACATAACCTCGTACTTCGGACTCAACTCGAGCAATCGTGTCTTCAAGATCATTATTTTGTGAAGATGTCTGTTGCTGTTCTTTTAATACGGTTGTATTAGTGTTGTTACTTAACTCTGTAACGTCCATGTCGTCCTTCTCCTATTGCGAGACTATTTACATCCTGTAAATATGATAGTTTTCTGTGTAACGGTGATGTTTTCACTTATATAGTCACGGTAGCATAATTGGTACTGACTTATACGCATAAGCAAGGCGTAAGAAACCATTTTTAACTTAAAGTAACTATCTATAACAAATATATTGTGGAGAAAGTATCGGCAGACGCGCTTATAACTAAAGCGCGCCATGACACGAAACGTGTGAAGGAAGAGAAGTTAGTTTTTACTTAGATCTTTTGCACCCCAATGCGGAAAGTGTTTGCAGACGAAGGCATTCAGGTCACGTTCTAATTCAGAAGTAGTGTTGATAACTGGCATTTCCATTGAGTCTAAGACCTGCTCAATCATACCTGCTGCAATGGTGATATTCGTCAAACGATCAATGATGATGAAAGCACCTGTAGCTCGATTCTTTTGATAAGGATCAACCAAAACTTCTTGCTCAAGCTGTAAATTGACAATCGCAATATCGTTCAACTCCATACGATCAACAGAGATTTTCTCAAGCGTATTGACATCAATTCGATAATCAATCGAGCTAATATTACCGGGAGTGACCTTGCTGGAGAATTTAAACAGATATTGTTTATTGGTTGATAAAGCCGCTTCCGACATCCATACCAAATGAACTTTCATCTTATTAGAAAAACTTACATCGGCACTGGCATGCACCATCACATCACCACGGCTGATATCGATCTCACTGTCTAGCGTCAATGTCACAGCTTGTCCGGCAAAAGCATTCTGCAGATCGCCATCATACGTGACGATAGATTTAACCTGACTAGTTTTGTCAGAAGGCAATACACGGATCTTGTCGCCGAGCTTCACTTCGCCCGAAGCGACAGTACCGCAAAAACCCCGAAAGTCTAGGTTAGGGCGATTGACATACTGCACAGGGAAGCGGAAATCTGTGATATTTTTATCATGCACAATCTCAGCAGTTTCTAAAATTTCTAACAACGTTTTACCGGTGTACCAAGACGTGTGCTTGCTCTTGTTTACAACATTGTCACCATTTAATGCAGACATAGGTACAAAGCTGAGATCTTGATCATTTAAAGATTTTGTAAACATCAAAAAATCTTTTTTGATCGACTCAAACGTTTGCTCACTAAACTCCATCAGATCCATCTTATTGATCGCAACAACGACATGTTTAATGCCGAGCAGTGAAGCAATATAAGCATGTCGGCGAGTTTGTGTGACAACACCGTAACGCGCATCGATCAGAATAATCGCCATGTCACAGGTTGATGCTCCCGTTGCCATGTTTCGCGTGTATTGCTCGTGTCCAGGGGTGTCAGCGATGATGAATTTGCGCCTTTCAGTCGAGAAGTAACGATAAGCAACATCAATCGTAATACCTTGTTCACGTTCGGCCTGCAGGCCATCGACTAATAAAGCCAAATCAAGTTTTTCGCCAGTTGTACCATGCTTGCTGGTGTCTGCTTGAACAGCTGCTAGCTGATCTTCATAGATCATTTTTGAATCATAAAGCAGACGACCGATCAGTGTTGATTTACCATCATCGACACTGCCGCAGGTTAAAAAGCGCAGCAGTTCTTTTTGCTCATGTTGAGCAAGATAGGCGTTAATATCCTTTTCAATAAGTTCAGATTGATGCGACATTTAGAAGTAACCCTCTTGTTTTTTCTTTTCCATCGAGCCAGAGCTATCGCTATCGATAACGCGACCTTGGCGTTCTGATGTTGTGGTTAGCAGCATTTCTTGAATGATCTCTGGTAATGTTGTTGCTTCTGACTCGACGGCCCCAGTTAATGGGTAGCAGCCTAGCGTTCTGAAACGCACCATTTTCTCTTCAACTTTGACGCCATCTTCAATCGGCATGCGATCGTCATCGACCATGATCAAAACGCCATCACGTTCAACGACGGGGCGTTTTGCTGCGAAATAAAGTGGAACCAATGGAATACTCTCCATGTGGATATATTGCCAGATATCTAATTCTGTCCAGTTAGACAAAGGGAAAACACGGATACTTTCACCTTTATCGACCCTACCGTTATAAATGTTCCACAACTCTGGGCGTTGGTTTTTTGGATCCCAGCGATGATTTTTGTCACGGAAAGAATAAACACGTTCTTTCGCACGAGATTTTTCTTCATCACGACGAGCACCGCCGAAGGCCGCATCGAAACCATGTTTATCCAGCGCCTGCTTCAAACCAGTCGTCTTCATAATGTCAGTATGTTTCGCACTTCCGTGTTTAAACGGACTGATCCCCATATCCACACCATCTTGGTTGATATGTACGATCAAATCCCAACCTAGCTTTTTGACATGCTTGTCGCGAAACTCGATCATTTCTTTGAATTTCCAAGTGGTGTCCACATGCATCAGAGGAAAAGGCGGTTTGCCAGGAGCAAACGCCTTGAGTGCGAGATGCATCATCACGGCTGAATCTTTGCCGATAGAATAGAGCATGACAGGATTATCGAACTCCGCTGCCACCTCACGAATAATATGGATACTTTCCGCTTCTAACTGTTTTAGATGCGTCATTTTGTATTGATCTGACATAAAAAAACCAACTAATTAATGGATTCTTGCATACATGTGAATGTGGGCACACTAGCCCAAAACATCCACCTAAAATAAAAGTGTCGCGATTTTACCACTTTCAAGGAAGTTGAATAGTAATTATATGATGCGTCATCAATCAAGAAGTGTCGCTGATTAATAAAGGCGTGCATCCAAAGTCAGAAGACAACCACAATCCAAGTAGATGGTAAAATTTGAGGCCTATAATAGTGTAAAGCTCGCGATAAATTAAGAAATATTAAGGCCTATGCTTATTCCCGACCTTTCGAAGACCGTTTGGTTAGCCTTGTTAACGAGAACTTATATGTCTAAAAGCTGATTTAGCCTCCCTTGAAAATAATAAAAAAGCCTCCATGTATGAATGCTGGAAAATTATTAACTTATTGAATAATAAGTAAAATATTTTAAGAAACCCCTTGAAAACAAAAAATCAATCCACATCTTAATTACTGTAGGCCGACGACTCCAAGAGTGTTGTCCTGTTATGAAATACAACTTAATCAATATTGCTTCTCAAGGAGAATATACATATGAATACATTAGACTTAACCCCACTTTATCGGAACAGCATTGGTTTTGATCGACTGGCATCACTGCTCAACAATGCTTACACAAGCGATAGCGCAAGTAGTACGGGTTATCCGCCTTATAACATTGAGGTGCTCGAGGAAGACCGTTACGCGATCACACTAGCGATTGCTGGCTTTGATCAAAGCGACGTTTCTCTCAGTACCGAAAAAGGCATTCTCACGGTGCGCGGCGAAAAGACCAAAAGTGAACAAAGTAATTACTTACACCAAGGCATCGCAAATCGCACCTTCGAACGCAAATTTAACCTAGCGGATCATGTTGAAGTAACGCAGGCTGATCTTAACAATGGTCTGCTGACGATTAGTTTAAAACGCGAGATACCCGAAGCGATGAAACCTAAGACGGTCGCAATCAACCAAGGTCATAACGGGTCAGTCCAAGGCACGAGAGACAATCTACAAAACCAAGCCGCTTAATTCTTATAAGCTTACTGTTAACAGAAGGAAAGGCTGCCGGAAACGGCGGTCTTTTTTTTTATTTTGAGTTTATGTATGGTTTTTTATCTTAGCTGAATAACTTGATATTTTCTGTTCTATTCTGTTTTAAAAAAATGATGTTTATCAGCCATAATTATTAAGCAAATATGGTGCAAGTGCACATTTTTAAAAGGTTTTATAACTTGCTATTAAGTGAATAGTTTGTGTATCTTATACCGATACTGTCTATTCTTTTTTCAACTAAGGAAAATAAAAAATGTCAAAAGCAGCAGACACCAACCTTAATGATTGGCGTGATCGCGCGCTTGAATTTGAAGCCGAAATTAAGAAGGCAATTATTGGGCAAGATCATGCCATAAAGCTTTTGACAATCGCTGTATTTGCCCGCGGACACGCATTGCTTGAAGGCGATGTTGGTGTTGGTAAAACTACATTGCTACGTGCATTGGCGCGAGTCCTTGGTGGAGATTATGAGCGGATTGAAGGCACTATCGACCTGATGCCGAACGATCTTATTTATCATACCTATATCAATGAAGAAGGTCGTCCTGCGGTTGATCCTGGGCCACTTTTAAAATATGAAGAAAAGTTAGCCACGTTCTTTTTCAATGAAGTTAACCGTGCCCGACCTCAAGTGCACTCGTTGTTATTGCGAGTGATGGCCGAGCGTAGTGTGACGGCTTTTAATCGTGAATATTACTTCCCTCATGTACAAGTGTTTGCTGATCGAAACCGTGTAGAAAAAGAAGAAACATTTGAACTACCTGCGGCGGCGCGCGATCGTTTTTTGATGGAGTTAACTATCGCCATGCCAGATGATCTTGATCTGCAAAGGCAGCTCATGTTTGATACGCGATTTTTTGATGTCGATAAGCTGATCGATAGTTTGAAACCTGGCGTACTGCCATTTGATCAGTTAAATGATATTTCTGCACAGATCCAACATCATATAAAAACGACTCCTACTATCGAAAACTATGCGCTAGACCTGTGTCGTGCAACTCGTAATCCGGCTGAGTTTGGGGTCAAGTTAGAAGGTGTAGACATGGATAAAATGATCGCTTCTGGCGTCAGTCCGCGAGGTATGGGAATGCTCATGCGAGCATCGAAAGTTGCCGCTTGGATAAACGGGCGCGATGCATTAGTTCCAGAGGATATCCACTCTGTTTTACATGAAACAATCGCTCATCGTATATTCCTAACGCCTATTTATGAACTTCATCGTACCGAATTAGTACCTGCTTTCATGGAGCAGATTGTTAACCAAGTCGTAGCACCTTGAAGTGAATCTCGGCGAAGTACATTACAAGGTACCGTGGCGCGCAAGTGGTAGCTATCCTGGGCATCATGCGAGCCAACAAAAAGGTGGTGGTTTGGAGTTTCGTAATCACGTACCTTTGATCGACGCACCTGATCCACGACGGTTCGACATACGTGCCAGCCTGCGTGATCCTTTCGAGCAAATTCGAGTTAGGGTCTATCAACAGACGAGTTCTATTCCTGTTTATGTAATAGCCGATCTATCCGCGTCAATGAGTTTTCAAGGCGCGAATGATAAACAAAAAGTACTCGCTGATTTTGTGGCCTGTATGAGCTATTCAGCATATCGAACAGGAGACATGTTTGGTTTTATCGGTTGTGAAGATGATGTCGGTCGACCTTGGGTATTGCCGCCGACATTAAATCGAGTCGCTGGTAATGAGATTGCGCAACAGCTTTACACCAAAGAGCTACGAGCCAATAGTTCCGAAAGTTTATTGCATGCCGCAGAACAACTCGGTGGTAAAAGAGCGTTAGTTTTTTTAATTTCAGACTTCCATTTCCCTGAAAAATTATTAGAGAAAGTGTTAGCTTCCCTCGCTTACCATCATGTGGTGCCTGTTATGTTATGGGATCGTTTTGAATATGAAAACTTACCCAGTTTCGGTATAGCGCGGGTGACTGATCCAGAAACTAATCGAAGTCGGTTATTGTTAATGCGACCATCATTAAAAAAACGCATTCAAGAAGCATTTACGCAACGTCGAGAAAAGTTGTTTGAGCTATTTGGTCAGTATGGACGTATGCCGTTATTGTTAGAGGACGGTTTTAATTCAGATGAGGTGACACATTATTTTTTCGGCTAACAAAACATGCGTTATTCGGCGTTCAAAAACATGGGTGAGATCGATTGTTTTAAGTATCATGTTTGCAACGGTTTCAGTATATGCAAATGAAAAAAAGATCGAACAACTAGATATCCAACAACCGCGAACATTTGGGTATCAGATCGGTGATAAGTTTGATCGCATTATCAAACTTAAATTGAATTTACCTTATGTACTAGATGATAGTGTATTACCGAAACATGGACGAATTACCGAGTGGTTGACATTAGAAAAGCCCATTGTTGATCTGACCATTGAAGATGGCGTGCCGCAGTATCATATTAAGCTTCATTATCAAATCATTAATATCAAACCAGAACTTGTCGATATTGCTGTGCCTTCACACATGTTGATTTATAAAAATAGCGATACGGACGAAAAACTTAATGCACTAATTCCGGCCACCCGCATTCGTGTCTCGGCTTTGACGGATAGCAATGAACGTTCTTTGCAAGCTGATCGGATGCCAATTACGGTAGAGCAAACGAGTGGTCGATTGTTTCTTTATTTGGCTCTGATATTTGCAAGTATTATTGGTTTTTTATATTTGAAATTTGGCTTGCCAGTTTTTAATAAAAACCATCCTTTTGCTAAGGCACATCAAGTGTTGAAAAGCCGGCGGCACAAAATCTGGGACGAGGTTGCACTCAGTGAAGCCTTACAAACTATTCATCAAGCATTTAATGAAACGGCAGAGAAGACTGTGTTCATAGAGAAGCTTGATGAGTTCTTTAGTGAACATCAAGAATTCACGGTGATGGAAAATGAAATAGCCCTCTATTTTTCTGAGTCACGCACTTACTTTTTTGAAGGAAAAACAGATCAGGAAAGTTTTAAATACTCTCGTGATGCTCTCATCGATTTTACGCAAAAATGTAGCGAAGCTGAGCGCGGTATTAGTTAATGTTTGGGTTAATGTTTGGTTTTTCTCACCCTCTAGTGTTGCTGCTGTTGCCATTGGCTATTTTGCCGTTGGTTTATCATGGGCAGAAAACGGTTTCTTATTCCTCACTGTCTATTTTGCCAGAAGATCCATTATCTGATCTGGCGAATATTGGTTTACGAGTTTTAGCTTCGCTTGTGATCATGAGTCTTGTGTTAGGTATCGCAGGGATCTTTCAGTCAGAACAACCCGTTGATCGGATCGGGCAGGGCGCACAAACGATTATTTTGATCGATAGTAGCGGTAGTATGGATAAACCTTTTTACTCGAGTAAAAAGAATAAAACTGCCGCTGAAAGTGTTGCAAAATTTGGAACCTACGAATCAAAAGGGCAAATGGCACGAAGAGTTTTAGGCGACTATGCGGCACAACGAAAACAAGATATGTTTGCGTTATATGTGTTTAGTGGAAACCCGATAAAAATCTTACCATTCACCGAAAAGCAAGCGGTGATACAGGCTGCCATCTCTGCGGGTAGCTTAGAAAAAGGCTTGGCATCAACAGATCTAGCAGCAGGCCTGACACGATCATTGGAATTTTTTGAAGATAAAGAGTTCACTGGTTCAAGAATATTAATGTTGGTTTCAGATGGCGCAGCCAAGCTTTCAATGGTTGCCCAAGAACAAATAAAATTTCTTTTGCAAAAACATCGTGTAACGCTATATTGGTTTTACCTACGTGGTTACAACGGCCCAGGTTTGTTCGATGAGCTTGATAGCGACATGATTGAAATGACGGCTCCCGAGCAAATGGTTCATAAGTTTTTCTCCGAAACGGGTCTACCTTACAGAGCCTATCCGGTTGAAAACCCTGACGCCTTAAATAACGCCATCGGGGAAGTGAATAAACTTCAAAACCTTCCTATCCGTTATCAAGATATTATTCCTAAACGTGATCTGTCCAGCTGGTTTTATGGCATCGCGTTAGTATTATTACTCTTATTATTAGCGACAAAATTAAGTGAGATTCAGGTATGGCGTTAAAGCAACCTTTAATGATTTTATGTGCAGCGATCGCTGTATTATCTATCACTGGTTTCGTGCATGAATTCTGGCAGTGGAATCAAACGCGGTTGTATAACAATGGGGTCATTAAAGCGGATTTCGTGGCCGCCAGCGAGCAATATAAAGGTCCCAAAGGACTCTTTGCAAAAGCTTATGTTGAACAACAAACGGGTAACTTTCAACAAGCGCGAGTGTTTTATGCACCGCTAGAAAAATTGGAAGATGCGCCAGTTTTGCGCAAAGATGCGATGTTCAATATAGCCAACACCTACATGCAACAAGCGGCCTTATTAGACTTAGAAAAAGATGCTGATCAAGCAATGCCGCTCGTGGAGCTCGCAAAAACCGGATATAGGAATTTACTCGTTATCGATAGTGCACATTGGGGAGCAAAGTATAACCTCGAACGTGCACTACAAATTGTGCCTGATATCGGTAAAGTTAGAAGTGAAAAATCAGCTGGATTACAACGAACAGTGCGTACAGTGATCACAGCTGATTCGGCTGGAAACCTTCCATGATTTCAGTACCGGCTATCTTTTCAAGGCTATTTAAAAATGGAATTTTCTCTAACGTTAAATTATTACTTATACTACTCTCAGTCGTTTTAGCCGCCTTAACTTTTCGTAACCCTACTCTCGAATTAGAGCGGCCAACATACCGTTATGTGTTCACCTTTGATATTTCACAAAGTATGAATGTAAAGGACGTGCCTAAAACAGAACAATCGATAACTCGTTTGGAATACGCTAAACAAGCCACCTTAAAAACACTTGTCGAAATGCCGTGTGGAACTGAGGCCGGGTTGGCCCTGTTTACAGGTAACCGTGCTTTTATGTTGATCAAGCCGATAGAAGTATGCAGAAATCATGTGGAGTTGAAAGCCGTTGTTGAAAACATCAACTGGCGTATGACTTGGAAAGCGAATAGTGAAATCGCCAAAGGTCTATTTAAAAGCATTCGGCTGTTAACACATTTAGAAGCCGACACACGCCTAGTTTTCATAACAGATGGGCACGAATCTCCACCGATCAACCCAGAGCTTCCTCCTCGTTTTCCGGGCAAGGCCGGTGAGATTTTTGGACTTATCGTTGGCGTCGGTGGTGATGATCTTGTTCAGATCCCTAAATTCGATAGAAAAACGGGTGAACCTGATGGCTTTTGGAAAGAAGATGAAGTTAAACACACCGATGTTTATAGTGAGACAAGCGCGGGTGAGAATGCGATCACCACAGGTACAGAACATTTATCATCACTCAAAGAAGAATACCTAGAAGGACTCGCGACTAAAACAGGTCTGACTTATCATCGTATTGAGGGTCAAAGTGATTTAACGGATCAAATAAAAACGCGCGCCTTGAGTATTCCAAAAATCATAACGACCGACATGCGTTGGTTGTTTGCGCTGGGAGCTTTACTGGCGTTGATAACCTCTATACTGATCGATCCTATTCGTATCTATCTAGGCAAATCTTAATTTTTTTCAGCTTTGTTATATCGGCGGTTTATCTTTAAAAATCATCAGATGGAATTCGTACCCAGCCTTCCATTAAAATTCTTGCACTACGACTCATAATCACTTTTGAAGCTGTCCACTTGTCATCTACTAAAGCCACTTCTGCACCGACTTGCAAGGTGCCTGAAGGATGACCAAAGGTGACGACTTCGCGTTCGTTATCGCCAGCAGCCAGATTGACCAATGTTCCTGGAATGGCTGCTGCGGTGCCGATGGCGACAGCTGCCGTGCCCATCATGGCGTGGTGGAGCTTTCCCATCGATAAGGCGCGTACATTTAGATCAATATCTGCCGCTGAGATTTTCTTGCCGCTTGAAGAAATATAATCTTTGGCTTTTCCGACGAAGGCGATCTTCGGTGTGTGTTGTCTGGCTGCGGCTTCTTCGATGTTGTTTATCAGCCCCATGCGCACAGCCCCATACGCACGAATGGTTTCAAACATGGCTAAGGATTTTTCATCACCATTGATTGCATCTTGTAGTTCTGCACCCGTGTAATTTATGTCTGTCGCGTTGAGAAAAATGGTTGGGATGCCTGCGTTGATCATTGTCGTTGGGAAAGTGCCGATCCCTAGAACCTCTAGCTCATCGACAAGATTTCCTGTCGGGAACATCGCGCCTTCGCCATCAGCCGGAGCAATAAATTCCACTTTAATTTCAGCGGCAGGAAAGGTGACACCATCCAGTGCAAAGTTCCCCGTTTCTTGTACTTCGCCATTGCTGATTGGAACGTGAGCAATAATCGTTTTTTTAATATTCGCCTGCCAGATACGTACAGTGGTGACGCCATTTTTAGGAATTCGATTTGGATCAACATGTCCGCAGTTGATCGCAAAAGTGCCCACCGCAGCGGTGAGATTGCCACAGTTTCCGCTCCAATCGATAAAGGCTTTGTCGATGGCGACTTGTCCAAATAGATAATCAACATCATGATCGGGCTGGCTGCTTTTCGATAAGATGATGGTTTTGCTGGTGCTGGATGTTGCACCGCCCATACCATCCGTATGTTTGCCGTAAGGATCAGGACTGCCTATCACGCGTAACAAGATATTATCTCGCGCTTTTCCTGCGACTTGAGCGGCAGCGGGTAGATCGTCAAGATTAAAGAACATGCCTTTACTCGTGCCGCCACGAATGTAAGTTGCCGGAATTTTGATCTGTGGAGCATGGCTCTGGCTCATCTGGTCATTCTCTTGGTTAAACGAGGTTGGATTCTAAAAAGTCTTGGGCGAAACGTTGCAATACACCACCAGCGGTATAAACATGGGCTTCTTCTGCGGTGTCTAAACGACAGGTTACCGGGATTTCAATCGACTCACCATTGCTTCGCGTCATGGCAACGGTCAGATCAGCGCGTGGTGCGATATCACCGATCACATCATACGTTTCTGTGCCATCGATGTTGTAAGTATTGCGATCTTTGCCGGTTTTAAATTCCAGCGGCAGAACACCCATACCGACTAAGTTTGTTCGGTGAATTCGCTCAAAACCTTCCGCAACAATGGATTCTACGCCAGCCAGACGTACGCCTTTAGCCGCCCAGTCTCGAGAAGAACCTTGGCCGTAGTCAGCGCCAGCAATAATGATCAGCGGTTGCTTGCGCGCCATGTAGGTTTCTATCGCTTCCCACATACGGCTTTCTTTACCTTCTGGTTCAATACGCGCTAGTGAACCTTGTTTAACTTCGCCGCGCTCGTCACGACACATTTCGTTGAGCAGTTTTGGATTTGCAAACGTTGCCCGCTGAGCGGTGAGATGATCGCCACGATGCGTCGCGTAGGAATTAAAATCTTCTTCCGGCAATCCCATTTTATCGAGGTAAGCACCGGCGGCGCTTTCTAGCATAATCGCATTTGAAGGCGATAAGTGATCAGTCGTAATGTTGTCGCCCAAAACGGCCAGCGGACGCATACCTTTCATGGAGCGTTCACCAGCAAGCGCACCTTCCCAATAGGGAGGACGACGGATATAGGTGCTTTGTGGACGCCAGTCGTAAAGTGGACTTTTAGACTTCTCAAACGAGCCCAGATCAAACATCGGTTGATAGATCGAATTAAACTGTTCTGGTTTCACGCATGCTGTAACAATCGCATCGATTTCTTCATCATTAGGCCAAATATCTTTTAGCGTGATCGGTTTGCCATCTTCGTCAGTCCCCAGCGCATCATTCTCTATATCAAAACGCATGGTGCCAGCGATGGCATAAGCGACGACTAAGGGCGGTGATGCAAGAAAAGCTTGTTTTGCATAGGGGTGAATTCGACCATCGAAGTTACGATTGCCAGACAATACGGCCGTTGTATAAAGATCTCGCTCAACGACTTCTTGTTTAATCTTTGGATCAAGCGCGCCGCTCATGCCGTTACACGTGGTGCAGGCAAAGGCGACGATCCCGAAGCCGAGATTTTCCAGTTCAGATAATAGTCCTGCTTCTTCTAAATAAAGCTTCACAACTTTAGAGCCCGGCGCGAAAGATGATTTTACCCAAGGTTTACGCACTAAGCCTAGCTCATTTGCCTTGCGAGCGATTAAGCCAGCAGCAACCATATTGCGTGGGTTACTGGTGTTGGTACATGAAGTGATCGCAGCGATGATCACTGCGCCATCGGGCATTTTTCCGGCGGCTTCTTCAGCGAGAGCCTTGTCCAGATCAACAGCGATCCCACGAGACTCAAGATCAGCGGTTGGTAGTCGGCGATGCGGGTTAGAAGGCCCAGCCATGTTGCGGCAAACGGTCGACAGATCAAATGTCAGTACACGCTCGTATTCAACATCTTTCAGATCATCCGCCCAGAGTCCGGTGGTCTTCGCGTAGTTTTTCACCAGCGCGATTTGAGCTGGCTCACGTCCGGTGAGTTTCAGATAATCAATCGTTTGTTGATCGATATAAAACATGCCTGCCGAAGCGCCGTATTCAGGTGTCATATTTGAGATAGTTGCGCGATCACCAATGGTTAATCCGGCAACACCTTCACCGAAAAATTCAAGATAAGCTGATACTACTTTCTCGTTGCGTAAAAATTCAGTAATCGCCAGCACGATGTCGGTTGCCGTAATGCCAGCTTGACGCTTTCCTAGAATCTCTACGCCGATAATATCCGGTAGACGCATCATAGAAGGACGACCTAACATCACTGTTTCGGCCTCAAGCCCACCAATACCAATCGCAATAACGCCCAAGGCATCAACGTGAGGCGTATGACTGTCCGTGCCGACGCAGGTATCAGGGAAGGCGACGCGCTTTCCATTTTCGTCAGGACGCACTTGAATAACAGGTGACATTTTTTCAAGATTGATCTGATGCATAATGCCATTACCGGCAGGGATTACATCGACATTTTCAAATGCAGTTTTCGTCCACTCGATAAAGTGAAAACGATCTTCATTACGACGATCTTCAATGACCCGATTTTTTTCAAATGCATCTGTCTCAAAACCAGCATGCTCAACGGCCAGCGAGTGGTCAACGATCAACTGAGTCGGAACGACAGGATTAACTTTCGAAGGATCACCACCTTGACGAGCAATCGCATCACGCAAACCTGCCAGATCAACCAAAGCCGTTTGACCGAGAATGTCATGACAAACCACCCGCGCTGGATACCAAGGGAAATCCAGATCACGTTTCCGATCAATCAGTTGCGTTAAGCTGTCGGTAAGCATTTTAGGATCACAGCGGCGAACTAATTGTTCGGCCAGCACGCGAGATGTGTAGGGTAGGCCAGCATAAGCACCGAGCTTAATCGCCTCAACCGCAGCGCGGCTATCGAAATAATCCAGATCAGAATTGTTTAGTGGTTTGCGGTAATTGCTATTCATTTTATTCACTATCAAATGTTACTGCTTGGGCAGAGCGCGTTCAAGGTGCTTCTTCAGACTTAAACCGAGTTTTAATTTTTTAAATGGCGATCGCATAATCGAAAAACTAAACAATGAAGCTTCGATATTGACGACAATATAGTTATAAATATGCTGAATGTTGAGTTAAATTATTTTAACGTGATGTTATTTTTAATAATATTTGTTTTTCAACTACATGTTTTTAGTTGAAACGTTTAAAAGGAGATTGTGGCTACTCGTAAAAAGGATGATTTTTTACCATAAGTTGATCGCTTTTATTCTAGTAGCAATACAGGTCTGCTTGCTCTTCGTTGTCAAAAAAGGCGACAATAAAAAATGGATCTTTTCGAGTCATTAGACAACACTCCCAAAAACCTGTTGCCGCAGGATGGCATGGTTCAATATTATGGTGTCATCCTGCCTGTGCATGAGTCAGATCAGTATTTTGAAAAGCTGCTACACACGATCGAGTGGCGGCACGATGAAGCGATCATCATGGGTAAAAAAATCATCACCAAACGCAAAGTAGCGTGGTATGGCGACGACGCTTTTTCTTACACCTATTCGAATATCACAAAAACCGCCTTGATCTGGACCGAAGCATTATTAAATCTAAAAAAAATAGTCGAAGAAACTAGCGGGGAGCGATACAATTCCTGTCTGTTGAACTTGTATCATGATGGTAATGAAGGCATGGCCTGGCACAGCGATGCAGAAAAAGATCTTAAAAAGCAGGGGACGATCGCATCACTCAGCTTCGGTGCGGAACGAAAGTTCGCTTTCAAACACAAGCAAAGCAAACAAACCATTTCACACCTGCTACAACATGGCAGTTTACTGATCATGAAAGGTACAACCCAAACTCACTGGTTACATCGATTACCACCCACCAAAACAATCGATCAGCCACGAATTAACCTAACGTTTCGGATGATTGAAAAGAAGGGTTGAGGTATTTCTGAGAGTAGTTCATTCGTTAAATGAAGTCAGATGGAGCCTGTCTGGTGTTTACAGTTTAGGAGCATGGCTGGATAGATAAGGATGAAACACAAAGCTCAAGCATAAAAACTACCCGGAGGTAGTTTCTTAATTTTTATTAGCATCTAATGGGTTTAAATTATCTTTATTTTTAATAAAGGGTTTAATTTAAAACAATCAGCCTTTTTGTTTCGCCTTAGCAAACGCTGCTGCAAAGGCATTGTTTGCTAGCGGTTTATCTTGTGTTCGCTGTTTGGGTTGACTAGCGTTGCTACGATTATTTTTGCTCTGGCTCCTGTTCTCTCTGGGACGATCATTACTCTTTTCGGCTGCCTTGTCGCTGGCGCTATCGGTTAGTCGCATGCTAAGGCCGACACGCTTACGTTTCACATCCACTTCCATAACTTTGACTTTTACGATCTGTCCTGTTTTGACGACTTCACGTGGATCTTTGACAAACTTATCTGCTAAGGCTGAAATATGAACCAACCCGTCTTGATGCACACCAATATCAACGAATGCGCCGAAGTTGGTGACATTAGTAATAACACCTTCCAAGATCATGTCTTCGGTTAAATCTTTTAATGACTCGACACCTTCTTTGAAGGTCGCTGTTTCGAATTGCGGGCGTGGATCGAGTCCGGGCTTTTCAAGTTCAGAAAGGATGTCGGTGACGGTGACGAGCCCCGTTTCATCATTAACGAATTTATCCGCATTTGCACTTTTGAGTACCGCCTTGTTACCAACCAGCGTTTTAATATCGCACTCAAGTTGATCGGCAATATTTTGTACGACAGGATAAGACTCTGGATGTACCGCTGAATTGTCTAGTGGATTGTCGCTTTGTCGAACGCGAAGGAAGCCTGCGCATTGCTCGAAAGTTTTTGCACCGACACCGCTGATGTCGTTTAAAGCTGCGCGGCTAGTGATAGCACCATTTGCGTCGCGTGACGCAACGATATTTTTAGCGACAGTACTACTAATGCCAGCAACGTATTTTAAGAGTTGGGCGGAGGCCGTGTTGATCTCTACGCCGACCGCATTTACACAATCCTCGATCACGGCATCCAGAGATTTTGATAAACGAAATTGGCTAACATCGTGTTGATATTGACCGACACCAATTGCTTTAGGCTCGATCTTAACCAACTCAGAAAGTGGATCTTGCAACCGTCGTGCGATCGAAATAGCACCCCGCACTGTCACGTCCAAATCTGGGAATTCTTCTGCGGCTAATTCAGATGCGCTGTAAACAGATGCTCCGGCTTCACTGACCATAATTTTGGTTAAGCCTAACTCGGGATATTGTTTCATTAGATCAGCCACGAGCAGATCCGTTTCACGTGAGGCCGTTCCATTACCAATCGCAACCAACTCAATTTTGTATTGCTTAGCAAATTTTGCCAGCACTTCGATTGACTGCGCCCATTGTTTCTTGGGCACATGCGGGTAGATTGTCGCCGTGTCGCGGTATTGTCCCGTGTTATCTATTACCGCTATTTTCACACCGGTTCGTAAGCCTGGATCTAAACCTAAGGTCGCTCGCTGACCGGCTGGAGCGGCCAATAATAAATCTTGCAGGTTCTTTGCGAAGACTTGGATAGCGTCTTCTTCCGCTCGTGAGCGTAAGTCGCTCATCAAGTCAGAAGTAATTTGTAAGTGTAGTTTTACTTGCCATGTCCAACGCACGACATCTTTAATCCACAGGTTAATATTTTTTTCATTGCCTGAGGTTGCACTGGCACTAGTCACTGCTTTTGAAGAGTAGCAATCGATGTCATTGCGGGCTGCGATCAATAGTTCGGCCGGGTGAACAGCTTGGCCCTCTGGCAAGATGAGATCTAACTTAGTAGATAAAATACCTTCTCGTTGTCCACGAAAAATAGCCAAGGCTCGATGCGAAGGAATTTGTTTGAATGCTTCACTGTATTCGAAGTAATCTTTGAACTTTTCACCTTCTGCCTGCTGACCTTCTATGACCGTACTGGCTAAGGCCGCTTCGTCGTTCATGCGTTGGCGCAAAGAGGCTAACAAGTCTGCATCTTCCGCAAAGCGTTCCATCAGAATAAATTTAGCACCGTCTAGTGCTTCTTTAACGATCGTGATTTTGTGCTCTTCATTGAAATATTCTGGTGCAAGAGTTTCTGGCACGACGCTTTCATCGTTGGCGACCGCTGCTGTAAACAAGCTGTCGGCTAACGGTTCTAGACCTGCTTCAATCGCTGCTTGCCCTTTGGTGCGACGTTTCGGTTTGTAGGGCAGGTATAAATCTTCCAATCGCGTTTTGGTATCAGCTTCATCAATTTGCTTTTTCAGCTCTGGCGTTAACTTTTCTTGCTGCTCGATAGATTTAAGAATAGTGGCGCGTCTATCCTCTAGATCACGAAAATACTGCAAACGCTCATTCAACACTCGCAACTGCTGGTCATCCAAACTATCGGTTGCTTCCTTACGATAGCGAGCAATAAACGGGACGGTTGAACCTTCGTCCAATAGTTTAATAGCCGCATCAACTTGTTGAGGGCGTACAGAAAGTTCTTCGGCAATGGTATTCGTAATGTTGAGCATAAATTGTCGTTTGTCGTCCGGTTCTTGCTGCGTAAATTGAGAAATAACAGGTGCTGTATGAACTGTGGCACTGATATTTTTTAAGGTGTGCATTATGGAGGCTATTGAGGTTGTTCGGTAGTCTTGTACATTAGGACAAATTTTGCTTGGTTTGTAACTTTTCAGCTTAAAAGTCTTCTGTTCTTCTAATGTTACAAGGATTTATGCTAACCCCTAACTGATTGGGACTTAATCAAACTGTGACAAATGTCAACCAAGACATCTTAGAAAATATGGAATGAATATATCGCTAGCTAACTGACGTGTTTGCTTATATCTTCTTCAGGTATTCCATATTAAATACCTGTCGAGTTCAAAGTTATTTTTGAAGTTCGTTATTAGTTTGATATAGATAAACTATAAATATAAGTTTCAGACATAAAAAAACACCCGAATGACTAAGGTTAAAAGTACCGTTTGTTATATCAGCCTGTATTTTTGTAAGAATATCTTCTGTTGTTCTGTATAGGCTAAACGAACTGGTGGTTATCATATTGTGAATATGATTGTGAAGTTAAGCTTTACGATCGGATGTTTCTTGACGAATTAGAAATTCCTGAATACCATTAAGTACCAATTATTGATATCTTAGGTGGAGATATGTCTAAAAATACGAGTATGACTCTTGGAAAGCATTTCGATGGATTCATTGCGAACCAAGTTGAAGAAGGTCGATTTTCTTCAGCGAGTGAGGTTGTCCGTGCAGCCCTTCGCATGTTTGAAGACAATGAGCAAAAAATAGCGGCACTTAGACACCTGCTAGAAGAAGGTGAAAAGAGTGGTACAGCAGAATATAGCTATGAAAGTTTAATGAATGAACTTGATGATGAACTTGGTTAATGGGGAAGTTTACTTTAACGAATAAGGCTAAGTCTGATTTGAAATCTATCGCAGCTTACACTCAAAGGAAGTGGGGGAAAGATCAACGTAGAGTATATGCTTTGCAGTTTGATGATGCATTTCATATGCTTTCAGATCAATCAAAAATGGGTATTCAATGCGGTTATATCAAGGAAGGCTATCGAAAGTTTCCAATTAGCAGTCATATCGTTTTTTATCGAAATTTAAATCAAGAAAACATTGAGATCGTTCGTATATTACATAAACGGATGGATGCTAAAGAACAATTGAAAAAAATATAGAGGTAGCGATTACTAGTTATATGCTACGGTTTTTGATGCCATGAGATATCGACTTTTCGATGTTGTGAAATACAGTCACGAAGATACAAACTAATTAGGCTTTGGTATGGCACATGGGAATCCTCTGCCATAGCTTTTAAGTATTCGATTACATCCTCATAACGGTGAGTATCTAATGAATCTCATAGAATATAGCAGGCACAAAAAAGCCCGTTTTATAACGGGCTTTCAGGTGATATGGGTTCTTAATAAACCCTGATTTGGTGGAGACGGCGGGAATCGAACCCACGCCCGTTTTATTAAAATCAATCACTTGTGTCACCCTTGTGGCTGTCCTGTGCCCAAAGAGAACTGATTTTATTCTGGTTTGAGGTGTTTACATCAGGTAACCAGCGACCATATACCTTTCTGATCATGCCCCAATCTTTGTGTCCCATCTGGCTTGCAACCCACATAGGATCAGCACCAGCAGATAGAACCATTGACGCAAAAGTGTGGCGTGTACTGTATGGCTTTCTGTATTTTACACTAGCTTTCTTAAGCGCGGGAATCCATGCGGTTTTACGAAGTGGGCCATCATGCTTCCATGGTTGTTCCGTATCAGGATTTAGAAATATATGACCTTCGTTCTCGGTGTACTGAACTTGTTCTTTTAATGCATGCAGAGCAGGGGGTAATAATTCTAATTGTCTGATACTGGAGGTTGTCTTAGGGCGATCTTTTTCACCTGTTCTAGTTCTAACATGTCGAATGAATGCAAATCCGTTTTCTAGATTTATGTCTTCCCATTGGAGAGCGATTAATTCTGATGTTCTTAAACCTGTCCAGAAAGCGAACTCGAAAATATTACGAACTTGACCTTCACAAGCATTAAGGATCGATTCTAGCTCTTCTCTTGTGAATGGCTCAGGTTCAGCTTGTCTTAGAGGAAGGTGCTTAATTCTATCAAGTGGATTTTTATCAATTAACTCATCTTGGTAGGCTTCTGAAAATATAGCTCTAAGAGGAATTAGAACATTATTGATTCGCTTATTTGATATAAGTAAATCATCTTTCCAGTTGTGAATATCGGAAGTTGTTAGTTCTGATAGTCTCAATTCACCAAAGGCTGGTATCAGGTGAGAGTTGATAGCACTTTTATAATCCTTGTGGGTCGAGGCTTCGCAGTCTCTATACCTTCTATCTAACCAAGTAAGCAAAGATTCAGAAATAGTAATCCCTGAACCATCCCGAAACTTATTGGCTCGTGGATGATTAGGGAAGTGGTCGTGTAGGTTAAAAACACCACTTGCGATATCTCCCTGTATTCTCGTAAGAATATTTTCAGCTGTTTTATGGTGTGCTTTTTTACTAGCTGAGAGTGCAGGAATAGTAGCTCTGAACCTCTCATTGTTGTAATAGAAACCGACAATAAAACTATCTCCGCGAACTGTTAAGCTCCCTTTCCTAGTAGCCATTGCTCAACCTCCTTTGGATTACAGAAGAGACGACCATTAGGAGCTTTTATCCAGTGTTTATCTTTTTGCCAAACTCCTTTTTTTAGGTTTGCTCGAATAGCATCTTCTGAGATTCCAGAAATTTCGGAGAATTTTTTAAGTGTTAGCCATTCCATAATAAGCACTCCCTGTGCATGTGGTGGTGAAGTTGAGAGTCTGTATCTTAATCATCCGTGTGCGGAATGTCAACTTCATCATCTGCGTCAGGTGTACGACCGGGAATTTTACCTGTAGCAACTTTCCAAAAACCTCCAGCAGCATCAGCAATGCGTATACCTACAGACTTTTCTGCAAGAGGTCCACGGTCTGGGCAAATATTTTTAAATTTAACATCAAGGATTTTTTCGTATTTGGAATATGCATTAGAACCATGAATAATTCGCAACACTTTCCAGCCGTAAAGCTGACCAACATACATTGCACCGATAGCTGTTTCTAGTGAAGGGAGCTGACCTTTAAAGTCGATCGAAGCTTTTTTTGCTATTTCCTCCAGCTCATTAGAAAAAGAGACTTTGTCCATATTTTCTTGTTGTAGAGTTTTACGGGCTTTTTTACGTTCTGCTTTGTTTTGTTTTGTCATGGCAGTTTTCTTATAGTGAATACTATATTCATCATACTAGACGTGAAGGCTTGTATAAACTTCCTTTAATTCTGTCAGAACAATAGCTAAGCAGCTTTTGATTTTTTCTCTATTTTTGCAAGTAATTTATTCATTGCTGTAGCTATTTCTTGTACGACGGTAATACAAACAGAGTTACCAAATTGTTTGTAAGATTGACCTTGAGAAACAGCATTAAGAATAAAACCTTCAGGAAATCCTTGTAATCTCGCGCATTCCCTTCTTGTAAGTTTTCTTGGATTTTTACCAAGTTCACTTTGGTCTATGAGAACTTCAGAACCGTCCTTGTAATATCGTGCACTAATAGTATTAGTATATTTGCTTTGTTTAGTGAAGAGTGAATATCCAAAACCGTTACCTTTTGCAATGTGCTCAGCTTTTCGTTTTTTATGACCAGCCCATAATTTATCAGAGATCGTGAATTTATCTTCTTCTGCTGTTAATGTAGATAAATCCTCAAGAATACTTCCTACTCTGGTCTCAATGCCTGTTGGAGTAGGCCATAGAAAGTGCTTTTCAATTTCAGCTTCTGAAAAATAGTCTTTATCGAAGCCAACTATGTAGATTCTTTCTCTATTTTGAGGCACGCCAAAATCAGAAGCTTTTAAGACTTTGAAATCAACCCAGTAGTTCAGTTTTACAGATAGAGCTTGTCTTGTTTCCTCACTAAGTAGAATATCCTTAGGTGGCTTTCCTTTAAACTCCCCCCTGAGTATTGATAGGATTGTTTCTAGAGTCCTACCTTTATCGTGCCCTCTTAATTGCTTAACATTTTCTAGAAGGAAAGCTTTTGGCCGTTTATTAGCAAGTATTCTTTGAATTTCAAAAAACATAGTGCCTCTTGTGTCACTAAAACCTTTTTTTAAGCCTGCTTGCGAGAAGGCTTGGCATGGAAAACCTGCTAATAATAAATCATGATCTGGAATTTCAGCTGATGTGATAGGAACAATATCACCAGAAGGCATTTCACCGTAATTTGCCAGATAAGTTTTTTGTGAAAACTTATCCCACTCTGACGAAAAAACACACTGGCCACCTAACTTTTGGAAAGGTAGTCTAATTCCACCTATACCTGCAAATAAATCGATGAAATGAAAACATGGAGCTTGGTTATCAAACTTTAGTGGTGCAGATTGGTGTGCTTTTTTTAACTTACCTTCTAGTTCAAGAATATCATTGATTTTATTGAGTGTAGGTTTATGTTCTTCTGTTTCCCAACCTCTCACAGTCCTTTCTCCTTGTTTTCCAAGTCCAAGAAGGTTTGCAAATTCAGTTCTTCCAAGTCCAAGTTTCTCTCTAATATTCTTGACTTCGAGAGCACTCAGTTTAACTGTGTTAGTATTTGTATGCATTTTCAATGTATCCGGTTTTTGTCCTGGCCAGGATAGCATTGTGTACTTACTTAGTCAAGAATGAGGAAGGGGAGTTTTGACAACAACGAATATTAAATATTTTAGTTTAAGTGATCTTAAGGCTATTCAGGTTAAAGTTCTTGATGAGAAGAAGCAGAGAGAGTCATTAGATAGCTTAATGCTCATTTTTTTTGAGCCACTCCGTGGAGAGCTTTTAAGTAGATATAAAGATGAGAAAAAAGATATTCCTCATATAAATTTTGATGATCTCAAAGGTTATGTGAGTCAGCTTTTGGGTGATATGAATGATGATCAAATAAATGATTTAAGGAAGTTAGGTGTAAGAGGAAAAAGTACTTCTAAACAAGAGTGGGATAAAGACCCCAGGCGCCGTGCAATGTTGACTTTTCTGAGTCATTACCCTCACTTTACTAATTCAATATCTAATATACACATACTTGCAGAGCTTTGTATTGAAATTACTAGAATTCATTTTGAAAGTGAAATCAATACAGAAAATTTTGTTGATGCTAAAGCTTTTATAGATAAAATTAATTTACATAGGTGGAGGAGAGACAAAGATCAAAGTGAAAGGCAAAGCGGTGTGTCTATTTTGGGGTCAATCTCTGAACTTTTACTTGAAAATGCCTTGGAAAATTTAATAGATGACCAAAACTTTTTTAAGACTAACAATCAAAAGGTACAAAGTTATGGTGACTTTGTTCTTATGTGCTTGCCAAATAACCTTTGGCTTTCTGTAAAGTCTAACTTCGCAAGAGAAAGGCTACTAGCTTCTGGTTACACTACAGATATTCTAGGAGTGGGTTTTTTTACAGACAGTAGAGAATTCATAAGTTCAGCAAAAATAAGGAACTTTCAAAGGGTGGGGTTTTTAGGAATGTACTTACCTGACATACCGATAACAGAGGACCAAATTGAACTAAGTAAGAGCACATATGAGCAAGTAGTTGAATATTACGGTAGCGTTGACGACTTACCGATTAATATTAATGGTACAACTTTTTTACGCCCTTTAAGTAGCTTACACTCCGATTTAACTAAAATACTCGATAGCAAGGATATTTCAAAAAGAACAACGTTAGGCTATTAGTGTGGATAGCGAGTCTCATACAAACCACGTACAGTTATTGACAGAACTCCAAGTAACTCAAACCAGCACACCCCCCAGCCTGCGGCTTTGGGGGTGTGTGCTCTGGTATAATTGGGGACGTTTTAATTTTCCATTCGTGAATTCTCGTTGTAACAGTATTTGTTCCATCAGTGATACCTACGACTTGATAGCCGAGAGGTTCACCATATTTACCTAGTTTGTCACTCCACACTTTTTCAAGTTTTATTGGAATATCTTTCACCTTAATATTACAGCCACCTAACAATTCAACGTATGTTTGCCAGTCTCCTTGGTCAGCAGCTTCGAAAGCTTCTTTTAAAACACCTTCGGGTACGTTTTTACAACGCCTTAACTCTCTCCAAACGCTAACAGGTGGCCCGCCGAATTGTTGGAACTGGCGTATTCCCCATGTAGAAGCCCATGCTCTAACACGTAGAGCTGAATCAGCAGCATCATTTCCATAGAGGTCTTGATCTAAATGGGCACCGTCAATATTTTTGGCTATATATTTAGCTATATATCCTGTCGCGGAGCCTCTACTCCAATCAATAGCAACAGATGTGAACCGATGTTTGTCTGCTCCTTTTTCATCTGGTGAATCTTTCAATGCATAATTCCTAAAGATATCTTCAACTGTTGTTTGGAATTGCTTCTCAGTGAAGAACATAAAATGCCAGTGAGGTGTTGCATCGTGTTGAGGTTCGACTACACGGAGGCCATAAAACGTAATACCATCTCTCCCAAATTTAGAACGCATGTTTTTCCAAATATTGTTGAAATAATCGTTTGCTTCTCTAGGTGAGGTTTCATCGTAATTTGGATTAGCATGACCTGTAGAGCTATAGCGCGGATGCATTCTAGAAGGACAGGTTAAGGTTAAAAACAAAGCAATATGATTAGCCTTTTTAGCAAATTCCTCAAAGCCGGCACATCTGCACATGAGTTCATTTCTTCTGTTTCTAGGGTTAGCTACAGATGTTTCCATGAGTTGCTGTAAGGTAAATTCATCACCTTCTTCATTCTCAAGAACGACTTGTTCCATGAACTCCTTATTACTTTGTTGTTGCACTAGATAGCATTGTAAAGTTTGAGGACTGACATATAAGCTTGCATGTCTATGGACTGAGCCTAGTTTAATGGCGAATAGCTCTAGTTTTCTTTTATGAATTTTTCTTAACTCTTTCCGCCACCATTGTTCATCTAATAAACGAAGAATAGCTGATTGATAATTTCCACCTTTTACTTTTGGCGCCTGAACCAGAAAACGGTCAGCATAGAAAGCTAGAGATTTGTAAAGGCTCTTAATATCATTTTGGTATTTTTGAGGAAGTTGAGTCAGTCGAAAACAAGCATCAACCCGTTTTTTTGCATCTTCCTTGAGTGAGCTATTACTTGCACCGAGGTTGAGCGAACCTTCATTGAATGATCCTGGATTTATACCTTCATCAACTTCTAAAAGAAATAGGTTGGCATCTCGTTCTCCTTTGTTGAGATACAAGTCACGGTAAATATTTGCTAGTGACTTAGAAAAAAGGTTAGGTGTTTTTGAAAATATCGCACGCCTGAATTTTCTATTTGCCCCATCCCCATCATCGAGATCCCATGTTATTTTCTCAGCTAATGGTAAATAAGGTGGAATTGAGACGGATCTATGTCTTTGATGAGTATTCATACGAACTCCTTGCATGTTTGAATTAGAGTGTTTGAGAGGCTTGGAAAACTAAATCTTAGATATCTGGGTTTACCGTTCGAATTAGAACAGAGGACTTCGATAAGTATCTGTTGCTCACTACGGCTAATGAATTTCTGGGATTCTTTCGAATATGGATAGCCATCACTTAAATAGGCTTCGATAAGGTTAGGAGTTGTCCAGCATAGAAAGATTATCAATGCTGAATACTTCAGAGTTATTTTTTGCGAGTGACCGCTCTGTGTTTGTGACCATGGTGTGACCAAACTGTGTCCAAACAGAGGACTATTTAGATCAACATGGACTAATGGGAATAATGCTTGATTGGTTGAAAAGTGTTTAAAATACAGGGGCTTGAGCAGCCCCTGTTGGTCTCGGTGTACCTTGAATTTGGTGGAGACGGCGGGAATCGAACCCGCGTCCGCAAATCCTCTGCCTTTGGTTCTACATGCTTAGCCGACTCTTTTAATTTAACTGGCCACTACCCGAACGGCAGGATGCGTGTACAGCGGTTCCGGTAAAAGTTTAGAGAATCCACGCCGGACGCATTTCATCACGATCTTATGAGAGTCGACGCCTGAGTGTTCCGAAGAACCTGGACGCATAAGCACGGCTCCAGTCAGACGGCAATAAACCGGTTCTTAAGCGGCTAGTGCGTAGTTGTCGTCGTTGGCAACTAAAAGTTTTGCATATTGGATTTACGAGGCTATGTGCATCCTCGGCATGCCCCTCAGGTTTTGTAACCCGCGTCGAAGCCAGGTCGTCCCCAAGTTTGTGGTGCTAATCCACCAGTATATAGAATATGGGGTTAGTCGACCAGAATTTAAAGTTGTTTTGCGTGTTTTTTCTTAAATAAACGTTATTTTTTCATGCGGCTGAGGATGAGTGTCAGCAATGCGAGTAGGATTTCGTCGATAAAGGGGATGAAGTCGGGGATAATCAGATCGAGCAGAAATAGACCAGCGATGATGAAAAATAGGCTTTTGAACCTAAGCCCGTTGGCGAAACTGAGGAAAAGTGGAAGAAGGCTTTTTAGTAACATTGGCTTTATTCGCTTAACGATTTTTCATCATACGTTGTTTTTCTCGGCCCCAGTCACGCTCTTTAGATGCGGCACGTTTGTCTTGGGTTTGTTTACCTTTGGCGAGTGCGATTTCAATTTTTGCTCGGCCTTTGACCCAATACATGGCTGTGGGCACGATGGTGTAGCCTTTTCGTTCAACCGATGAGACCAATTTTGCCAGCTCATGAGTATGTAATAAAAGCTTGCGCGATCGATTCTGCTCGGGTGAGTAGTGAGTTGAAACGGTGGGAAGCGGTGAGATGACTGCACCGACTAGCCATGCTTCTCCATTTTGTAGGTGAATGTGGCTGTCGAGGATTTGGATCTTTTTCCCTCGTAAGCTTTTAACTTCCCAGCCTTCGAGCACGAGCCCAGCTTCGAAGCGATCTTCTAAGAGGTAGTCGTGACGCGCCTTTTTATTGAGAGCGATGGTACTAGAGTTATTTTTTGATTGTTTCTTTGTTTTAGCCATAGCAGGACATTATAGATCAAGTCGAGGCGAATGCTTATGTTGTTTTTGTTGAGGTGATAGAAAAGTACAAAATGCATAAATTGGAAAATAATATTCAAGCGCGGCATACTTCTAGAAAAAATGAGATCATGACAAATGACTGCTAAACGACAATCAGTTCATGGCCAGTGGAATTCACGCTGGACGTTTGTGTTAGCTGCAGCGGGTTCTGCGGTTGGGTTGGGCAATATTTGGAAGTTTCCATACATCGCCGGTGAGAATGGTGGTGGTGCTTTTGTGTTGGTTTATCTTGCCTGTATTTGTCTGATCGGCGTTCCGATTATGATAGCGGAGATTATGCTCGGCCGGCGTGGACGGCAAAATCCGGTGATGACAATGGAAACGCTCGCGCAAGAGGAGGGGACATCAACTAACTGGAAATATTTAGGCCTTATTGGTGTTCTCGCAGGATTTATTATTGTTTCTTATTATAGTGTGATTGCCGGATGGGCAGTCTCGTATGTGTTTAAGTCGGCAGCGGGTCTTTTTGTACATGACGACCCTCAAGTGGTTATTGGTTTGTTTGGTGGTTTGGTTTCATCAGCAGAGCAGTTATTACTCTGGCATACCATTTTTATGATAATGACTATCTTGGTTGTTGTACGCGGTGTTAAGTCAGGTATCGAAAGAGCGGTCACCTTATTAATGCCCGGTATGTTTGTTATTTTGTTAATGCTGGTTGTTTATGCGATGTTTCAGGGCAGTTTTGTTGAAGGTTTTAATTTTCTGTTCTCGGCTGATTTTAGCAAGTTAACACGCGCTTCTGTTTTAACAGCAGTGGGACATGCATTTTTTACCTTATCACTCGGTATGGGAGCGATTATGATTTATGGCTCTTATTTGCCTGCAAATGTCTCAATAGTTAAAGCTGGCTTTATGGTTGCAGCAGCCGATACGGTGATTGCTTTATTGGCGGGTTTAGCAATTTTTCCGATCGTATTCGTTAATGGTTTGGATGCTGGATCAGGACCTGGTTTAGTCTTTCAAACTCTCCCCATCGCTTTTGGGCAAATGCCCGGTGGCATAGTGATAGGCACATTATTTTTTGTCATGTTAGTTTTTGCGGCATGGACTTCTTCTATTTCATTGATCGAACCTGGCATCACTTTTTTAATAGAACAAAAAAATATGGGTCGTGGCAAAGCCTGTGCATTGATTGGTGTTTCAACGTGGTTATTGGGGATAGTGACGGTGCTTTCCTTTAATAAATGGGCCTTTACTTTCACTTTTGCGGGTGAGGAAAAGACCGAAGGAATGTTTGATATATTGGATATTCTAACCACCAATATTATGCTGCCACTCGGCGGTTTGTGTATTGCCGTTTTTGTTGGTTGGAAAATGTCACAGGCTTCGAGCATGGAAGAATTAGGTTTAAGACGTAGTAATATAGGCTATCAAATCTGGTTATTTTTGCTCCGTTTCGTGATCCCCGTAGTGCTATTGATTATAATGCTGAAGGCATTTGGAATTTTGCAAGGAAAGTCATAATACATGAGTAAAATTAGTAAACGTGTACTTGTTCCATACACTGCTGAGCAGATGTTTAATCTCGTCAATGATCCGGCATCCTATCCTGAGTTTTTACCCTGGTGCGATAAGGTCAGAGTTATTGAACAAGATGAAACAAGTTTGAAGGCTGAAGTGGGGGTTAGTAAAGGTCGGCTCAAGCAATCTTTCGTCACACAAAATACAATGGAACCTGGTAGGCGCATTGAAATGGGGTTGGTTGAAGGACCTTTTAAGTCTATGCATGGGGTTTGGGAGTTTTCGCCACGAGGTGATTTAGGCTGCGAAGTTCAATTCAATATGGAGTTCGAGTTCGCAAAAGGCTTGCTTGGGTTTGGTTTCGGCAAGATCTTTGGTGGCATAGCTAACACTTTAGTTGACGCTTTCTGTCAACGGGCGAAGCAAAAATATGACTAAGGTTTTTGTTGCGTATGCAACGCCTTATCAACAAGTTGAGTTAACACTTGAGTGGTTAGCGGGGGAGACGGTTGAAGAGACTATTCAGCGTTCTTCTATTCTTGAACAATTTTCTGAAATTGATCTGACGATGAATAAAATAGGTGTGTTTGGAAAGCTCTGCGAGCTGGATGATGAGCCTCGCGAAGGTGATCGTATTGAGATTTACAGGCCGCTTAAGGTTGACCCAAAACAGTCTCGACGAAACCGTGCAAAGGCTTCATAAGATATTTTTACTAGTTGATCAGTCAATGATTACGACAATCACAGACATGAGGATCTTGGCTAAAGTGGGCGTTAAAAAGCAGGTGAAAAATACAGTAGAGAGTTTAAGATTGTCCGTTTAGGCTGATGTTAGACATGATGTGCGTATGAGCAAAAAAAGAGCCGACTGAAGCGGCTCTTGTTATATCTTACTTTTAGTAGCGTTAACGATCGTTTGGATTGGTATCAAGATCAATATCCGTCTCATCATCACCAGCTTTGTCCCAGAGCTCCCCAAAAAAACTGGATTCCTCCTCCACCTCTTCTACGTCATCATTATTTGAACTTGAGTCTGTATCAGAATTCTCCGCAAACTCTTCCTCTTCAATGGTTTCTGGGAGTTCGGTTTGTTGATCGGTTTCATACAGAGAAGGATCGTCTGATTCCGACTCACTGTCTTCATCTGATATGACTTCAGCATCCTCATCGCCATCAAATAATTTGCCCAAGAAGCTTTCTTTTTCTTCCCCTTCACCTACCATTTGAGGTTGTTTGACGGCTTTTTTCTGCTCAGATCTTGGTTTGTCCTTATCAAAAGAGAGTTTATCTTTAACCTGTGAAAATACACCTAGGGGTTTAGCGGGCGGCACATCGACACTTTCAACGTTATTAGATTTTAATTTGATTTCACCATGAGCAGCAACAATATCGCCACCGACTCTACTCAGAAGCTCTTCCTTAAAGAAAAGAGTGACGCGACGTTGCTCACGTAGTTCACGGCCATCTTTGTAGGTATAGACATAATCCCAGCGATCAGTATGAAAGGTATCTGAGATGAGTGGTGTGCCCATAATAAAACGGACTTTCTTTTTCGTCATCCCCGTTTGCAGTTTAGCAAGCATCTCTTGAGTGATGACGTTGCCTTGTTGGACATCGACCTTATGCACCAATGGCAAGCGGTCTTTTGAGAATATACTACTGTTATTTGAACACCCTTGGGTAAGTAGAAGAATAAGGGGTGTTGTTACAATCAGATGCTTTAATGACATATTTATTCGTTAGCCGAGTTCTAATGATCAGACCATTATGGCAAAAGCCGGATCAATGTTAAAATTTTTAGATTCAAACCCTATATTACCTGAGATAGAAAATAAACACTGTGGATACTCAAAAAATTAAAAATGCTGGGCTTAAAGTAACTTTACCACGTATCCGTATTTTACAGATATTAGAGACGAGCGAACAGCGCCATATGAGTGCTGAAGATGTTTATAAGGCACTGCTTGAAGCTAATGAAGAAGTTGGACTCGCCACTGTTTACCGGGTTTTAACACAGTTTGAGTCAGCCGGCTTGGCTGTCAGGCATAACTTTGCCGAAGGTTATTCGGTGTTCGAGCTGGCTCAGAGTGAACATCATGATCACATGATTTGCCTTGAAACCAATAAAGTTATTGAGTTTCACGATGAAGAAATTGAACGACGCCAACGTGAAATCGCAGAATCTCATGGTTATGATCTCGATGATCACAGCCTTGTTCTTTACGTAAAACCTAAAAAGAAGGTATAGGCTCTGATCATGACAGATACCACTCACTTTGGATTTGAGGAAGTCCCCACGAAAGAGAAACAAAAACGTGTTGCGGAGGTTTTTACTTCTGTCGCTTCTAAATATGACTTGATGAATGATGTTATGTCGATGGGCATGCACCGGTTTTGGAAGCCGTTTGCTGTCGCTGCATCCGGCGCTAAAAAGGGCCATTCAGTGCTTGACCTAGCCGGTGGCACGGGCGACATCACGGCTTTACTGGCTAAAAAAGTGGGTAAAGAAGGTAATATCGTTCTCTCTGATATTAACGGTGACATGCTGCGAGTTGGCCGAGATCGTATGATCAATAAAGGTTTAGTTTCGAATGTTAATTATGCGCAGATTAATGCTGAGACGTTGCCGTTCCCAGATAATTCTTTTGATGTTATTACCATTGCTTTTGGCTTACGAAATGTGACAGACAAAAACAAAGCACTTGCTGCAATGTGTCGTTGTTTAAAGCCAGGAGGAAAACTGATGGTTTTAGAATTCTCCACAATGGTGATCCCAACGTTGAATAAGCTGTATGAGCAATATTCTTTTAAGGTGATCCCTGAGTTTGGAAAGTTGATCACAGGCGATAGAGATAGTTATCAATATCTGGTCGAGTCTATTCAAAAACACCCTGACCAAGAAACGCTGAAAGATATGATGGATCAAGCAGGCTTTTCAATGACGACTTATAACAACCTGACTGGCGGCATTGTTGCGGTTCATCGTGGTGTTAAATTATGAGTATGATTCTTGGACGAATAGAATCGTTGGTCAACAATGTTCTTCATACTGACCAAGCATTGCTCAGTGACGTTGCGGCAATGGCTGGAAAGGTGATGGCGGTTGAATTGGTGGGTCCGGATAAATCGATCTACATCATGCCGCACACTGATGGTATCTACTTGCAACATGATTTCTCTGGCGATGTAAATGTTAGAATCAAAGGCTCACCGTTCGCATTGTTGAAAATGGCGAGACAAAAAGATGAACAACCAGCCAGTTTTGATGGTGATGTAGAGATCAGTGGCGATTTGGCGCTAGGTCAACATTTACAGAGAATGATCAAACGTTTGGATTTGGATTGGGAAGAATTGTTGTCACACAAAGTCGGTGATGTTGCCGCTCATCAAATCGGCAATGTGGTGCGTGCTTTTTCCAGTTGGGCAAAAGAGTCGCACGAAAATATGGAACAGAATATTAGTGACTATCTGCGCATCGAAGCAAAGTTGACGCCGAATAATACGGAAATTGATCAGTTTATGAATGATGTGGACGATCTACGCAGCGATGTTGATCGCATTGAACAAAAAATTGCTCGGTTGAGTTTATGATTACAGTTGGTCAGTTTATTCGCCTGGTAGGTATTCAGAAAGTCCTTATTCGCCACGGACTTGATGAGATAGTCCTTACGACGCATCTATTTCGTCCTATAAGATTCTTAATGTATCTAATGCCGTGGAACTGGCGTCGTCGTGACTATGCGCCGAAAGAAGAGCGGATTCTGCACGCGTTGGAAGATTTGGGCCCGATTTTTGTCAAGTTTGGACAATTGCTTTCAACTCGACGCGATCTGTTGCCGGAAGAACTGGCTGATCAGTTAGCTAAATTACAAGACAGCGTACCGCCATTTCCAGTTGCGGAAGCAAAACGTATTATTGAGGAAGCCTACGATCGACCTGTTGAAGAGGTTTTTCTTGAGTTTGATGAAAAACCACTAGCTTCTGCCTCGATTGCGCAGGTGCATGCAGCGAAATTGGCCGATGGGAGTGAGGTAGTGGTCAAGGTGGTTCGGCCTGATATCGAAACAACGATCAGGCGCGATATGGGTTTGGTGATGATTATTGCTGAGTTGGCTGAGAAGTTTTCCGAACACGGTAAAAAAATGCGCCCAATTGGTGTAGTTGAAGAGTATCGCAAGGTCTTGTTAGATGAGTTGGATCTGATGCGTGAAGCGGCTAATGCTTCTCAGCTTAAGCGCAATTTTGAAGACTCAAACAGGCTCTATGTGCCTCAAATCGAATGGGATCTGGCGCGTAAGAATGTATTGGTTATCGAACGAATTCACGGTATTAGAATTGACGAAACAGATGCTTTGGAAGAGGCTGGAGTCAGCCGCAAGGAAATTGCTGAAGTTGGTATCGATGTCTTTTTTACACAAGTGTTTCGTGATCGGTTTTTTCATGCCGATATGCATCCAGGAAATCTATTTGTGATCCCTGCTACAGATAGCGAACCGGTAAAGCTAGCTTTGATCGATTTTGGAATTATGGGTAGTTTGAGTGAGGAAGATCAACATTATCTCGCTAATAATTTCATGGCCTTTTTGAGTCGTGATTACAAACGAGTTGCCGAGCTTCATATCGAGTCAGGCTGGGTTCCCGCGGGGACACGCGTTGATGATTTTGAATTTGCGATCCGTAGTGTTTGTGAGCCAATTTTTGAAAAACCAATGCGTGAGATATCGTTTGGGCATTTATTATTGCGCTTATTTCAAACTGCACAGCGTTTTGAGATGAAGGTCTTACCACAGCTTTTGTTACTGCAAAAAACATTGGTTAATATAGAAGGTGTTGGTCGACAACTTTATCCAGATTTAGATATCTGGGAAACCGCTAGACCAACGATGAAGCGTTGGATGAGTGAGCAAACGGGCATTCGTCATTTGTTTCAAGCGACGAAAGAAAATCTGCCTAGCTGGATAGAGAAGCTCCCTGAAATCCCCGGTGCTGCGATCGATGTATTAGAAAAAATGCGCCGAGGTGATCTACAGGTACGTTCTGATCAAGAAGCGTATGAAAGTCTCAAGCGTGAGATAAGGCTTTCTTCTGAACGAAATATGCTGTCAGTCGTTGCTGCGGCTTTAATTATTGCTGCAGCTTTACAGTTTGGTGTTACTGATGGAGCATTAGGCAAAGAAATGTTTTTATTTTGGAAAATCCCACTTTCAGTTTGGATACTTTCTATCGGTGGAGCCGTATTGTTCATTAAGGCTTGGAGTAAAAGGTGATAATCTTCTCTCTCATTAATGAACAGGGTAAGACTAAGAAATTAGTCAAACTCATTCATTTTTGGTATAAAATGGGCCCGTCTTTTAGTAGGACGACTATAAATAAGATTTTTCTGGACGTAACGTAAACTAGTGAAAAAAATAGATAAACCATCCAATGATGCCGGTCATGGTGAACCGGTTGAAGAGTATATCGAAATGGAATCGGCGACAGGGCGGTATCGTCGCGAAGCCATTCAGTCGGCTCAAAGCAGTGCAGAAGCAGAAGCATTAGCAAATAATCGACGCGATCTGCGGGTAGCCTCGGGGCTTTTTGTCGCACGCTACACTCCAGGCAAAGAGTCTAAAAGATTTACTCTGTTTGGAAGTACAAAAAAATGTGTCGTTATTGATGCCAGTATTAGAGGCTTAGGCATTGAAGCAAAAAAAGGTTTGAACAAAGGGGATAAGATCACGTTACTCATCTCTGATGGTGCAAAAGGTGAAGTGCCTGAATTTGAAATTATTGCTACGGTGATGTATACGGGGCCACTTGATAAAAAACAAGCACGTTATGGTCTGCAATATGATCACAGTCCTTCGTCCGCCTATTCTATGCTCCTTAATAGTGAAACCTTGAAACGAAAGATGGAAAAGGCGCAGCAACAAGATGCCGATTAATGTGATGTCGAAAGTGCTGGTAGCTTTGATATGCGCACATCACATTAAACAATTTTTTCTTTAATTTAAGTTTTACTATTTAACTTAGCTCCGTTATTCTCTTGACCATTAAAAATAGAATCCGACTTTACTGGACACGACTATTTTCAGTATATTAATACGCTGAAAAATAGAATTGAATGATCGTAAACTTTTAAATAGATTTAAACACTCATCCATGCCATTACAGAAAATTAAACAACTAGAAAACTTAGTTCAACAGCAGATTATTGGTCAGAATAATTTGATCAACCGCCTTTTGATTGCGTTATTGGCCGATGGTCATTTGTTAGTCGAAGGTGCGCCTGGACTTGCAAAAACACGTGCGGTTAAAGTACTCGGCGATAGTATCGATGGTAGTTTCCATCGTGTGCAATTCACGCCTGATCTTTTGCCTGCCGATCTCACGGGTACTGAGATATACCGTCCGCAAGAAGGTCAATTTGAGTTTCAAAAAGGACCCTTGTTTCATAATCTAGTCTTGGCGGATGAGATCAATCGAGCACCTGCGAAAGTACAATCAGCCTTGTTAGAAGCGATGGCTGAACGTCAGATTACAGTAGGCAAAGAGACCTATAATTTGCCCCCATTATTTTTAGTTATGGCAACACAGAATCCGATAGAGCAGGAAGGAACCTACCCATTACCCGAAGCTCAGCTTGACAGATTCTTAATGCATGTAACCGTTGATTATCCTGCGGGCGAAGACGAGTTGGAAATTTTACGGTTGTCACGACGAGAAGCCAGTAACGAGTTGAACCCTGATCAAGAACAACCGCAGAAAGCTAAGATTAGTCAACAGGATATTTTTGATGCTCGAAAAGAAGCGCTTTCGATCCACATGTCTGAGAGGATCGAAGAATATTTATTACAGATTATTCTAGCAACGCGACAGCCTGAGAAATATGGTGATGACCTCGCGCGTTGGTTGCAATGGGGAGCCAGTCCTCGTGCGACGATTAGTCTTGATCGTTGTGCGCGTGCTCATGCATGGTTGGCTGAAAGAGATTATGTCGGGCCAGAAGATATTCAAGCCATTGCGGCAGATGTACTCAGGCATCGAATTATTTTGGACTATGAGGCGGAGGCCGAAGGCATTAATGCCGATAAAGTCATCAGTGAATTGATTGCTCGTATTGCAGTACCGTAGAGCGTTCTTGCCATGACTTCTCCAGTACAAGTCACCGTTCCAGAACTGATCGCGCTAAATAGCAACACGGCGATTTTGAGAAAGCGTCCGCGTCGACCCAAAGCTACGCAAAGTGGGGATTACAGCTCCTCGTTGAAAGGCCGTGGAATGGAGTTTGATGAGTCTCGGCTCTACCAAGCGGGCGATGATATTCGGAATATGGATTGGCGTGTTACAGCGCGAACGGGCAAACCACATACAAAACTATTTCGTGAAGAAAGAGAGCGGCCAGTCTTTGTTTGGGTGGACTATCGAGCCCCTATGTTCTTTGCGAGTAGAGGTGTTTTCAAATCTGTCTTTGTTGCTAAGACTGCAGCGCTGATCGCATGGAATGCTATCCAACAAGGGGATCGAATCGGTGGTCTGATTTTTTCTGAGCAAGAACATCACGAGTTAAAACCCGGCCAAGGTAAGCAGGGTGTTTTACATCTAATCCGCAGGCTCGTCAGTCACCCCGCTTGGCAGGGATATTCTGATCAAGTTACAGATATAGATCCTGACGATCCTACAACCATAAAAAAATCTCTGAAGCGACTTAACCGCCTTGTGCGTCCAGGTAGCCTTGTTTATATGCTGAGTGACTTTCGAGGAATAGAAGGCGCATATACAGAACTCTCACGACTATCTAAACATTGCGAAGTCGTCATGCTTCCAATCCATGATGTTCTTGAAGAACAACTTCCTGCTAATGGTATGTTCAGACTCAGCCAGAATGATCAAGAGTTGGTGATTAATACCCACAATAAATCAAATGTTGATTTATACCGGCAGCAATTCAACGATCATAATGAGTTTCTTCAACAGATAGCGAATCGCTATCAAATGCACTTAATTAACTGTTTAACAACAGATGATCCGATTAAAAAGTTGAGTGCCTATGGCCACTGATCAGATGGAACTCGATTTACGTGATATTCATTTGCCTGAACCTATCTCATGGTGGCCGCCTGCACCGGGTTGGTGGATGGTTTTGGTGGGTATAGTTTTACTGATTACCCTAGTTGTATTTTTAAGAAAACGATGGTTAAAAAAGAAAAATTCAGCTAAGACTCTTGCACGAAATGAATTAAAAAATATTCAAGAAAAGTATCAGCAATTAGGTGACTCGCAAATCTTGATCAAAGATCTTTCGACCTTGTTGAGACGAACGTGCATCAGTGTTTTTCCACGATTAGAGGCAGCAGGATTAACTGGCGATGCATGGCTGAGCTTTTTGGATCAAGGCATACAAAGAAAGCAATTCTCAGAAGGGATTGGGGAGATATTGGTTAGTGGTCCTTATAAAAAAACGGTTGATCTCAATGCTGAAGAGTTGATTGTGCTCTGCAAAGACTGGATTGAGGCGTTACCATGATTCATTTTGAGTGGCCTTGGCTCTTTGCCTTATTACCGTTGCCATGGGTATTGAGACTTCTGCTTTCATCGGTAGATCAAGCTAAAGATGCTGCCCTACGCGTACCGTTTTTGGATGATTTTAAATCGTTAACGAGTAAGTCAGTTGTTGAGAAACCCCAAAAGCTCAAACTATGGTTAGCGGTTGTCGGGTGGGTTTTATTGATTGTTGCAGCAGCGCGACCGCAGTGGATTGGTGAACCTATTGATATTCCTGTCAGTGGTCGAGATCTGATGATGGCCGTTGATTTATCCATGAGTATGGAACAAGAAGACTTTCAATTCGAAGGGCGTTTGATTAACCGTTTGCAAGCAAGCAAATTTGTCGCGGGTGATTTTATAGAACGGCGTGTGGGGGATCGTATAGGACTCATTTTATTCGGGGAGAGAGCTTATCTACAAACCCCTCTAACGTTTGATCGTAAAACAGTCCGCACCTTATTAGATGAGTCATTTCTTGGTTTGGCTGGTGAAAATACAGCTATCGGTGATGCAATAGGCTTAGCGGTGAAACGCCTGCGAGAGAATAAAAAAACTGACGAATCTGTAGAGAATGTTTTGGTTTTATTAACGGATGGTGCAAATACCGCAGGTGAAATTAATCCATTACAAGCTGCTGACTTAGCGGCACACGAAGGATTGAAAGTTTATACGATCGGTATTGGAGCTGATGAATTGTTGGTTCGGAGTATGTTTGGAACACAACGAATAAATCCCTCACGTGATCTAGATGAAAAAACATTGACTAAAATTGCAGAAAAAACCGGTGGTAAATATTTTCGTGCACGAAATACGCAAGAACTGACCAAAATCTATTCTATTTTGGATGAATTAGAACCCGTCGAGCATGATCCTAAACAGTTTCGTCCGCAAAAGTCACTTTTCCACTGGCCAGCATCATCGGCACTTTTGATGGCTGTATTGGTCTGTTTGTTATGACTGACTTAGCTTTTCATTTTCTTCGGCCTTGGTGGTTTTTAGCGATTGTTCCGTTGTTATTAGTTTTATGGCGAATGAGCAAAAAAAAGAATAACCAAAAAGGTTGGGCCGGCGTGATCGATGCGGAGTTGTTGCCGCATGTCTTGATCAGTAAAGAAGTTAATCAAAGAACATGGCCAAAGTATTTATTAGGGCTGATGGGAATCTTATCGATTGCCTCATTAGCGGGGCCAGTTTGGGAACAATTACCGCAACCGGTTTTTCGGAATGAGTCAGCACTCGTTATCGCAATTGACTTATCACGTTCAATGGATGCAACGGACTTAAAGCCGAGCCGCTTAGTAAGGGCAAAATTTAAGGTTGCTGATCTGCTTAAGCAGCGTAAAGAAGGCCAAACAGCATTATTGGCATTTGCTAGTGATGCATTCACCGTGACACCTTTGACTGACGATACGGCAACAATAGTTTCGCAGCTAAAGGCCCTGAGCACCGACTTGATGCCACAACAAGGTAGCCGAGCTGATCGCGCGATGTTAAAAGCCAGTGATTTGCTCCAACAAGCCGGATATATGAAAGGCGATATCTTATTGATTACAGACGGAGTCAATTTAGAAAGAGATCAGGCTGCCGCAAAGGAGCTAGATAGCGCTGGCTATCGTTTGATGATTTTAGGCGTAGGTACAAAAGAAGCTGCTCCAATACCTGATTCTCGAGGAGGATTTTTTACTGATACCGCTGGTAATATTATCTTGCCTAGTTTGGATGAGGCAGCGTTAAAAAAATTAGTTAAAGCCGGTGGTGGTAGTTATCAAAGTTATACCCAGAATGAACAAGATGTGAATCGTATAACGTTACAACTATTGGAGCGTGCGCCATCAGAAAGTCAAGCAAGTGAAACAGATTTTAAAACTGATCAATGGCAAGAAGAAGGGCCTTGGTTACTATTCGTTATTATTCCTTTTGTGGCATTTGCATTCAGGAAAGGATACTTGCTTATCTTTGTATTTATAGGCATTAGCGTTACCGTTAGTCCTGAAACATTAGCTGTTGATTTATGGCAACGAGCCGATCAAAAAGCACAACAATTACTGGATGTTGGTGAACCCGAAAAAGCGGCTGAACAGTTTGAAAATAAGCAATGGAAAGGTAGTGCTCAATACAAAGCGGGTGATTATGAAGCGGCTTTAGAGTCTTGGGAAATGGATGAGAGTGCTGATGCCTTGTATAACAAGGGTAATGCAAAGGCAAAGCAGGGCCAACTTGAAGAGGCTCAAGAATTATATAAAAAGACATTAAAGCAAGTTCCCGATCATGAAGATGCTCAACATAATTTGTCTGAGGTCGAAAAAGCATTAGAAAGAAAACAACAAGAACAGAAAAACAACGAATCGGAAGGCGAAGAACAGGAAAACAAGAAAGGCGATCAGGAAAAGAAACCTGAAGAAGGTGATGGTAGTAGCGGGGACAAAGAAGGCGAACAAGAAGAGCCTGATGAAGCTTCGGCAAATGATCAGAAGGAATCTTCAGCTAAAGAAGAACAAGATAAAAAGCAAGAAGAACAAAGCAAATCAAATAAAAATGAAGCGTCTGAGGACGATAAAAAAACTGAAAAAGAAACAAAGGCAGAAGAGCAGGCTAGTGAAGATCAGCAAGTTGAAGAACAAGACCGAGAAGATTCGCAGCAAGCTAATTCTTTAGATGAAGAAGAGCAGCAGGCCGTTGAAGCAGCTTTGCGTGCCATTCCTGATGATCCGGGTGGCTTATTACGTAGAAAATTTAAATACCAATATCAACGGCAGGCTAGAGAAACTGACCGTGAGGAACAACAATGGTGATATCTAAAGGGCAAAGAAAAGCTTTGGTTTGGTCAAATTATTCAGTTCTATCTGTGTTTGTCTTTATTATTTTTGCTGCTTTTAGTTTAGGTAGTCAGGCGGTTACTTTTAAAGTTTCTCCTGATCGAGATGAAGTTGACCTTAATGATTCTTTTACCATTTCTTTTCGGGCTGTAGGTTCGATTGATGATGAGCCAGATTTTTCACCAATAGAGAAAGATTTTTCTATTGTTAGTAAACAAAGACGAAGAAATATTTCTATTAATAACGGTTCAAAAATAAGTACGCAAGAGTGGATAGTTGAAGTAATGGCTCGACGTGATGGGGTGTTGATTATTCCTGCGATCAATTTTGGGAAAGATAAATCACCTGAAACGAAAGTGTTAGTCAGAAATATTCCAGCATCATCAGGACAGGCTGGGCCAAATGAAAATATTTTTATTGAAATCGAAACTCTACCAGAGCAGTCTTGGGTTCAAGCGCAGATTATTTATACGGTCAGGTTATTTCGGGCAGTGAATACGTATAACTCAAGTTTGTCGGAACCGGAGATGACTGGCGGTCAGATGATCTCTGAGAAATTGGAAGACAAGCAATACGAAACGACAAGGAATAATAGGCGTTATATTGTTTTGGAACGTCGCTATGCATTGTTTCCACAAGCTAGCGGCGAGTTCACTATTGAGCCCATCATTTTTAGTGGACAAGTGAATCAGCAGTCTAGAAATTCATTTGATCCTTTTGGACGAAACTCACGTACGGTTCAGCGAGTTTCTCGACCGATTAATCTAACGATAAAACCTATCCCCAATGAGTACTCAGGGATGACTTGGTTACCCGCTAAGAAGATTGAGATTAGTGAAAAATGGATGAAAAATGTTCTGAAACTAGAAGCAGGTGAACCCGTGACGCGAACCATTGTGATCAAGGCAGAAGGTTTAAGTTCAGAGCAGTTACCTGAGATCGTTATGCAAGAGATGAGCGACTTCAAAACATACCCAGATCAACCTGAGTTACATAATCAATCCAGTGATGAAGGTGTCTTAGGCATTCGTCAAGAAAAAAGCGCCATTATTCCGAATAAAGCTGGTGAGTTTGTATTACCTGCTGTCGAGATGACGTGGTGGAATACTCAAACTGGAAAAATGGAAACAGCTCAGTTACCTGAACGTGTGATCAATGTTCTTCCGAGTTCCTCATCTGTAGAAGAGCCCGCTGATGTTGTCGTAGACACGCAACCACAAGAATCTACAGAGTTGTCTCCTTTAGAATCATCAACAGATAGTCATATTCAATCCGCGGGCTATTGGCCTTGGATTGCGCTTATTCTAGCAATGGCATGGTTGCTGACATTATGGGCTTGGTGGAATGCTAAGCGAATAAAAACTATCTTAGTAGAACAACCTATCGTAAAGGCTAATTTATCCGAGCGTCAGAACTTACGAACTTTACGAGAAAAAATTAAATTGAATGATGCTACTCAGGTTAAAGAATCACTCTTGATTTGGGGACGTTCAGTGTGGCCGGAGAATTCTCCAACAAGCCTGAATGAGCTAGGAGAACGGTGTGGAGCGGATATTCATGTGGAAGTTAGTAAGCTTAATCAGAGCCTTTACGGGAGTTCGGCAGAGGAATGGGATGGAGAGCGACTATTACAGGCCATTGATAACTTTGATGGTGTAAGTCATAACGATGAGCGGATAGCTAACGAAACTAGATTAAAACCTTTGAATAATATTTAGTCTTAATTCTTGAACTATTTTATTAGACTAGCTTTGAACTTAAAGTGTTGTTATCGAGACTCGATGAGTTGATCTTTCTATGCTAAGTTTATAGGCATGAAAAATTTATCTCACGCTTATTCTCAAAAAAATCTGAGGCTGGCTCTTGTTACTGTGATCTCATTTTTGGCGGCTTGTCAGTCCCTTCCTCCTGTTGAGAATGAAAATATAGACAGTGATGTTTGTATCGGCGAGGCGGTGGTAGTTGATCCGGATAAGCCTATCGATCTTGAAGAGATGGCAAACCAAACGGACTGCGAGTAGTTAGACTTCTTGTTTTGGCTCTCTGGAAAGTAACGCTTCAACGGCTTCTCTCGGAGAGCATTCTCCGTTTAGTAATTTTGATACCTGATTGGTGATCGGCATTTCAATTTGGTATTTAGCAGCTAGTGTAGCGACTTCACTGGCTGTTCGAGCACCCTCAACCACTTGTCCGATAGTTTCGCTTGCCTCATCAACGGTCTTTCCTTTTGCCATCAATAAGCCGAACCGTCGGTTCCGTGACTGGTTGTCGGTGCAGGTTAGAACGAGATCACCAAAGCCGGCCAGTCCCATAAATGTTTCTGGTTGGCCGCCCATAGCAACCCCTAGTCTGGTCATCTCAGCCAGCCCACGAGTGATCAATGCCGCGCCGGTATTTGCTCCAAAGCCTAAGCCATCAGCAATGCCTGCGGCAATAGCCATGACGTTTTTTACTGCGCCACCAATTTCTACACCGATAACATCATGACTTGCATACGTTCGAAACGATTTACTGTGAAACTGTCGAGTTAAGTCATCAATAAACTGCTGGTCTTTTGAAGCAATGGTGACTGCGGTGGGTTGTTGAGTCGCAACTTCTCCAGCGAAACTTGGCCCTGATAGCACTGCAATTGAAATATCTTTACCGAGAACTTCTTCAATGATCTCATGAACAAGCATCTGTGTTCCTGGCTCAATGCCTTTACAGGCCCAAACTATTCTTTTTTCTTGTGCTGTTTGTAACGTTGCTATTTGTTCAAGAAAAGGACGAAGTGCTTTGCAGGGCAAGCCGATCACAATATCCCTTGTAGATTCGAGGTGTGGAGTGAGATCTGCGATGGGTTCCAGCAGGGCAGGAAATTCAGTATCAGGTAAATAACGCTTATTGCATCGATTTTTGATCAACTCTGACATATGTTCTGGATTACGTCCCCAGAGATAAGTTGCTTGCTTATTTCTAGCAAGCGTGATCGCCAGCGCAGTTCCCCAAGAACCTGCGCCGGCAACCAAAGTGGAATCAGCCATTAATGTTGCTGGTTTCCCGCTTGTTGTTTTGCCAACTCTTGTTGATAGACGGCATCAAAATTGACTGGATTAAGCAATAGTGGAGGGAATCCACCACGGATGATGACATCAGAAATTGTTTCACGAGCATATGGAAACAGAATATTCGGACAAGCTGTCGCGCCGATCTGAGTCAATTGTTCTTCAGTGAAACCTTCTAAATGAAATATCCCAGCCTGTTTAACTTCGACTAAATAAACAGTTTTCTCTTCAATCTTAACGGTAACCGTGATCGTTAAGACAATTTCGTGAGTTTTTTCATCTAACGTGTTTGCTTGATTATGCATTTGCAAATCGACTTGAGGCGGGGTTTGCTCCATGAAGATTTCCGGTGTATGCGGTGCTTCAAAAGAAAGATCCTTAATGTAGATCTTCTGAATTGCTAATTGTGGTCCTTGTGGTTGTTCGTCAGCCATACTTTTTTCCATTTTCTAACTAGATTTAACACATTTGATGGTCTTGCCATCTAATAAATTTAATTCAATTATGCGATCATGTTGCCAGTGGTAAGTTTGATTGTTTCCAGCCTTCGATACCACCTTTAAGGCGGTAAGTTTTTTCGAAGCCCAGTTTTTTCAAGCTTGCTACCGATTGGCTAGCAGATGTGCCCGTTTTGCAACATACGATAACGGGACGGTCACGTAATTTTTCAAGATCAGCTGTGCGACGGTCAAATTCTGAGAAAGGTATGTTTATCGCATTGATAACATGCCCTTCAGAAAAATCTGCAGCGGTACGTATATCGAGCATAACAGCATTCTCACGGTTAAGCATAAGCGTAGCGCCCGAAGCTTCAAGTGATGTGCCGCCTTGTTTCAGGTCAGTAAGCATGCTTCTGATTAGCAGCCCTGATAAGACAACAAACAATGTTGATAGTACGAGGTGATTTGTAATGAACTCTGTGATTTGTTCCATTAATGTTCCTTAAGGGAATTAAAATTTTTCCGATAGATCTTACAAGGCGTAACCATATGAGACCTAAAAATAAGGGTACATGATACACTAGCTTGGCTCGGCGCCGAACTTTTAAATAACGAACTATTTTAAAATAACTGAATGCAAATAAAACATAGGCCCATAATCCTTTTAATTATGGATGGTTGGGGATACAGCGACTCAATTACATACAATGCAGTTCACAGTGCACACAAACCTGCATGGGATGACTTCTGGTCTATATATCCGAACATGCTACTTAAATGCTCAGGCACGAGTGTAGGTTTACCGGATGGGCAAATGGGCAACTCTGAAGTTGGCCATATGCACATGGGAGCAGGGCGGATTATCGAACAGGATTTTACTCAAATTACGGAAGCTATTGATAATCGGACTTTCTTTGATAATGAGATCCTGATTGAATCGCTAGACAAGTTGAAAAAATCGGGCAAGGCTTTACATCTGTTGGGCTTATTGTCCTCTGGTGGTGTGCATAGCCATGAAGATCATATTGTTGCCATGATAGAGCTGGCTGTTTCTCGAGGAATTAAGGAAATTTACCTTCATGCTTTTCTTGATGGACGTGATACACCACCCAAAAGTGCGGCAGATTCTATTCAATTGATGCAGGCCACTTTTGCAGAGCAAGGCGTTGGTCGTATTGCTTCACTCATTGGTCGTTTCTACGGAATGGATCGAAATGCAAATTGGGATAGGACTAAGATTGCCTATGATTTGATCATCGATGGTAAAGGCCAGTTTGAAAGCCCTGACCCATACATTGCTTTAGACATGGCTTACGGACGTGATGAAACGGATGAGTTTGTCAAAGCGACCTCTATTGTTCCACGTGATGGTAAAGTGGCAAAGGTCGAAGATGGCGATATGGTTCTTTACATGAACTACCGCGCTGATCGAGCAAGACAATTAACAAGAGCTTTTATTGATCAGAAAATGGAGTTGTTTGATCGGAGTCGTAAACCAGAATTATCTAGGTTTATTTCACTCACACAATACAGCGCAGACTTTGATATTCCCGCAGCCTTTCCACCGAAAGTCTTGAAGAATGTTTTTGGTGAATACATTTCGGAACTCGGGTTCCGACAGTTAAGGATTGCTGAAACAGAAAAATATGCGCACGTAACATTCTTTTTTAACGGTGGTGAAGAACGAGTGTTTGATGGAGAAGATAGAATTCTGGTGCCTTCCCCACACGTAGAAACCTATGATGAAAAACCAGAGATGAGCGCCCAAGCGGTCACCGATAGAATGGTCGAGGCGATTTATAGTTTGAAATATGACGCGATCATTTGTAACTTTGCAAATGCTGATATGGTTGGGCATACGGGTAATTTTGAGGCTGCTGTTAAGGCGATTGAAACCGTAGACTCTTGTATTGATCGAGTGGTAGCCGCAGCTCAGTCCATTGGTGGTGAGGTTTTAATTACAGCTGATCATGGCAATGCAGAACTCATGCGCTCTGTTGCGACGAAAATGGATCGTGGTGAACCCTACACATCACATACAACCAACCCGGTACCATTAGTTTATATTGGGCGGCCAGCAACGATGGTTAACTCTGGTAGTTTGACTGATCTAGCACCCACCATGTTACATTTGATGGGCATTGAAATACCGGAAGAAATGACAGGAACATCATTGGTCAAACTCGAATCAGAGTCTGAGAAAGAGTCTACGCAAAGAAGCTCAAATGTCAGTCGTCGACGCTTATCGCGAATTATGCGATAACAGAGCAAGTTAAAAAACAATAGATGAAGGTTATAGACTCTTAGCCGATAAGCCTTCTGAGTAATGTTCTTCATTTATAGTTATAATATGCACCACTTATCACTGTATTGAGCCTGTAACATGAACCATCTCCTGAATAGCATGTTGAGAAAGGGCGGTTTTACACTGCTTTTACTCGCATCTTTTACTTCCTCAGTACTCGCCGATCCGGATGTTGATACAAAAAAATCTACCATAGAGTTGGAAGCGCTCCGTGATCAAATCCAAAAAATAAAAAAAGATATTGATAGTCGTCGCGATGAATCTAAGGAACTGAGAGATCAACTGGAACAAAGTGAATCTGAAGTTGAAAAGGCAATTAAAGAAGCGAAAGCCTTAGATGAAAAAATACGTAAGCAAAATGAAGCAATAGAAGCACTTAAAAAAAAACAATCAGGAAAAGCTGAAGCTTTAAATCAGCACAAGTCTTTTTTAATGAAACAAATGCGTGTCGCGTATATCAATAAAGATCAAAGCACCTTGAAGCTGGTTCTAAACCAAGAAGATTCTAGCGCAATAAGCCGACACATGGTTTACCACCGCTACTTTACTGAGGCACGTAAAAAAAAAATCACTCAAGTTAGCGCGCAGATTAGCGAGCTTCAGCAACATCAGAAAGTCATAATGCACGAGTCCGAGCAACTTCGACTATTACAATTTTCAAAAAAAGAAAACCTACAGGCTCTTGAGCAGAAAAAACAAAAAAGACAACAGGTCATTGTTCAGCTGGATGAAGAGTTGTTTAGTAAAAATGAAATGTTAGGCCGCATGAAAAATGATGCGGAGAATTTGAATGTGCTGCTCCAATCACTCGACCAAGCAGCGGCTAAAATAGCAAGGTTGGCTAAAATTGAAAGAGAAAGACACAAGAGTCCTCCTTTTGTACAGCTTAAAGGCAAACTACGCTGGCCAGCAGCAGGTGGTATTATTCATCGCTATGGAACCTCTCGCAATAATAGTTCTCTAAGTTGGCAGGGCATGTTAATCGATGCGCCTGTTGGTTCTGACGTTAAAGCTGTGAGTCATGGACGGGTGATATTCTCCGATTGGTTTCAAAACCTTGGACGTTTGATTATTGTTGATCACGGTGGTGGTTATATGAGTTTGTATGGTCATAATAGTCAGTTATTGCGAGCGGTCGGCGATAAGGTAGAAACTGGCGAAGTTATTGCTAGTGTAGGTGATACTGGCGGTAGAAAAAATAGCGGTTTGTATTTTGAAGTTCGTCAAAAGGGAACGCCGGTTAATCCGGGAATATGGTGTAAAGGCCAGTTTAGATAAGCATCTATTGAAAGATGTGGAGTAATGTTGATGATTAGAAAAATTTCTTTATTAATACCTTTTTCATTGTTGATTGGGTTCTCACCCATTCAGGCTGAAGAGCAGATAAAAGCGGACGCCACGACATCGAGCTCAAACCTTCCTTTAGATGAGATCAGAACATTTACCGAAGTTTTTCGAAAAATAAAAAATGATTATGTCGAAGAAGTTGACGATAAAACCCTATTGGAGAACGCGATCCGAGGTATGTTGGCTGGACTTGATCCACACTCTAACTATTTGGACTCGAAGGCTTATCAAGGTTTACAAGAAGGAACAACGGGTGAGTTTGGTGGTCTAGGCATTGAAGTCGGCATGGAAAATGGTTACGTAAAAATCATTTCTCCCATTGACGACACACCAGCTCAACGCGCAGGGATTCAAGCAGGTGATCTCATTATTAAAATGGATAATACACCCGTTAAAGGCATGGATCTTAATGATGCTATTAAATTGATGCGTGGCAAAGTAGGAACCAACATTAATCTAACCATTGTCCGCGAAGGTGGTGATGGTCCGTTCGATGTGGTCTTAACACGTGACATTATTACGGTTAAAAGTGTCAAAAGCAGGACGTTAGAACCAGGCTACGGCTATTTACGTATTTCCAGTTTTCAATCTCATACTGGAGATGATTTGCTAAAAGGCCTGAGCAAACTTAAAAAAGAGAATGGAGATAAGCTCAAAGGACTAGTACTTGATTTGCGTAACAATCCTGGTGGTTTGTTAGGTGCTGCGGTCGCTGTTTCTGATAGTTTCTTAACAGAAGGTTTGATCGTTTATACACAAGGCCGATTAGAAAATTCAGAAATACGCTTTAATGCAAAACCAACAGCCTCATTTCCTAAAGCACCACTCGTTGTGTTAGTAAATGGAGGTTCAGCTTCAGCTTCAGAAATTGTAGCGGGTGCATTACAAGACCATCGTCGTGCAGTTATTATGGGCACACCGACTTTCGGTAAAGGATCTGTCCAGACAGTATTGCCGATGAAAAATGACGTTGCAGTAAAATTAACCACGGCACGTTATTACACACCATCGGGTCGATCAATTCAGGCAGAAGGTATTCAGCCAGATGTATTGATTGAAAGACTTCGTTTTGAAGAAAGAACAGGGCCAAATTTACAAATAAAAGAACGTGATCTTTCTGGACACCTAACTCAAGGTGATGAAGAAAAAAATCAGAAGTCAGTAAAAAAAGAGCCATTGGCTAAACAAGATTATGAGTTATATGAAGCTTTGAATATGCTTAAAGGTCTGGCATTGTTGAAAAAATGAAGTCTTTACTAATACGAACTATTACTGCAAGCCTGATCCTAGGATCAGGCTTTTTCTTGTCAGCACCTGCCTATTCAGCAGAGCCAGTGATAGCCATCATTATTGATGATATAGGTTGGCGTAAGCAAGATGATCTTCATGCGATTGATCTACCCGGCGCAATCACTTACTCAATACTTCCACAGACGCCGAATGCTAGCATCATGGCAGAAAAGGTCACAGCAAAAGGTAAAGAAGTCATGCTGCATATACCGATGGAAGCGACCAAAAGTAACCACCTTCTTGGCCCTGGCGCATTGACTAGTGACATGAGCCAGGAAGAATTTACGGCAACGCTAGATGCAGATTTTGAATCCGTTCCGCAAGCGGTAGGCGTCAATAATCACATGGGAAGTTTACTAACCAACCATGAGCTTTCAATGCATCGCTTAATGAATGGATTACAAAGACCCAATGCGCCATTCTTTGTTGACAGCAAAACGATCAACACAAACATACCTGAAGAGACGGCAAAAATTTATGGCATTGCCAGCACCAAGCGTGATGTATTTTTAGATCATGAAAAAGGAGCGGAACATATTATCAATCAGTTTCGAAAACTAGTTGATATTGCTAAACGAAGAGGTTCAGCTTTAGGCATAGCACATCCTCATCCAGAAACCACTGAAACTCTAGATTACCTACTTTCAAATATTGAAGATTATGGTGTTCGACTTATTACGATCACTGAATTTATGAAGTACAGAGACAAGAGTGCATTCCAATGGCAGACGCCCTCATCTTCTTCACTAACGGTTGTGAAACATTAGAAATTATTTATGAAGGTACAAACATCGACTTCGTCGAGTGAGGGGTACGATTGAGTTTGTTTAGAAGCAGATGGAACTGTTGTTAGGTCTAGACGTTTGTAGCTGCAAGTTCATTATAATTTAAATCTTTTTTAATAATGTCATTTAGAACCTTCAACCACTGCTCATCTCGACCAGCTTTAACCACACAACAAAACCTGATCATTGGCCCCGGTTGTTTTATAGGTCGGTAGGTGGTCCCTTGTAGGCAGCTATGGGCATAGGATTCGGCGATGGTTACTATGCCTTCACCAGCGGCGACTAGGCAGATTGCACTTGATCGAGGTGTGGCTTCTCTGACAACATTTGGACTGAATCCTGCTTTATGACAATGTGCGATTATTTCATCGTACATGACTGGGTTCATACTACGTGGGAATAGGATCAGTTTTTCATTTTTTAGGGCTTCTAATGGAATCGTTTTCTTAGCGGCTAGCGGATGATCTTCAGGCAAGATCAAACCAATTTTTTCTGGTCTGATTGGGATAACATTAAGATTTTCATCTTCAGGTTGGTAGAGAATAAAAGCCGCATCTAGTTTGTCGTTCTTAATATCAAGGATCTGTTGATCAGATGTTTTTTCTATGAAATCGTATTCACATTGTTCCAATGATTTTCGCATTTTTCGAATCACGGCGGGAAGAAAACTGGACATTGCTGCTCCAGAATACCCAAACCTTAATGCGCTTATTTCACCCGTTGCAATTTTTTGGGTTTTTTCGGTGATACTTTGAAGTTGGGTAAATAATAATGGTAGTTTTTCATATAAATTTTCACCTGCTGCAGTGAGTTTTATTCGGCGTTTTTTTCGATCAAATAGTTCACAACCCAAAGCTTCTTCAAGCTGATGTATCTGGCCTGTCTCTTATACACATCTCCGAGCCCACGAGACAGGCAGAAATCTC
>OJDV01000064.1_pt1 | contig 75779 bp, 62 predicted proteins | sample 1592911 | NCBI WGS metagenome assembly OJDV01 (sample SAMN05416860, study PRJEB24817) | seawater metagenome | isolation source: Sea water | place: Canada:Atlantic | collected 2013-11
TCTACACAGAGTAGATCGTCGGCAGCGTCAGATGTGTATAAGAGACAGGTTCCTGTGTGAACCTGACCCCATTATAGGTTCTCAATCGGGCTCTGCCACCTCCCCCGCAATTCATTTCCTTACAGACCATACATAAGCTGAACGCCAGTGGCACTTATGATCTCATAATCCGTCTTGCCATCCGCATTCACATCAGTCGCACGAAAGGCGATACCGTCGATGTTCTTAGTGGCCTCATAATAGGCCGCATCGTTAGCACTCAATGCCGTCACGAAGAAACTTGGTTTAAAATTTCCTATATTCGCAATCGTCACTATGCCGGTATTCCTATCCGTAGACGCATTCATGCCCGCATTCGCCAATGTTGTATAGAAGCCACTGGCGTTGGTGAAGGGCGTGATGCGCTGCTTCGCGCCATCGGCGCAATTTGCCACGAAGGCGTAATCCGCCGATGCAGGACTTCCAACTGGGGCTGTCAATGTGACTGCGCCACAGTTAGAAGCCGTACCCAAATTATCGAAAGCAAACGCACCCGAAAAGGATTCGTTGTTGCCTAGGTCGATAAGAATTGAGCCGCTGTCCTTATAAGTCAATTGAAAGCCAGCACTGCTAACAGCCTCTCCAAATGCAGCCTCGTCTAGAGCAGTGGGTGACACCTCATTCGCGATACCCGCACCAACCACTAATATTTTTCCGTTCGCTAAAGTACTGGTCCCTGCCGGGAACGAGTTGGGCACAATGCGTAGAATTGTTCGAGCGACGTATTTTTCGCTATTGGTGGAATAAGTCAAAATACCAGCGTCGTCTATCGCGATTGTCGGACTCGCAGTCGCGGCCAATAGATTGCCTGCACCGCTTATAATGGCGGCGCTCGAGGCTTGCGACTCACACTCGAGAATGGCAAGGGCAATTCGAGACACTGGTATACCGAGATTGTTGCTTATGTCTTGTGTCGCCTGCTCTATCAATTGCGGGCAGTCTTGAATATTTGCAGACCCTATCGAAATGCTAATTTTCAACTTTGGTTCAACTTGTACGGTAGTCGTTTCAAGTACTTTTTGTTTAGCACTTACATTGCTTTGGAGAAAATTGCGCACCTCAATCGGATCATTGCGATTAATGTCTTGCGCTGCGTCTAAGCCCTGCAAAGAATTGCTGATCGCAATAGTCGAAAGAGTGTTTACACTCGCCAACACTTCGTCGGGCACCTTATTGTCATTTAGACCGCTCATCTTATTAAGCAGCTGCGCACCCGCGTCTACCAGCGCAATTAACTCGGACTGAGTAGTCCCTCCATCTCCCTCCTTGATCAACGCCTTGGCGTTGTCGATAGCCTTCTTTGCCTCTGTCGCGAGCTGAGTTTTCTGGAGGCCGCTAAGGGCCGTACCACTACTGCTCAGGCCTGAGAACACATTGGCAATATTCGTAAGCACGCTTATGGAAGCACTTGCCGAGGTAGTCCCACCCGCTTGCTTCGCTTGTCCTGCCAACTCAACCGCCTTATTGGTTTGCAACAGGGTAGCAATAGCCTGCTCGCCAGTTAGCCTTCCTGCGGCGGCTGCGGCTGCGGCTCGCGATGCAATATTGCCGGCGTTGTTTACGGCAGTCACAATCTTCGCAAGCGTATCGGCTGTAGGGACGACAGCAGTGTCTATCGGAGGAATAGCAGCCAGCTCATTTTCCAGATCATCCGCTTCCTGAGTCACGGCATCGCTAGAACCGCCGCTATCGCCACCGCCCGAATCACTGCCGCTACTCGAAGAAAGCACGACATTAAACTCTCCTTTGACGAAGTAGCCGCCGCTATAATTCGCAGCACTTAACAATACAAACGGTGCCGCCGCCGGTTGACCAGTAAAAACCGCAAAGCCACCGGTGGTCTTACCAAATCGCACAGCTGTTGCGGTTCCTGATTCTTTCACCGCAATCCAGTATTCATAAGAGGCCGGCTGATCGAATTCCGCTAGGATGATGGAGTCAAACAATGCATTGGCCGAACGGACCCGGCTGAGAAGGCTAGTGGCACTCATGGTGACGGTGCCACCGCTAATAGTGATGGGCCCATTCTGAGAACTATTCGGGATCGAAACACTCACCTCAATAGTGCCACCACTATTACGCGCCTTAGCGACTAGAGATTGGGAGTTTGGGATAGTGCCGGTCATCACGCCTTCGTCCACTTGCAAAGAGAGCTTGGGGATCTCAGCTTCGAAGCGGCGTCCAGGCACGTTCTTATCTTGAATTATGATGCCAACGCGAAAATCTGCACGATAGTTCTCGGAGGTTGCACTGGACACTAAGGTAAAGGCAAAACTAGGTATGCCTACCCCGTTGGTCGAAGGCACGTTCACAACGGCGCTGACCGTGCCATCAGCAGAGATGTTTACTAACTGAGAAAAACCGGCACTTGCACCAGAACCGGTGATGCTGACTTGGTCGTCTTTCAAACCAATTTGTGCACCTAGTTCATGAGCGAAAGCACAAGAGCTTGAGCCTAGTAGTAATGCTAGAGAGCATTGGCTTATACGTCGAGCATCGAGAAGTTTGGTCAAAAACATACTGAAGTTCCTCTCTTCTAGTGCTTTTGCTTCTTCTTATTAGACTTCTTATTCTTTCCATACTCCTTAGCTAGCGAAGCTGACTTGGGTCAGTCTCGCATCGGACTAGTTCTAGGGCAAGCGCTCCTACTGGCGCTCCATCAATGGCGCGCTCACCCCTTCAATCCCCACCAAACTTAGAGTCAGCAGAAACGCCAACTGCGGCCCAAGATGAGAATTCTCAGGGCTATAATACTCCTCTGGGGAGTGCTCTCCGCCGCCGGATCCCCCGCCCCCAATCGTGATGGCAGGAATGCCTACCGACATCGGGATATTGGAATCGGTGCTCGAGGTGCGCAATTGTTGAATGGGCGAACCCACTTCTCTATAAGCTAGCGCCGCCACCTGCACCAAAGGATTGCCCGCAGCGGTATTGCCAACTGGTCGGTCACCAATGAGCCGGAAGTTCACGGTGACCTCACCGTTGTTCTGCCAACGCGCGTTCTCTTCGGCCACTGCCAGTGCCGTAACGTTCCTCACTCGCTCTTCCAGCTTTGCCAACTCCGCGGCATCGTTGGAGCGCATGTCGAGTTCGAACACCGCATCGGCTGCAATCGAGTTGACCGAGGTGCCGCCACTGACAGTGCCTACTGTGAATGTCGTCTTGGGCTCGCTAGGCACCTGCAGGTCGCCAATCTTGGTGATTGCACGGCCCATGGCATGTATGGCGCTGACTAGGCCAAAGGCGCTAAAGGAGTGACCACCGGGGCCAGTGAATTCCACCGCGAAGCGGCGACTACCCGTGGCACCTGTTGTGATGCGGGTAAGACCAGAGCCGTCGATAGACACGAAGCCATCGATGTCCGGATGATCGCGGAACACCGCTTTGATGCCACGCAAGTCGCCGGGCCCCTCTTCCCCAACATTGCCAACGAACAAGATGTCGCCGACAGTCGGGATAGCACTGCTATTAATCGCGTCGATAAGAGTAAGTAAGACCGTCAGTCCACGCCCATCGTCGCTGATCCCTGGCGCGTAGTAGCGTCCGTCACGCATCTGCACGGTCACATCGGTCTCTAGAGGGAAAACCGTATCGAGGTGCGCCGCTATGACGAACAAGGGACCATCGCCGCTACCCTTGCGCAGCCCAAGCACATTGCCCTCGCTGTCGATATACGCATCATTGAGGCCGCGATTGCGCATCTGTTGTAGGTAGTATTGCGCCCGCTCCTGCTCTTGAAAGGGTGGAGCTGGAATTTGTGTTAGGCGCACCTGCTCTGCGAGAGTCTCTGGCTCGTTTTCAGAGATTCGTTCCAGCATTGCTCGCACACGAGAGTCGCTTGCCACTGCTTGAAATCCCTCCACTACCGGGGCTGTCGCAGTGACTGGCCCGATACTAGTTTGCGCTTGTAGCGAACCACTCATTACGCCAGCGCTTATCAACACGAGCGTCGGTGCTAAAATGTGCGATCGGATGCTAGAAAGTAACGGAGAGATCAATGAAACACAGAGCATCGTTGCAACCTTTGTTGAATGTACTAGTTAGTTGGAGCTCCTGGACGGAGCGACTGAATCGTGTCCGAAGCTTCGCGGGCTACGCGCTCTCTCTGGCTCACTGTCATGCAGACGAATTGAGGAAGGTTGGAGCCAACTACACGCTCACGCTCACAAACCAACTTATCGCCTTCATTGCTAACTGTCGCATTGTAGCGCTCGACATCTGCCGCCGTCCGAATGGGACGATTGCTAGGGTCTACAGGGACACAAGCGTTAAGCAGGGCTATAACAGAGAACAAGAGAAACATTTTCATAGCAACTAACTCTCAATTGGCAGCGAGCGAATCTCGATGCGAAGGTATAATTTACACGAACTTGAAAACTCGGGGTACTAATAAATCCCCGACGGCAAGAGCCCATCGCGAAAACTCTTAAGCGCGGCTTTTACGCGCGGCGAACGTAGTTTAAAACGCGATATTACGAGTTCCACGTCGAACACTAGCGCCTCTCGCCACGCACGATCTCTTATAACTCCCGCACTCTGTGACAATTGCTCACGATTAAGGAATTAAAACAGCACGCCACGAGATGCGTTTCATGATATTTTGCGGCGCGACCACGAAGGTCGCTCTTATCAGTAGAAGAATTCAATATAGTCATAGGCGGAGATTTCTATGCGTTTTCCCAGATTAATACCTGCACTGGCAGCCCTCGTGCTCAGCAGCTTTGCCACCCTCGTTTCGGCAGCGGACAGCTTATCGAGTATTGCCATCCCCCAAATCGATCAAGAGCCGACGCTCGCGGACTTCGCGGGCATGAGCCCAGCGACTGCCCTAGCGAGACAGATGACCAAGATCGAAGGCTTCGTGCAGCGCGAGCCAATCGACGGCGCGGCCGCTACTCAGCGCACCGAGGTCTATGTGGGTTACGACCAGAGCAAGCTCTACGCGGTATTCCTAGCCTTCGACTCGAACCCCGAGTTGATCCGTGCGAACCTCGCCTCACGGGAGAACATCGGCGGCGACGATAGCGTTGAGATCACTATCGACACCTTCAATGACCAGCGCACCGCCTATACCTTCCGAGTCACGCCACTGGGCATGCAATGGGATGCGCGTTGGACCGAGGGCTTCTCGAACCGTGCCGGCTTCGATACCACGTGGGAAGCCGTATGGGATAGCGATGGCGAAGTAAACGACAAGGGCTATATGGTCAGCATCGCCGTGCCGCTGCGCGGCCTGCGTTTCCCTGCAGACTCCGAGCAGTTGTGGCGCGTGCAAGTGGGCCGTCAGATTCCGCGCCTGAGCGAGGAGAGCTTCTGGCCACCCTATTCCATCTCTGTCGATGGCCGCCTGAACCAGACCGCCATGCTAACCGGCATCCGCGACGTATCCCCGGGCAGCAACACCCAGATCACGCCCTTCGTGTTCGCGCGCAATGTAGACGCCTTGGACAATCGCGCACTCGGCGGCCCCAAGTTTCAGTCCGAGTCCGAATACGATGTCGGAGTAGACGCTAAGTTCGTCATCAATGACTCATGGGTGCTGGACCTCACACTTAACCCGGATTTCTCCCAAGTGGAATCCGACGAGCCACAGGTGACGGTCAACGAGCGCTTCGAAGTGCAGTACCCCGAGCGTCGCCCCTTCTTCGTCGAGAACGCCGACTTCTTCGCCACAGACTCCATTTTGCTCTTCACCCGTCGTATCATCGACCCAGAGGCTGGCCTGCGTTTCACCGGCCGCAGCGGTCCTTGGGGCGTGGGTACGATGTTGATGAATGACGAGGCACCCGGCCTGAACCGCACTGCGGGCGACCCCCTCAACGGTGAGAAGGCGACTATCGGTGTGTTACGCGTATTCCGCGATCTCGAAGGCCAAGACCGTGTTGGTTTCACGCTCACTGACCGCGAACTACTCGACGGCTACAACCTCGTTGGCAGCGTGGACGGTAAGTTCCGTTTCAACCAGAACTGGGTAACCAACCTCGAGTACATCACCACAGAGACCGAACCGACTCTTGGCGGGCGCACCATCAATGGCGATCAGCGCAACATCCGCCTCGACCGCGTGGGCCGCACCTTCAATACCCACTTCCACTTCGTGGATACCGACGCGGATTTCCGCACCCAGCTAGGCTTCCAGAACCGCTTCTTCAAGTCTGACATCTCCGGCATTCACTGGCGTAGCAGCATGAACTACTACCCGGAGAATTCGGCGCTAACAAGCTGGAGCCCAGCCGCGATGGTCGTCTACCAAGACGATAAAGATGGTGTGAAGGTATACTCCGAGCTTTCGCCTTCGGTGACATGGAGCTTCCCCACCAGCCGCATCACCATCGGCGCGCAGGAAGTAACGGAAGTACTACGTCCGAAAGACTTCGCAGGCTTGCCACGCGCGCAGGCTTACGACTACGGCAACTTCAGCGCTAACTATCGCAACTCGGTGCTGAGCAGCCTCACTGTGGACCTAAGCTACCGCCAGGGCGACGCATTGAACCTAGTGCCACGCGTTGGCTTCCTGCCCTATGTCGCAGACACGAACCGCACCGACATCAGCGTGCTATACCGCCCTATCGAGCGCCTGCGCATCGATAACTCCTATGTCCGCACCGAGCTAGACGGTGGCAAAGTGTTCAGCAATGACATCTTCCGCAGCAGCTGGAACTATCAGTTTACTCGCGAGATGTCCCTGCGTTTTATCGCGCAGTATGAGAACACCGATGCCGGTCAGTTCACACGCCTGAAGGATGACAAGAACATGAACTTCGACATCCTGTTGCGCTATGTGCTTAACCCTTGGTCGGCGCTGTACTTTGGTTACAACACAAACCAGAGCAACTTCGACATTATCGAAACCGAAGGCGTTCGCGAAGTGGTCACCACTGACGACCTCAAGCGTGATGGCAGCCAGTTCTTCGTGAAGTTCTCGTATATGTTCCAACCTTAGAACCCGACATTCGGTAAATACTGTGGGAGCGGGCTTGCCCGCGAAAAGGCCAGTGCCTCACTGAACCGTTCGCGGGCAAGCCCGCTCCCACGCTAAATCCTAACCCACATCAGTCAAGCATCAAGCGAGCTTCAAAGGCAGTCGACTAAATGTTTTGCCAGTAACGGCAGTAAGTGCATTCGCAACCGCCGGCGCGATAGGAGGAGTTCCCGGCTCGCCTACGCCGCTAGGGGCATTGGTGGAGGCTAGGATATGTACCTCGACCTCTGGCATCGCATTCATGCGCAGCACACGGTAGTTATGGAAGTTACTCTGGTCTACTCTACCCTCTGTTAGCGTAATCTCATCCTCCAATGCTGCGGAGAGACCATAGGCGATACCGCCCTCAATCTGCGCCTTCACGATGTCGGGGTTAACCGCCACGCCACAGTCGACTACCGCCACAACGCGCTCTACCTTAAAGGTATCGCCGTCGACCGACACATCGACGATCTCCGCCACTGTCGAGCCGAAGGATGAGTGCACAGCTACGCCACGACCCCAGCCCTCTGGCAACACCTTAGTACCCCACTGCGCTTTCTCCGCCGCCAACTGCAGCACCGCAGTCTCGCGCGGGTTATTCTTCAATAGCGCAAGGCGATAGGCTACTGGGTCTTGCCCCGCCTTTCGCGCCAAGGCGTCGATGAAGACTTCCTTGCTAAACGCCGTGTGCGTATTGCCCACCGAACGCCACCACTGCACCGGAATACCCGTTTGCGTAGTATGCAGTTCGACCTGACGCTCTGGCACATGGTAGGACATCTCTGTTAAGCCCTCGATCGAACTGGCATCGATGCCATCGATAATCGAAGACGCCATGAAGGTGCCCTCCATGATCGACTGACCCGCCACACGGATCTGCAAAGCACTTGGCATGCCTTCGCTATCCAGCGCTGCCGTCAGCTTGTGCACATAGGCCGGACGGTAATAGCCGCCATGCATATCGTCTTCGCGAGACCACACCAGTTTGACAGGGGTGCCAGGTAGCTCTTTCGCAATGCGGGTCGCCTCTACAATATAGTCAGAGTTAGGATTCGCGCGGCGACCGAAGCCACCACCGGCGAATACCGTATTGATCTTCACTTCGTTAGTCTGGCCACCTAGTACGGCGGCGATTGCCGCTTGGTCGCCCGTCGGCATCTGGCAGCCATACCACATCTCTGCCTTCGTGCCATTGACTAAGGCTACGCAGTTAATAGGCTCCATCTGCGCGTGGGATAGATAAGGGAACTCGTAAACGCCTTCGACTACATTCGAAGACGCCGCGATGCTCGCTGCGGCATTGCCCTCGCTCTCGGCGACGACGCCGGGGGTTTCCACTAGCTCATGATAACCCTTGAGAATCTCTGCGCTGCCGCGGGTCTCTGAGCGAGTCTCGTCCCATTGCACCTCGAGCTGTTCGCGCCCCTTGGTGGCGGTCCAATAGTCGGCGGCCACTACGGCAACACCCGACTCGATGGCAAAGACATGTTGCACGCCCTTCACTGCCAGCGCCTTGCTGGCATCGAAAGACAGTACCTTGGCGCCGAAACGCGGCGGGTGTGCGACCACTGCCGAGAGCATGCCGGGCAACTGAATGTCTTGGGTATAGATAGCGGTGCCATCGGCCTTGCCATCGTCCTTGCGCGTAGCCGCCAAGGTACCGATAAACTTGAAGTCCGCCGGAGACTTGAGGCTCAGGCTAGCCGTGTCTGGCGCTGGCAACAACGCCGCCGCCATCGCGAGTTCACCGAAGCTGGCGCTATGCTGAGCATGGCTCACACGGCCGTTCGCTACCTGAATATCAGCAGCTGCTACGCCCCATTGGCTAGCTGCCGCGGACACCAACATCGCTCGCGCCGCCGCGCCCGCTTCACGCATCTGCATATAACTGTTGGCCATGCCGGTGCTGCCACCGGTGCCCTGCATGCCCATGAACAGATTGGCGTATTTCTCGACGTCCGCCGGTGCGTGCTCGCATACGATCTGCGCCCAGTCCGCGTCCATCTCTTCTGCCACACAGGTGGCTAAGCCGGTGTAGATGCCCTGGCCCATCTCAAGATGCTTGATCAGAACTTTAACTTGGTTGTCTGGACTGATGCTGACGAAGGCATTGAACTCGAGTTTGGCGGCGCCTGCGCTCTGCGCTTGCGCGGTGCTTGTACCTAGGTTCATGCCTAGCACCAAGCCTGCACTAGTGCCCGCGGCGACCTTGAGGAAGCCACGACGGCTGATATTGTTAGAGCTGGTTTTAGCAAAACGTTGCATATTCATTAGGCAGCTCCTCCCACGTTCTTCATATCTTTGGCAGCGAGCTTGATGCCGGCCTTGATACGAGAATAGGTGCCACAACGGCAAATGTTGCCAGACATCGCCGCATCGATCTCGGCGTCGCTTGGGTTGGCATTGCTCTCTAGCAAAGCCGCGGCCGACATGATTTGACCGGACTGGCAGTAGCCACACTGTGGCACCTGCAATTCAACCCAGGCTTGCTGCAGAGCGTTGCCCGCTGGGCTAGCCAAGCCTTCGATAGTGGTAATGTTTTTGCCCACCGCGGAGGCCACGGTAAGTACGCAGGTGCGGGTAGCGACACCGTCAACCTGCATCGTGCATGCGCCGCATTGCGCCAGACCACAGCCAAACTTGGTGCCAGTGAACTTTAGATGGTCGCGCACCACCCAAAGTAGTGGCATGTCGCCGTCGACATCGACATCGTGGCGCTCGCCGTTAATCATGAGTGTATAAGCCATAAGTCCTCCTAAGAGTGGGACAGAATATTGGTGAAGATTGGAAATAGGACACGCGCGCAGAGACTAGAGCGAGCGCCCGTTAAAAATTTTGTTGTAATGATGCGTACGATACTCCATTCAATGAGGATCATAAACCGACAATAGTAATAATTTGCCGCCCCATTCGTGCTAAAAACTCTGTTATAAAGAGGCCAAGCAAAAGAGTGCTGCTGGCTATCCACAGGCTCGCACTGTTGATAATTACAATATAGCCACCACATACGCTCCCCCTAACTAGGAGGCACTGCCTTGACCGACTACCTGCTACTAATCTTTATATTCCTCTTTGCAGGAGTGGTCGCAGTGCCGATCGCCTCGCATTTTAAGCTTGGCTCTGTGCTGGGCTATTTGATCGCAGGCATCGCGATTAGCCCCGTCTTGTCGGTGCTTCTGGTCGACGTCGAGTCTCTGCAACATATCGCCGAGTTCGGCGTGGTGATGATGCTCTTCCTTGTAGGGCTAGAACTAGAGCCACGCCTCCTGTGGCAGATGCGCTCGCGCCTTTTGGGGCTAGGTGGTTTTCAAGTACTCTTAACGACTGGTTTGGTGATGGGCGTTGCAATGCTAATCGGCCAGCCCTGGACAGTGGCGTTGGCGATTGGTCTTGTGTTCTCACTCTCCTCTACCGCAATCGTGCTACAGACCCTAAACGAGAAGGGCTTGATGAAGTCCGACGGGGGCAAAGGCAGCTTCTCTGTGCTGCTATTTCAAGACATCGCCGTCATCCCGATGCTGGCGCTGTTGCCACTACTCGCCCTACCTAGCCTCTCTGGCGGTCTCGATCATGGTGCCGCCGCAATAGGAGAAACCGCAGGACACGACGCCGGCTTGAGCCTCGTGGCGGGCCTGAACGCCTGGCAGACTGCCTTGGTCACCATCGCCGCCATAGCCGCGGTAATCTTTGGGGGAAGCCGCCTTACTGCGCCGCTGTTTCGCTACATCGCCTCGGCGCGATTACGGGAACTGTTCACCGCCAGCGCCCTGCTGCTTATTGTCAGCATCGCACTCCTGATGTCTCTGGTCGGGCTCTCCCCCGCGCTGGGGACCTTCTTGGCCGGCGTGGTGCTAGCCAATAGCGAATACCGCCATGAGCTGGAGTCCGATATCGACCCGTTCAAGGGGCTACTGCTAGGGCTGTTCTTCATGACGGTAGGGGCGGGCATCAACTTCGCGCTCTTGTTCGACAACCTCGGTGTCATCTTAGCCCTCACTATCGGGCTAATCTTATTGAAGGCCGCAGTGATATTCGTGGTGGCACGCTTCTTCGAGCTTCGTGGCGCCAATCTATGGCTAATTTCACTGGGCTTGGCGCAAGCCGGCGAGTTCGGCTTCGTACTCCTGTCCTTCACCGTTGCGTCCAACGTCATCCCAAATGCAATCGCCGAGCAGTTACTGTTAATCGTGGCGCTTTCAATGTTGCTCACGCCGCTATTATTTATTATTTACGAACGCATTATCGCACCGCGCTATCAAGCCAAGATCAATCGCGAAGCCGACCCAATCGATCAACATTGCAAAGTAATCATCGCGGGCCACGGCCGCGTAGGCGGCATCGCCAATCGCATGCTGCGTGGCGCCGGTTTCGACACCACGGTGATCGACTTTAGTTCCTCGAACTTGGAGATGCTGCGCGCGTTCAATATGAAGGTGTATTACGGCGACGCCACACGCCCCGACCTATTACACGCCGCAGGCATCGACTCCGCCGACATCTTGGTGATCGCAATCGACGGCAAGGAGCACATCACCGAACTGGTTCGATACATGGCGAAGACTCACCCCCATGTGCATCTGATCGCCCGCGCTGTGGATCGTCACCATGTCTATGATCTCTGGGCCGCTGGCTGCCGCGATATTGTGCGCGAGACCTTCGATAGCTCGCTGCGCATCGGCCGTTCCGCCCTCATCGCATTGGGGCAGAGCGAAGCTAAAGCACAGCAGGTTTCGAGTCTATTCGAGAAGGTGGACCGGCGCTTCATGCGGGAGTTGGCCGATCTCTACGACCCGGAGGTCCCCCCTCACCAGAATCCTGCCTATGTCAGCAAGGTGATCGAATTGAACGAGGAGTGGGCGCGGCAGATCAAGGCCAAGACCTTCACCTCGAAAGACGACGAGCTGAGCGAAGAGGACATCGAGAAGCTGGGGGATATCTACCTAAGCAACCCGACGAATGGCTAGCGCGATCATTGTGTAAGCTCCTCGTACACGATGGGGAGCAGGTCGTTCTGATTCCAAGTAGCCTCGCCGCCCCAGCGTTCGTCTAAATCGGCAGTGGGCGCGGCAGCTAAGACTTCCTCGAGGCTCATACCTTGTGCAATCAAGGCCGCCACTCGGTCGCGCACAGTAATCATCATGTCATAGACCTCCACCATGCCCGCCCTGTCGCTGAGACCGAAGCCGTGCCCCGGAATCACCTTCGTAGTAGGCCCGGCTATCTCGATAGCGAGCGCCATCGCCTCGATCATGCCTAGATAACTACCGCCATTATAGTGGTCGATGATGGGATAGAAGTTGGTGCGAAACACGTCGCCGAGATGCAACGCATCGGACTGCACGAAATGCACGAAGCTGTCGCCATCGGTGTGCGCGGGCGGGGCTAGAAACACCCGCACCTCCTCTTCGTTGAGATGGAAACTGATCGCCTTTGAGTAGGTGATGACCGGACGGGCTTGCGCCGATGGCTGGGGAAAGAACATGCCTCCGCGCCGCGGGATGCGCAGCTCTGTGAGCATCTTCAAGCGCACGCTCTCATGGGCAAGGATGACCACGCCATACTCGGCGAGATTATTATTGCCCCCGATATGGTCCGGATGAATATGGGTGTTCACCGCGAAGCGAATGGGCTGATCCGTCAGCTCCCCCACCGCCTCTAACAATGACTCTGTGTCTCGGTCCCAGCGATCGTCGATCAACAACACGCCATCGGGCCCATAGAACGCCCCGATGTTGCCGCCGCCATCGGGCGCCTGCAGCATTACCACCTTGTCGTTGATCGGGATAATCTCGAAACCCTGCTGTGCGCTGACTTGCACAGCAACGCTGCTAACGAAAATTAAGCTTAGAAGCAGCACTAAAGAGTGCCTTGTCTTGGCGGAATTGAACATCATCACCTCGTCATAATTTTTATTGTCATACTTACTCGATTTGCAAAGCCTGCTCCGCCTCCACGTACTCGAGACCGAGTGCGTCGGCCACCGGTTTAGCAGTGATCTTGCCCGCATGCACATTTAGGCCATTACGCAGATGGGGGTCGTCTTGCAGCGCCTTCTTCAAGCCCTTATTCGCCAAGGCTAAGGCGAAAGGCAGAGTGGCATTGGTAAGCGCGATAGTCGAGGTGCGCGCCACCGCGCCGGGCATATTGGTAACGCAATAGTGAATAATGCCATCGACCTCATACACCGGGTCCTCATGGGTAGTGGGTCGGCTGGTCTCGAAGCAGCCGCCCTGATCGATGGCCACATCCACCATTACCGCTCCCGGCTTCATGAGCTTGAGCATCGCGCGGCTTACCAACTTAGGCGCAGCCGCACCGGGTATCAACACAGCTCCAATCACCAAGTCTGCCCTGCGCAGTGCCTGCTCGATATTCTCGATTGTGGAATATTGTGTCGTTATCTGCCCTACGAAGAGATCATCCAATTGGCGCAAGCGCGGCAGCGAGCGGTCGAGTATCGTGACTCGCGCGCCCATGCCCACCGCGATACGAGCGGCACTTAGCCCAACCACGCCTCCACCAATCACTATCACATTGGCTGGCGCTACGCCTGGCACGCCGCCGAGCAAGATGCCATTGCCGCCGCGAATCTTCTCAAGGCAAAAGGCGCCTTGTTGCACAGATAACCTGCCAGCCACCTCACTCATCGGCGCGAGCAAGGGCAGGCCACCGTGGGCATCCGTGACCGACTCGTAGGCCACACAACTAGCGCCGGACTCCATGAGCATATGCGTCTGTTCTGGGTCTGGTGCGAGATGCAGATAGGCAAACAGTAGCTGCCCCTTGCGCAGCATCTTGCACTCCGCCGCCTGCGGCTCCTTCACCTTCACGATCATGTCGGCCTGCGCATAGAGGCTTTGGGCATCGTCTACAAGCTGCGCCCCTACTTGCTCATATAGCGCATCGTCGAAACCCGTGCCGGTGCCCGCATCGCGCTGCACCAAGACCTTATGGCCATGGCTACAGAGCTCGCGCACACCCGCTGGAGTAAGGCCAACTCTGTATTCATTGTTCTTAACTTCCTTCGGAACTCCGACAATCATAAGCATTGCACTCCAAATGTTTAACGTTACTCCAGCTCCAAAGGTGCCAGAGTCATCGCTTTGATTAGTTTGATCAGCCCCGCGATATCGCGAATATCCGAGATCTCCGCCGGCGAATGGCTATAGCGCCCAGGCCAAGACAGCCCCGCATTCGGCGCGCCGAAGAAGGTGAAGCGCGTGCCATCGGTACCGCCCTGGGTGTGACCAATCTGATACGGAATGCCCATGGAGTCGGCCACTTCAACATTGCGTTTTAGCTCATAGGGCGTGGCCATGCTCGCGTTCTCGATAGAGCGTAACACTGGGCCGCTACCCAAGGGCGCGAGCGCGAAGTGTGGAGACTCCAATGGCGTGTGGGAGGATACGAAGGTGTCTATGCTATAGACCCGGCGCGTGCTATCGCCATAGCGTTTCGCCAATTCACCAGCACCACGCAGGCCGCCCTCCTCCTGTACCGACCACGCATAGATCATGCGGTTCTTAACCTGCGTTGGGTCTATCTCGTTGATCGCAGTAAGGAGCGACATGACCCCCACCCTATCATCCATAGAACGGGACGCGTAGCGATAGTTGCCCATATGATGACCCTGCTTATGCATCGTGATGCCCATGCCGACACGCACTCCTGCCGCCGCCAGCGCGTTAGCATTCATACCGAACCACGCCCGCACCGCCTCTGGGCGTTTAGTGTCCGGATTTGGTCGCTGCAAAAACACTCCCCGCAGATAACTAGGCGTGCTACTGGAGCTAGACTCCGCACCCGGGTCTATCTGCAGCACCGCCGGCTGCCCTTCCCATGCAGTGGTCACCACCCCGCCTAAGCTGCGCAGGCTCAGCGTGCCGTCCGCAGCGATCTGCGTGATCTCCCAACCCACCTCGTCCATATGGGCAATGAAGACTGTCGCCTCGCCCGCTGACTCACCGAACTCCACGGTCAGATTGCCAATCGTGTCGATCTGCGCCCGCTCTTGCGCCCACGCCGGCAGCCCGTCGTATACATGCTGGCGTACCGTGCCCTCGTGACGCGGCACCCCCATCAGCTCAGCAAAAATATCGAGACGCTGCTCTAACGCCATTAGCTCTGTTCGCTCAGAGTGCGCCCCGAAACGCGCAGGGTCGTTGTTGATGACCTTAGCGGGGGCCGGCGCCGCTATCCAGGCAGGCGCGGCCGCACTTGAATTGATGGCGCTCACCAGTGTTGCCATCAAGTCATTCGCCGCGCCGATTTTCATTCGCTCCATCAATGCGTCTGGGCTCGACACCTGTGGCGTAATCACGCGTACAGATTGGATATCGCGCTGCGTAAACACCACCCCGAGATTGCCCGCCAGAGTTGGCAGTACTCGATTGCTCGCTTGTGTGTCACCCGGCCCCACTAGGATAAGATTGTCCGCATGGGGAAGCCAACGCAGTGCGGCCGCCATGCCAGTCCAACCGAATACCTGTTGCACGCTGAGCACATAACTCGTGCTGCCCTGCGCGCCGTTAAGCCCCGCCTGAGCCGCCGCGAACACCGCGGCACAAGAGACCCGTGCGCCAGCGCGGGGCCCTGCTAACTCGTCGCCATAGCTCCAAGCGGGCAGGTCGCGCAAGATCGGGTTCAGCAAGGATATCCCCAGCGCCGCGACCTCCTCTGCCGAGTCCACACCGGCATCTAGCCAGAGATCATTCTGAGTGATCAGCGCCGTCTCGTCCGCATGCTGTGCTGCGAAGTGACCGTTCGCAACGCCAGAAACCACGACCTGTGGCCCCGACTCGGTCAAGATGCGCAGGTGCTGCCCCTCATGAGCCTGATCCCAGAGCGGATGATTAGAGCCAGTGCCGATGCGATGCACCCGTATATAGCCATCGTCGGTAATCTGGCTGACCGAATAGGCGTAGGAATCTAAACCGCAGGCAACAACGCGATGAGGACTCCCCTGTCCGACACTCTTGATGAGATTGCCGTAGCGATCGCGCTGCCAACCCGGAAAGCTTGCCTCAAGTGAATCTGTAGCCCAATGCTCATGGCCGGTAGGGGCGTCGAGTGCGACCCAAGAAGCCAGAATGTCGCCAGTGTTAGGTTGGGCGAGGGAGAAAGTAGAATGAAGAATCGACAATAAGAAAATGGAGAACGCACAAAACCGCTTCATAAGACCTCTTTCGAAAACGAGATTATCAACTAGTGGATTTGGCACTACTTCGAAGATGACATCCGTTTGCCGAGAACAGCTCTTTTAGGAAGACAGCTTCTTGCAGCTTATACGCCAGTTTGTGTACACGAAGGACCCATCACTGCTGATCCACTCGCCTCTCCAGTCAAAACCCTGCGCACTGATATTGCTAAACGTCAGTGTAGAAAAACCGTCTATGTCCCTGCCCGGCGCCTTCTGCGGCTGACGCAGGACTATCTCCTCGCCCACCACCCCACCGGTCCACTCGCCGCTGCCATATACAGGCATCGAGAAATAGGTCACCCGCCATTGCTGCGTGAGCGGATCGAAGATGCGGATATTGCCGTTGTGCGCGCTGCCCGAACGGCCACTGTCGATAATCCCAAAGCCATTGAGATAATAGTGCGCGTCCCACGTGCGCTGCCCCTGCGTCCACTGTTCGGTGCTCGGATTGAAGACCTCGTCTTTACAGTCGTTCCTGCCGACCATGAAAGCGAACTGACTAAGCTGTGGCGGCGCATCGGGATTAGGCCGCCCGTAGGGATATTCTGGACTCGGGTCGTAGGGTTGATCGCCAGCACGAGGCTCTGCTGCGTGGACGATTAGCGCAGTAAAGCTCAAAACGAAAAATAGAATGGCTTTTTGCAATCCCCTTCTCCCTCGCCAGTGCCCCTAGCGCTGAGGCACTAGAATCGCAAAGAATAGGGCGCACCGCCAGTAAAACATCATCTACAAGCCCTGCAATCTAGGCTAAGTGACTGAACTGTAAGTGATTGAATCAATGCGTGGAGAATACTGGCAGATTAAGAGCCAGCACTTTATAATACGCGGCCCGCAAGGGGCTGCTATAGGGCCTATAGCTCAGTTGGTTAGAGCAACGGACTCATAATCCGTTGGTCCCTGGTTCGAGTCCAGGTGGGCCCACCATTTTATGCATTTAAATCAATGCGTTATTGTAATCGAACGTTCCAATAACGCATATTTTTTGCTTACACACCGCTTACACACTCTTTTTTGCTGCTTACACACTTTTTGGGGACTCAAGCCTGCGTTTCTCCAAAGGCCCGGAACACGTGGCTTACAGCCTTTATGATTGCATTGAACTCAGCAGAACAGGCTATTCCCGACTATGAGCTGCCGCGTCTACGTGACTAATTGTGCATCAGGACTTGCTGGTTCCTGGGCTAACAACCGTGGCTGTTGCGACGTGAATAGCTCCCCAACCATGATCTGGTTTAATGATAGGCATTTACACAAAATTTAATACTGTCTCGGAACGACCTCCAACGCCAAGTCTCGACTTACTAACACCGAAAATGAAATTACTAGGCTTTAAAATTCGAAGCCGGCAAAACCTATCGCACTTTACTTCGAGGCAAGAATCGCGGAGCTTACAAATATGTAATCGGAATGTCATCTTTCTGACAGCCAGGCTTCCGTACAATAGCTTCCAAAATCGTATGCGCCACATGGGGATGATGTGGCGGACTAAAGTTTACTCACGCAGTTCTCGTCTAGGCTGAGAATATAATTGGGCTGTGATTTTTCGAATTGCTCCATTTTCGAGCATACACGTCACCGCTCCGTCATTCTGGATCATTCTACTTGCCAGAAAAACACTGATTAGAAAGTCAAAGGAAACCGCAATGCCAAGTAACTATTCAAACTCTAGGCGTCAATTTCTGCGACGTGCCGGCATGGCCGGTACATTAATAGGCATGAGCCCTCTAGTACCCGCATTCGCCGCGCAACCAACGGGTCTTGGAGCTGAGCCCCCATATACTCCCGTAGACCTCAGCATTTCCCGTCAACTCCTTGATATCGGCGGGCAACTAGGCGATACCGTCACGATTAGCGGTTCTATCCCTGGACCGCTAATCCGCCTAAAAGAAGGTCAAGATGCTGTAATTCGTGTAAGTAATCTTCTGAATGAAACCACCTCCATTCATTGGCATGGCTTGTTGGTACCCCCCGAGATGGATGGCGTACCCGGTGTTAGCTTTGCTGGCATCCAGCCAGGTGAAACGTTTCAATACGAATTTCCAGTTAAACAAAGCGGCACGTATTGGTATCACAGTCATTCTGGATTGCAGGAACAACAGGGGCACTATGGGCCGCTGATCATAGACCCCGTTGCGCCAGAGCCATTTAGCTATGATCGTGAATTCGTAGTAATGCTGTCCGATTGGACATTCGAAGATCCAATGAGCGTGCTTAGGAAACTAAAAAAACAGAGCGATTATTACAATTATCAACGACGGACGGTACCGGAGTTATTTAACGACGCGAAGCGTAACGGCTGGGGTAGCACGATTCGAGAACGTCTGGTCTGGGCACGATCGCGCATGGCCCCGACAGACATCGCCGATATCAGCGGCGCCACCTATACTTATCTCATGAACGGAATGGCTCCAAATTCCAACTGGACAGGATTGTTTCGACCCGGAGAACGGCTACGGCTGCGATTCATTAACGGTGCGACTATGAGCTATTTCGATGTACGCATACCGGGACTGAAGATGACTGTTGTTCAGGCAGACGGCCAGAACATCCAACCGGTGTCTGTCGATGAATTTCGAATTAGTCCTGCGGAGACTTACGACGTTCTGGTCGAACCAGACAATAATGAAGCTTACACAATTTTTGCAGCATCTATGGATCGCAGCGGCTACGCACGTGGCACACTGGCAACAAGCACCGGACTCGAGGCAGCAATACCCGCGCTGGGCAGTCGACCTGTACGAACAATGAAAGACATGGGAATGGGGGCCGCCGCGATGGCAGGCATGGCTCCAACAGCGAATGCCAGCGCTTCGACTATGCCTATGCCTATGAAAAACGATGCAACCCAGATGCCCTCGGGCAACAATACTATGTCTATGTCTCCATCGCCTGTGAAGCACGGCACTGATCATCACGGCAAAGGCAATACGATGGTCGCGGAGTTTCCTAGTAACCGCATGAGCGAGCCTGGAGATGGATTGGAAAACAATGGCCGTCGCGTGCTCACATATTCCGACTTACGGAGCTTCTCGCCCATTCCCGAGCAACGAGAACCGGAACGCGAAGTGGAATTACATCTAACAGGTGTTATGGACCGGTACATGTGGTCGTTCGACGGGAAAAAGTTTTCCGAGGTCGATGGCCCAATCCAATTTAGGTATGGCGAGCGCCTCCGTCTGGTACTGGTCAACGACACCATGATGGAACACCCAATCCATTTACACGGCATGTGGCTGGAACTCGAGAACGGTGCCAACGAGTATCGCCCGCGAAAGCACACACTGAATGTTAAACCTGGCGAACGACTTTCCGCATTAGTTAATGCTGACGTACTCGGCAATTGGGCCTTTCACTGTCACCTGCTCTATCACATGGATATGGGGATGTTTCGAGTGGTCTCCGTGACCAATGATGCAGTTCTTACGGAGAAAAGTCATGGATAAGCGGGCCCTAACACCTTTGCAATTGATTCACATCGTACTCGGAAGTCTGTTCGTGGGTCTCAATCCCTCCGCATTTGCTGCGGAACCCGGCTGGCCAGAACCTGTAGACGACAACCTGTCAGTGGGAATGATACTTGCGGATCAGTTTGAATACCGCGACAACGATGGTGCAGATACTCTGCGCTGGGACATGCAAGGATGGCAAGGAACAGATACCAACAAACTATGGATGAAGTTCGAAGGTAATGATGAAACATCAGCATCTGGAGGGGAATTGGAACTGCAAGCGCTCTATAGCCGCATGGTAGCGCCGTTCTGGGATTTCCAAGTTGGGCTGCGCCATGACCGTGTATATGGATCCGGCCCCAATCAGGATCGGAGCTTCGCCGTACTAGGCTTCCAAGGGTTGGCGCCCTATCGATTCGAAGTTGAGCCCGCCCTGTTTCTCAGCGAAGATGGGGACGTATCTGCGAGACTCGTAGGAACTTACGACCTACTATTTTCTCAGCGTCTCATACTACAACCAAGGTTCGAGACCAATATTGCGGCCAGCGCGTCACCAAAGTTCGGTGTAGGCAGCGGATTGAACGACGTACAACTTGGCCTGAGATTACGTTATGAGATTCGCAGAGAATTCGCTCCCTATATAGGCGTTAGTCGACAACACCGTTTTGGAAAGACGGCTGATCTGATGCGCGCGGATGGGGGAGACGTTGATAATTTCGCTGTCGTTGCCGGTTTTAGAATCTGGTTCTAGTGATAGAATCTCAAACATTTAAAAGTCATAAAGGAACTTTTCACAATGCTACCGATTGAACAGATCCATCCACTTGTCGTGCATTTCCCGATTGTTTTCGTATTGATGCTTGCAGCGTTCGACTGTGTCGTCGTTTCCCGAGGCTCCGCGATCAGCGGTCGTACAGCTATAGCCAATATCTCTACCGGCCTTGCCTTTGGCGCAGGTATTGCCGCTGCGCTCGCTTTTCTGTTTGGCGACCGCGCGCTCGATGTTGCGCTTGCTAAAGGCACTCCACTCGACGTGCTGGAACTCCATGAAGAGCTAGGTACTGCAACTGCGGCAGCTCTGGCTGTATGGGGCCTCGTTCGTGCTGTTATTTGGTGGCGAAATATATCGCTATCGCGCAGTTTGTGCTGGGCCATTGTAGCAATCGAACTCGCGCTTGCTGCATTGATCGTTACAACTGCCTTCTTTGGCGGCCAACTTGTGTACGAATTTGGGGTAGGAATAGCTTCGAGCGCGCGGTCGCTGCGATAGCTGCGATAGCTGCAGGAATTTATCCTGGCGGTGTATCGCTTTCAAGTTCATGCACACAAGAGGGTACTAATGTAATGAACCATCCCCACCCCTGCTAGGCATTTGCATTCTTTCTGCTTAGCACCCAAGTTGAAGTCTTTAACCCGGGAATGGAGATTGACATGACAATCAGTGTACTAGGTATCGATATTGCAAAAAACACCTTTCAACTTCACGGCACAGACCGCGCCGGTAATGCAGTTCTTAAGCAGCGCCTACCGAGAAACAAGCTTGCAGCCTATGTGGCGAACTTGCCGCAATGCCTGGTTGTCATGGAATCCTGTGGTGGCGCCAATTATTGGGCAAGAGTTTTTCAACGAAGTGGTCATTCAGTAAAATTGATCAGCCCTCAATTCGTGAAGCCCTTTGTCAAAACCAACAAAAATGATGCGAACGATGCCCAGGCGATAGTAGAGGCAGCAAGTAGGCCCTCTATGAACTTCGTTCCCATCAAACAGGTTGAACAACAAGATATTCAATCGATTCATAGAGTCCGCAGTCGAGTCGTTAAAAATAGAACCGCATTGATCAATGAAATCAGAGGATTGTGCTTAGAGTATGGGATTATCGTTTCTCCAGGCGCGGCAAAGGTTAAACGATCTCTGTGCTCAATTATTGGCGACGCTACAACCGAATTTACCTAGTCCTCACGAGAATGCATGAAAGATCTTTATGATGAGCTCACAGAGCTTGAAGCCAGATTAAAGAAGTTGAACGTAAAGGTACGGCAACTCTGTCAGCACAATGAAACTTGCCGCCGCTTACTGAAAATACCGGGTGTCGGAGAATTAACTGCAACGGCTGTTGTTGCCGCCGTGCCAAATGCTAACGAATTCAAAAATGGCCGCCATATGTCAGCTTGGTTGGGCCTGGTTCCCCGACAATCATCTAGCGGTGACAAACAGGTCTTGCTCGGCATTAGTAAGCGAGGCGACAGGTACTTACGGACCCTCCTGATCCATGGTGCAAGAGCGGCATTAAGTCACTACAAGAAAACAGAGACGGGCTATGGACGTTGGTTAGTTGAAAGGAAAGCGACACTTAGCTTTAACAAAGCGGCTGTTGCGTTGGCTAACAAGAATGCACGGATAATATGGTCCTTGCTTCGCACAGGGGAAGAATTTAATAGTGATGTTCAAATGGCTGCTGCCTGATACTCAATATCGAGTGGCTTCTTTAATAAAAGAAAAAATATCCCAAGTTTGCTGTAGTTGATTTCAATGATGGCTAATAGGTCAAACCAGCTCTTCTAGAACCTGAAACTTGTCACGGCCCTAAGAGGCCATGGTACTGATGAGGCAGAAGAGTGCGAATTTACATCAGGGCACAAGCTTTGCGTGGAAGCCGAATATATGACCGCAACTTAGACGTATGGCAACAATTGAAAATCGACTTGCAAAAGGGGATGGTTCATATATGACAAGTTAATTCTTCAATGCAGAGCAAATCCGCGTCAATCTCGCTCTATATCGCCTCCGCTTTTTTCAAGACACCACCCATGCTTCCGATTGTCCATTTAAACGGACATCGTTGGATAACGCCGATCTAGAAAATTTAGTGCTCACACACAAGTTAAGTTCGAGCGGCGCCACCCCATCTTCAAAGCCCGACAAAATCCACTGCATTTCTAAGCTTATCAACCGATACATCTATGTAACGCTTTGCCGCCAAAGCTTTGAGCGCACCCTACTACTCTCACTTCTGAATCACTCAGTATCCCAAATAAGCTGTCAGGCAACCTGTTATCAAAAACAGCTTACCGATTGAAAGGTAGCAGACTGAAGCATTCTAATGCCCTACTGGAAAAATGCCTTTTTCAACAGCCCTGATATTTTCTTCTGCCTTTTTTAGCATTGCGTCTACACTAACGTTAAGATAGTTCTTTGATTTAGGGAATCCGTTCAATGCTGCTGCTGGGATGTCGTTTCGAAACGACAATCCAACGAAAGGCAATGCTCTAACCTGTCACGCATACCCCTCAGACCATTCAGTATATCCATCTTCTCTGATAGGATGATGGGCAGCGCAATCCATTAGCTTTTAGATAGAGAGTTATTCGGCATGAACAATAATAAATATCTACTATATGTTTCGCTTCTCTATTTTAAAATCCTATTAGCCACTCCAGCCTATAATAGATATTGTCAGGCAAAAATTGCCAATGATGAATTCGCGGAGAAAGCGCTTTTAGATCAACACCCCAACCTAGAAAAGATATGGTTGTTTTGGGGGGATATATATAATTTTGAGAAAAACCCCAATGAGGTGAAATACTTCACAAAGTGGTTTGATCAAAATCAGCATAAGTTCTGGGACGTCACTTTTAGTAGAGTAAGACTAGTCAGAGAAGGGTCCCTAATTAGGGCAAAAAGAGGAGACATCTATTGCACTATACCTAAAGGGATTGATGCACATATGATATCTCACTTATTCAGGCGAACAGCAAGCCAGATAAAATCCGCAGCAAACAAAATGGGCGGAGATTATGTGCTTTCTCTCAATAAAGACAATAAAAGCTACACACCTCTAAAAACTCGTCAATACGAACGAGCTGTAACTGTACTCTACTGGCGAAATTACTTGGGCCTCAGCCCCAAAGAGATCATTTTGAAAGCATATAAGTGGAAGAGTGTTGAATGGGATAAGTTTAGGATAAAAGTTGATAAGTACCTCAAGATTAACCGCAAGAAGAAACTTGAAGACGTTAATTTTGTTGACCTCCAAACAATAGTAAAAGACATAGACAGACTCCGCATCCAGGGTGTAACCATCTCCAATAGCATACTCAATGATGACTTCACATTTCCAGCCTTAGCTAGACCCTTCTAGAACTCACGACACTTTTTCCCCGATTTCGGCAATTTTTTTGTCGCGTACGCTCCTGCCTGACTTCTGTAGACTTTCCCTCGTTGACGGCAATTACTATCGCCTGCCTTGCATGCGACTCAGTACGCTCAACACGCTCTTTAACAGTCTAATTTTACAACCACAAGATACATTTGCATGTAACAAAGATGCATATGTTGCTTTCAGCGGCATACCCAACACACTAACTCACAAAACGGAGTACAAAAATGCTAACTAATCGTCTAATCAACTCAAAATCAACCACTGCCCAAGTAGACTTAGTTTCTAAAAGTCGCGTCTTCGCTCGAAAAATTATTAATAACCTTAATAACCCTGACAAGTTGCTTGCCTACGCCGCCAGAATTTACGAAATCAGCCAACAGCATCCAGCAGCCAACTCACTCCAACGCGAAGCAGAGTTTGCAACCCAAAAAGCTATCCATATCCAAAATCAACCAGAAAATGTTGCTACTCAGGTCATTTTCGACGGGATAAAGTTTTTCAAAAAGAATGGAAAACGTTTTAGCCCTCGCCTATTCGCTATGTATAACCGTTATGAAAGCTGGACAAATGTACACGTCCGCTTACTAACAAAGGGCATTGGTGGAAAGAATTTTCAATGGTTGCGTGATAGCAACATGCTTCACCTTACTAGTGAGTGGTTTGTTGCTACTCATGCCCGCCACCTTGCTTCGCCTGAGCAACTCAATGAGCTTGACGCACTTCTGTCAAGCTCCGGCAGTAACCAATCAACTCTTCGTTTGGCAGCGTAATCAAATGGAAGGTAGTAAGAAAGTATCTCTTACCCAAAAGCACATAAAACACGGCATTCAGTTCTTTGAAACCAACAAGCCAGATAAAGGCGCTGAAGTTCGCTGCACACGATGTGACTTATTTTTGTGGTGGGCCAGCGACAGCGAAACTTCCGACTGGCTAAGCTTTGGAAATCGCCTTAAATGCAAGCCAGCAACAAAACCCGTACTACAGCTCGTATGTGACAACACAAGGGGGGAAACGTGAATACAGACAAACACCGTAATCATAAAGTTACTGTTCGCATTGTAACTACGCCATCGCCTCATAAGTACGAAATCTTCTGCATCAAATGCAAGAAGCACGTCCAGTGGACTACTCAAGCAATGTACGACGCTCACATAGCCCTTGAACAAGACGGGCAACCAAATACCGTTGTCGCATAAAGCGACAATCTAACGAATCACTCGCACAAAACCTAATCGTCCGCTCGCTTGCGAGTGTGTGGCTGCGGATAGCTTTGCCTCAAAAATGGAGAAATAACTATGTTGCCTACAAACACTGACCCGCAAATCACATCAACTCAAACCCAATCCCACTTCATTAAGGAAAGCTCTATGAATATGCCACTACCTACCAGCGAACCAATTGTAGATGCCAATGCCCATACAATTGTGTTGCGCAACAATAAAATCGAAATTGAGACCTCTCTCAATAACGTCAAACAGATTGCCACCCACTGGTACAAAACCAGTTACAGAACGCTTTATATCATCTTAGGACAATGCTATGAGCTGTATTACTTAATAGAAGAAGCTCCAACTGATGACAGAGATACTTATAAAGAGCAAGTCAAAAACTCCTACGAGTCACTGAAGGGCGCACAAGGGGCTAAAAACCTACGAAGCAGAATTGTTTCAGTAGTCTTTAACTTTTCTGAGTTGGATAGGAAGGTGCGTAGCCGTTATGCCACTGTGCTAACGCGTGCCTTCAATCATGCAGATAAGCCCACTGACTCCGCTTCATTCATTACCTGGCTAGAGGAGCAAGGGGGTATTGTGGCCGCACTCAGCAAGAAAAATGGAGATAAGGTTACTAACAAGACTCCACAGATCGAAATAAACTCTAAAATTCGCTCACTGCCTGTAAAAGCACGCGTTGCATTACCCAACAGCGGAAATCGTTTTGTAGTGCTTCTAGCGCAAGGCGTGAACAGCAGTACCGTAGATATACTTTATCAATTTGAGGACGATACCCTGTGTGAAAGTATAGCTACCCGCGCATTCAAAGCCGTAGAGAAAGGCGATGACAGCAATGATAAAAAATCTCCTGAATGTGTCATTGCGTCCTTCGAGAAGGAATTATCAGGCACTGAAACAAGTGAGGGCTTAGTTTAATGCTACCTAGCAACCTGAGTGAGGTGGCATTTACTAACACTAGTGAAGCCACCTATGTCCAACGTATAGTGGGAGGGGAAGTGCGCTTCCCCTCCCACTCCAAAAGCTGTTTTCTACTTTATGGAAAATATGGGTCCGGCAAGACGACGCTGGCTCACATGCTGCCCACATTACTTGAGCACCAAAATGCTGAGACTAGCGAACGTCAAGACAACGATTGGCAATACAACTACCGCAGTGATGCGACAAGTGTGACTCCAGCCAATAGTGGAAAACCAGCATTGCTTCCAGCCAACTTCAACATCATTGACTGTGGCTCACATCACAGTAACGCAGCAATCAGTATCATTCAGGACATTGAGAAAAAAAGCCGGAGCGATCTCAGCATGGTGCTTCGAGCTGGGCGGTTTAATCACTTTCTGATAGATGAACTTGATTGCTGGGGCGAACCAGCTCAAGCCAAGCTAAAGGGCCTGATTACTTCTGCCCCTATATGGAATGTCTTCTATATAACCACTAACAGCAAAGGCAAAATTGATGAAGGGATCATTAGCCGAAGTATCAAGATCGAGTTAAATGGCAGGGACCAAAAGTTCTACCTAGAAGCAGTCAAAAAGCACTTTCCTCACATAACAAGTTATAGCGAAAAACAGTTATGCGAAATTATAAATGCCTGCGATTGTGACTGGCGGCAAGTGGAGGACATGATGAACAGACTATAATCCCTCTTCACTCGTTGCTTCATTGTTTTAATCCGATATCTGGTGTCCAGTAAGAGATAATCTTCATCTAGCGTTACAAAAGGGCAGTTTATTCTGCCCTTTTTATTATTCGTTCACGAGAGATGTTACGGAGCAACGAATACCTCAGGATTGAAGATTTTCAAGAAGGTGCGCAATAAGCTAACTCAAGTTTCCCGTCGCCCTTCTTTCTATCTCTTCAAGCACCTCATCTGCCAAGCCACTCATAAACCTTTGTCTTTTCTTATAGTGAGCACCATTCCTTGTGCTCACATCCTCAGACATTTCAAGCCATATATCGCTATAGCGTCGTAAATTACCGTATAGGCTCAACAAGGCATTATTGCTTATGTCTGTGTTGTTATATCTGCACACGAACCAGTAATTCCTGTCCTTGCTCAAATACTCCCTGCTGAACTTGCTCTTGCTTAATCTGTTATCAAAATCTTTGAGTTGTTCGTATATTTTGTCTACTACCACTTCCCTTATAACCTCCGTGTTGAATTCGCCAATTCAATATCTGCTTTGTACCTTTCCAATATATTCATTGCTTCTGCAAACATACTTGCCGTATCCAGCCATCCGTCCATGTCAATAAGTGACGAATCAATACAGCTGTACCTAGCTGCTTCCTTTCCTAGTGAGCGAATGAAAACATCATTCAGGCTCAACTCGTCAATCCATCTACGGCTAAATTCAGTTGGTTTACCTCTGTTATGCCTCTCAATAATGCTTATGGCAATTTCACGTATGCTAGGCTTTCTTCCCTCTATTAATTCATATAATTTCATATCCCTTATATTTATCTTTTCAGGCATGCTCTATCTGTGGAATTAAAGCAGAACCAAGTAATATCATTGATTGTGATTATTCCGACAACACTCTAGCTACACATAGTTAAATGTGGCGCTGAGATAAGATACGTTTAGCTTTATTGTTTATTGCTATGCTTACGAATAAAACTGCTGCGCAAATCAATAACATCTTTATTGTTAATAATCTGCCTAGCTATATCTTTTGTGTTGTACGCGCACACTGCTTTATTGTCTCGTATCTCGCTGTTGATACGCTGCACTAGGTATTCACTAGCTCTGTGTGCTTCAGAGTTATTCAGCGCATACCAAGCACTTACAATAAGCTCTGTTACTTCTTGCTCTGTGTGATTGCCAAATTTCTTTACGAGTATGTGAGCATGCGGTTTTTGCTTCTCCTCAATTGCTACAATGCGCTCTATCCTACAAACCTTTTTGTACTTCTCACGCTTCTCATAGGTGTATTCACTGCACTCCAACTGGTAAAACAGCTTACTTAGCAGCTTACTAAATGCCTCGTGGTATAAATCGTCAGATTGAGAGTTGAGTACATATACATAGTCAGCACCAAATTGCTCACAGTACTTCGCATATGCTTCCTGCGTTGCTTTCGCTTGAGTAAATAGATTTGTCATACATCTATTTATCTAACTGCTAAATTTCTACAGCCAAACTGGGTTAAAGCAGCTAACCCCCTTCCCGCACCCGTTCAATATGTATGATTCTTTATAATTCCACACATTCCCCTCCAATCTCACATCAAATCAATGAGTTAACGTCAGCACCTTCTTCGATCGTTTTTCACAATGTATGGATATATCGTCGAACACTACAAAAGCACACATTTACGGTGAATTTGGTGGATAAACGATGGATTTTGAGTGAAGAGGAGCTGCAGGAGCTGCTCTTGGTGAAAACAGTACGCATAGGCGTGCGAAAAACGTGCATTGATGAGGAGATAGAGGATGAAACAAGCGAAAGTACTGAATCAGAGCGAAATCAAGCGATTGATGCGCGTCACAAGCACGACAAAGCACGCTAGCAGAAACAAAGTAGTAATACTGCTGAGCTATCTAGCTGGGCTTAGAGCTTGTGAGATTGCGTCACTGCGCATAGGTGACGTTATGTCGTTTCAAACGGACATAGTGGAGGCTAAAACCGAGATAGTGCTTCGCAGCTGGCAAACCAAAGGAAGCAAGGCTCAAACAGTGATTGTGGGTACGCAGCTACGCAGTGAGCTGGAATCATACCTACGGGGGATAAGCACAGCTGCTATAGATACTAATGCACCTCTTATACGCTCTCAGAAAGGCAGCGCATTTAGCAGTCAAACCATCCAAAACCTATTCCGTACCCTGTACGCGGCGGCAAACGTAGAGCATGCAAGCAGCCACAGCGGCAGACGCACGTTCATCACCAATCTCAGCGAGAAAGGAGTAAGTGTACGTGTCATTCAGGAGCTTGCGCGTCATAGCAGCATGGTAACGACACAGCGTTATATAGATGTGAGCGTGGATAAGCTGCGGAATGCTACGGATTTGGTGGCTATCTAAAACGCAAGGAAACGAGTATGAGAAGTAAATTTGTAGCAGCTATATTCTTCCTTATTTGGGGAGTAGCATATTTTGGTTGGGACTGGGGTGGTTGGGGCGCATTACTCTTTGCGGCTTTCTGCACAGGTGGCATAGCAAGCTTATTCAGAATGGGAATCACCAATTCATCTCAACCTAAAAATATGAAATCACGCGGCTCAATTTACTCCAACAGGAACATCATGGGGAAAGTTTGTAAGAACACAGCATGTGGGTTTCAAAACGGATGGGCACCTTTCATATGCAAAAGGTGCGGTAGATTCTTGGGAGTGTAAGTCTCAAATACAGCCCTATTTGACCACTTCTCATAATCCTCAGGCGCTGTTTAACCTCAATAGCTGCGTGACCTATTCCCCTCTCTATTCTTACCTTACAATCTTTCCAATTTATCGGGTTCTAAGCCAAAGCATTTTAATTGCCTAAAATACGCGTACCGACCTTTATCCTTTCTTTGCCTTATAAGCCCCATCAACATTCCCTAAGCTTCGAAGTAACTCTCCTACTTTCTCGCCTCGTAGCTGCTCTTTGGCCTCCTTTACCTGCAAATGGCTATAGTGCTTCTCGATCATCTGTACACTCGTTCCCATATGCTTGGCCAAGGTGTGTATTGCTGTGCCCTCAAGTGTCAGCCGCAATGTGGCATATGTATGTCTTAGGCTATAGAACACATGCTTGTCACCAGTCTTCGTATCAACCAGCAAGTTGTGATCCTCTAAATACTTCTCAAACAATTTCTGGAAGCTTGTCGGCTCACTGCCATCCTTGAGCCTAAATACATAGTCCTTTTGCTTTGGTGTAACAAAATCTTCAAGCCAGAACTTGCCGCTCTTATTGACTTCATAATTCCGCTCAGCGATTCGCTCCAATGCGGCTATAGTCAAGCCATTGCCTAATATGGTGCGGGTACCAGTCTTACCCGAGACGGTAAGCCAGCATTCTCTCAGCAGCCTTACTTCGCGTATTGGTTCACCAGTAGGCTCAAACACTTCTTGCGTACCATCTTCATTAGCAGCAACAGTCTCACCCTTATCAATAGTCTCTCTAGTCAGCTCTATCTGATTCCATTTAAGATTCATCAGCTCAGCGCCGGGTCTGGCCCCAGTATCTAGTAACACATACACATAGTCTTTCAAGAGCAGGGCCAGCTCCTTACTCTTCTGGTGTTTCCTTTTAACTGTCCATGCGTCAAAGTTAGCCAATATGGCCTGTATTTCTTTCTGCTCAAACGCTGGTCGCCTATTACTTACATTTCCTTTCTCAAGCTTCAGTATTGGTCGCACCGCTTCTGTCAGGAACTTACGTGTAATAGCTTCATCGAAGATACGGTTAAGTGCAGCATTGTGAGTTTGTAATGTGCTGCGGCTTGGTTCCTTGCCCATCTGTTCAATACGCCACAGATCAAACTCATCAAGCAATTTGTAATCAATGCTTGTGGCGTTGTAATTGCCAAAGAATGGGATTAGATACTTGTTGATGACGGTCAGATAGTCTTTGTACTTTCGAAGGCCACGATCATTCTTAGCTTCGTCTTCTAGGCGCTTGATAGCGAGCTTGGCAATATCTCTAAACTTGCGAGTCAGTACGGGCATACCCATTCGCTTTAAAGCTTGAGCATCGTAGAGCAACTCTAAGGCTTTCTTCTTGGCCTTATCTAGGTCAGCTTCACCAGTGCTTTTGCGCTGCCATGCCCCATCAACTTTAAAGCGACATTGCCACAATCGGCTACGGCCTCGCTTGTAGATGATGAGTTCGTTATCTATTATGGTGTGAGTTGTATCGACGGGTTTAGGCATAGTGTGTTGGCGCCCCTATCAGGCTATACACCTGTATCGGTGTGCAAGCGTTACTTTATTGGTTAAAGTATACGTTGCTTACACACTTTCCTACACACTTAAATTTATTTCCTATAACATACTGATTTTAATAGGCATTAATTTAGTGCAATCAACTCATAATCCGTTGGTCCCTGGTTCGAGTCCAGGTGGGCCCACCACTTCCTTCGCTTCGCTCAGTCGCGCTAGACCTCACTGAACTAATCCAGCCAAAAATCACAGATTTTTGTCGTTCGACTGCGCGCAAAGCTCGCGCTTTGCAAACTGCGCTTGCCTCACCCAGGTGGGCCCACCAAATTCCTTTCGATTTCATCGAGTTACGATTCGGACAACGGACTATGAGGTTTTATAGTCCGTTTGCCTCACCATAATCCCCCGAAAAATCACCTCCGCACCACAAAACTCCGCACCTGCGAACGAGGATGCTGAGATTGAATTTCTCGTCGAGGAAGTGGCAATGGGGCGGGGGAAAGGTCACTATGTGCAAAGAGTTTAGAGACAAATGAACAAGCTAATTAGTTATGAACGAAATAACAGCGATTCAATGCACCTGCGGTCAGGCAAACTAAACCAAACAAGGCTAGAATTGCTCTAGCTTTTAATGTGCGAGGAGCAAGAGGAATTGGTCCATTGAATCAAGCCAGTGTTTTTACACGAAAGCTTCGTATAGTCAGTCTAGCCGCCGGACTGCTTACCACAGCCGTCCTAACCTCCCGTGCACAGACAGGTGCGGAGTTCACTCCGCATTCCAGCGACCCTATCGATCTGGCAATCGTTGGACCGATGGTGGGGACGAGTTTTGCCGTCGGCATGCAGTTTAGCGCAGGAACCAAGGCTGCTATTGCCACCTTGACCGAGGGCAAGCTGATGGGCCGCCCTATCAGGGTTACCGAGTATGATGACAATTGTGTGAAACTAATCGCAGAGAAACTGTCTCTTGATTTGGCGCAAACTCCGCCAGATGTGGTGATCGGTCACTCCTGCTCGGCCACAACACTGGTATCAGCGCCAATTTACGCCCGCCACGGCATCTTGCAAATTACTCCAGCCTCTACAGCACCTCAGGTCACAGAAATGGGGATCTCCAGTATTTTTCGCATGATCGGACGGGACGATCTACAAGGGCGTATGGCCGCCGAATGGCTGGCGTCGCATCACCGTGACGATAAGATAGGCATTTTTGGCTTCGATAATGACTACTCCGCCGGACTTACCGGAATAGCCATCGAAGAACTGGAAAACCGGGGGATTGAGCGCACCTTGCTTGAGCAAGGCTCGGCATCAGCCACTTCTTATCTCAGTGAGATCATGAACTTTGTGGCAGCAGAGGTCGACGTCGTTTACGTCGTGGGCGGCGCACTGGACAGTGGCGTATTTGTGCGACAAGCCAACTTGGTGGCAGCTCCCTTCCGGATCATTGGTACTGACACGATGGTCTCTTCAATATTCAGAGAGACTGCTGGAGAGGCCGCCGATGGTATACCGTTTACCTTCCCTGCAGATGCCATCGCGCTTATTGATGACGCACAGACTCGCGCGGCCATGGATGCAATCAAGCAACAGGGAATGGCTCCCGAAGGCTATACATTATTGGCTTATGCTGCTACCCAAGTATGGGTGGAAGGCGTAAGACGGGCAGAAAGTCTGGACAGCGATGTAGTTGCTGCTGCAATCCGACAGGCACCACTGCAAACTGTGCTGGGCACCGTCTCTTTTGACGCAAAAGGTGACATACAAACCACTTACGCTCCGTTTTCATGGTTTATGTGGCAGGATGGTCAGCGTGTCCCACTCCAATAGGAAAAGCTTCCCTCAAATCGCACTGTCTAGACTGGGCATTCGTGCCAGTTTTCTTGTCAGCATCAGCGCTATGGCTTTTTTTATGCTTGTAGTCACCCTGACCGCCATGGCGACATCAACGAGTGCCGCGCGCAATATCAACAATATTATCGATGAACAGTTGCCGGTCACACTAAGCAGCCTTAACACAACGCGAGCAGTGGGTGCGTTAGCAGCATCCAGCCAAACCTTGATTGCTGTAAAGTCCCGAACTGAACAGGAGCACGCGCTTGCGGGTGCAGATCTTGCGCAACAGTCACTGGAAGAGGCTCTGGATCAACTCGCACAGACCGCTGGAATGACAGCTGCGGCTGACATCATAAGTCTCAGTAACGATCTCACCCAAAACATCAGTAGTCTTCGGACTCTCGTTGATGAGCGTCTGTCTCTGATTGAATTCAAGCAACATGCCCGTGAACAGCTCATGACCAACCTACAATCATTTCAGCAGTTATTGACCTACCGAATACGTATTGTCGAAAGCGACAGCGATGTCATGGTGTTGTTATTGAACAGCCCCACAGTTTCCATGGAACAAGTAGCCGCACTGGCGGCCAAGATGGCGCCACAGATACCGTTACTACGTTTTTATGCGGAAATAGAGTCAATAGTCAGAAGAATGTTAGCCGCGGCGGAGGCTCCATCTTTAACCATTCTTGCTGTAGACAAAGAAACCATCGAGAGTGCTCTCGATAGCACCGCCACAACACTGAATCGCTTGCCTACACAGATTGCAGGCGAGTTGGACAATTCTTTTACTGAGCTACGCACGCTGAACAGCGTGCTGGATGGCCTTATCGGATTGCGTCAACGTGAGCTGACACTGCTGAGCGAAGGTGAAATCCGGAATCAGCAAAACCATGAGATTATAGACCAAGTTTCTGTTGCGGCTGCACAATTGGCAAATCGACAACTCGCACAGATCACCCTAGCCGGCAGAGACGCTTCGGCAAACAGCCAGTCGTCTTTGAGGTTTTTGCTGGCCATCTCTGTCGCAGGTTTATTGGGTCTGCTCGCGTTCTTCTATTTTCATGTGATGTGTCACTTAGTTGCGCGACTCCTATCTTTGAGCCAGAGCATGCAAATGATAGCCGCCGGCGACTATGACCTTGATTTGCCAAGCGAGGGATCTGACGAGCTGGGTCGCCTTGGTAGCGCTGTGCGCAAGTTCCAGAAGATGACTGTGGAAGCCACCAAGCGCGAGGAAGATCTGCAGTCGGTGAATAAAGAGCTTGAGACTCTGTCTGCATTAGACGGCTTGACTAGTCTAGCGAATCGAAGGCGCTTTGATGAGGCGTTTTTAGCTGAATGGGCCAGAGCCAAACGCACAGGGGCATCTATAGCAGTACTTATGCTTGATGTAGATAATTTCAAACGGTTCAACGACCGCTATGGGCATCAAGCTGGTGATGACTGTCTCAAGCGAGTTGCCAATGTGCTAAAAACAAGGGGCATCCGCCAGACCGATTTGGCAGCGCGCTACGGGGGTGAGGAGTTCTGTATTGTGCTACCACACTGTGATATCCAAGGCGCTCAACTTGTGGGCACTCAAATTGTTCAGGCGATTGAAGCTCTACAGATACCTCACGAGGATTCCCCCTTTGAGGTAGTAACAATCAGTGCGGGCGCGGCAGCCACTATCCCTACGCAAGACAATAATGCGGACAATTTAGTCAATCAAGCAGACCGAGCACTTTATAAGGCCAAAGCTGCAGGGCGAAACCAGCTCGCCACAGACTGCTGAGTGGTATTGACGGTACTGACAAGTTAATTCTATTCTTTTAGTTCGAAGTGTTATTTGAGACGCAACCAACACTCCCGCTTTAAAGGAATCAAGGAATCAAGGAATCAAGGGGTCAGGTTCCTTGATCTCAGGATAAAAATGCTTAGCTACAGCAGATCATGGGATCAAAATACTTGATGCTCGTCCTTGTCACTGGGCTTGTCTTGAGATCAAGGAACCTGACCCCTTGATTCCTTGACCCCTTGATTCCTACCGAGACCGTATTACTAGCTCCGCTGCCACGGGATAATGGTCCGACGGCCATCGCCCGTCCACGCTGTGTAGTACCGTAACGGCTCGCTCCACTGTGACGGGCCCGCCGACCAGAACCCAGTCGATACGGCCCTCGCGCCCCTCCGGCGGTGGGCCAAAACCGTTCGACGTCAGTGGTGGTCCCTCCTGCTTTTCTGCGACTACCCAAGCATCCTTGAGGCCATCGCTCGTCGCGGCATGCCACGTCTCGCTTGTTTCTGCGATGGCGTTAAAGTCACCCATGACCACTACCACGCTCTCGGGAGGATGTTGCGCGATGTGCGCATTGATCTGCTCTGCGGACTGGATCTGACGAGGGCCGCCACGCAGTGTGAAATGTGTGTTGTAGGCGTAAAACTGTCGGTCAGTCTCGAGATGGTGGAAGCGAGCCCAGGTTACTATGCGGGAGCCCCGACTGGGTTGCGTAGGTGGATTCGGATCGTCCGCGAGCCAGAATGTGCCAGATTCTATTGGAACCAGCACCTCGTACTTGTAGAAGATCGGAGTCGCCTCGCTCAGCCCAACGCCTCCGTTCAGACCGCGGTCGACGCCCAACCATCGGTACTCGGGCATTTCCGATTGGAGAAAATCAAGCTGCACCGAGAGAGCCTCCTGAAGACCGAGGACGTCGGGGTCGAGGGCTCGCACGGTCTCGACCACAAGCTCTTTGCGCATTGGCCAAATGTTATCGCCGTCTTGTCCATCCGCAGTTCGAATATTAAATGTCATCACGTCGAGTTCGAAGGACGTGTCATCCGATTCTGCTTGCTGGGCAAAGAGCGTCATCGGGCTGGTAGACAGTACGATCACAGTCAGGACATGGACAGCGAATCGATACCGAGTGCGCTTCACGGATACTTTTTTATTACAGAGGAGTAGCCGATGGCCGGGGAATAGTTCTTGGTGGCCAAGCTGGAAGACCAGCGCTTGAGTGTATTCTGAGAAAATGGGAAGCCTCCTAGACTGTGCGTGCTTAAGAGCGGACCAAGAAGGATCATTGGCTTTGAATTAAACAGCCAAGTCAGAAATTCGCGATGGGCCATCTCAGGGTGCTGACAAGTTAACTATTACCGCTCTGAAAATCTACTACTTACATACCTCTATTTTCCGACTGTATTTTCCCAAGACACAAAGGCACGCTGTCTAAAAAGTCTTCGATATCACGGTGACTGAGTAGGAATCAGGGGGTCAGGTTCTTTGATCGTCCGATTTAGGGAATACAGTGGGAGATCAACGAACCTGACCCCTTGATTCCTTTTTGATTCCTCCTGATTCCCAAAATATTGACAGATTGAGGGTTAACTTGTCAGTACCACAAAATTAGTTCTGACAAGCCGGTATAATTAGTGCACACTGATTTTTCGCGGCCTCTTTTGCATTCGAAGACCAAGACTAATAATGCAACCCCTCACCATATACTAAGAGTTTCACTCAGGCTTAAATCTCTTCACTTATACGTGGCTACCACCTACTCGCGGTAACAATTCTTATACCTTTCTAAGTACGCGCTTGACGACGAAATAAACGGTAAGTACCCGTCCGCCTTTGGCTTTCACTAAAGCCAATACTCTTCAGCTTTCACAGCTATAAAAACGCCCTAAACCTTGGATATCTCTATGAGAAAAACTTTACCGTTATTTCTTTTCTGTTGTGTTTTTGCTTCTTCCAAAGTAGCCCTTGCGCAGTCCACTTTGTTTTTTGATGACTTCGAGACTGCAGTAAACTCCGTTTGGAGCGAGAATCCAAGCCAATCCTTCCCACAACTAGTCACTAACCAGAACCGCAGCTACTCGGGAGAGCAATCAGCCCACAGTGGAACGACATCAGGCCGGGAAATCTCTTATCAAGCAGTGACCCCTGTCTCCGAGGGCCAAGTAACTCTGTCTTGGCGTCTGTTTTTAGACGATGTCACGGTCTACGACACGGCTAGCTTCTTCTTAAACTCTGGAAGCTCCTCAAGCGACCTTGGGTTCGAATTGGCGCTATCCGATCTGGTTGTGTTAGCCGCAGGTTCTCTTGACTCATCCTATGTTCCTGGAGTTGCCAGCATAGCAGGCGGTATTTGGCATGAGCTTGCCATCGTTTACGACTTCGATACGCAGCAGGCACAGTTCGTTGTGGATGGCAAACAGGTAAGGGTGGCCTCAACGCAGCTATCGACTATCGAAAGCTTTTCCTTTCGTGCAGATGATCCGCAACTGTATGTCGACGATGTAAGGCTAAGCCAAAAAATTGTTCAGGAGCCGCCCGTCAACAGCGTTGTATTCGGCGACAGTTTTGAGAGTGGCGACACTGCCAACTGGAGCGACACCGGCACGCTCAGCCCACAAATGACTGCCTTAGCCGCGCAAGGTCATAGCGGGAATTTTTCAGTCCATGCGTCTGCGGAAACAGCCCAAGCAAGCATATTAAGAACTGAATTTTCTCCTCTATCTTCCGGGCAGGTTTCAGCCAGCTGGTGGGTCAAAATAGATGACTCGTCACTAGGGAAAGCCATATCGTTCTCATTAGGTCAAAATCTCAGCATCAGTCTTGATTCTGGCGACTCTACGCTGACTCTGGTAGCGTTGAATAATAATGACCAACTTTTCCGACACCCATTAAGCGTTTTAGAGAGCGGCCGTTGGTATAAGCTTACGATTGATTATGATTTTGAGACCGCCAGCACAATATTCTCACTTGATGACAACACGCTCGATGAATTGACAATCGTAATAGAACCCATTGCTTTCTTCCAAATGGCATCGGCCGACGATCGAATTTACATCGACGACATTGCTATCTCGCATACAGATCTTGGACCCGTGTATCTAGCGCCTGCTCAGATCGGACCGGTCACTTTTGTGCAGCAAAGAGGCTTCAATTTTGAATACACTCTAGAGGCAGACACTATCCACGCCAGCTGGGAGAATATTCCTGAGGCCGATAATTATCGTCTCTATTACAACCTAACCGGGTTCGACTCACTCGAGAGTATCGCCTATCTTGAATTCGGCACACTCACCGAAGCCGAGGCTGCGCTGCCCTATGGCAGCCACTTTTTCGTCGTTATCGCTGCTTTGAAAGGCGATGAAATTCTTGTTATCTCCAATACTCAAGAAATCGAAATAACGCCATTGAGCATAGAGTTATTGAGCACGGTAGATTTCGCGGGAAAAATGCAATTGAGCTGGAACGAAATAACGCGGATTGACAATTACCGTGCGTATTATAGTGAGCAGCCCTTCAAAGACACGGATGGGATTGACTTCGTTGACCTAGGTACTACGACTTCATTTGAGTTCGATCTTTTTCGTGGTGCTAATTATTACATAGGGCTCACAGCAAAAGTGCCGGGTAACAACGAATCGGCTCTCTCTAACATTGAACGCGTATCTTACGGCACGTCCTCCCCAGTATTTCCACCACCGCCACCACCAAATCCAGACATTATAGACGCCTTCTCTATGTGGGGCCCTGTTGACGTCGATGAATTTGGTATTTCTTGGGGACGCCTAGTCATCCCACGCCCGCACGAACCCCGCATTCCAGTATTAGACCAATTGGAACTAAGCTTGACTGCCGGAACCGCCACAGACACGACAATCGCTGCGAATATTGTGACGATACCTGAGACTATCCGTTCTACTATTGATTACAAAAAATATTCAACCGGTGGCGTTATTGAGTATTTTCAGTTGGCGAAAGCAAATTATTATGCAACATACAGACGGGCTTACGGTTTCACAACCGTCAGCCTAAGCCTTGGCATGGTGTTTGGCGAGCAGGACATAGGGCAGTTCATAAACTTGCACGTTACCGCCACCGATGATTCTGGCAACAAGTACCATCTCTATACGCATGATGTTTTTGGTACTCTGTCTTGGGTCAAAGACTCCCCCTATGGACTCACTTTCCTTTCAGGAATCGCTACAGCGGGCAGCAAGAGTTATGACGGAATACCACTGCCAAGTGATCTAGCTGGGGAAATTCAAATTCAAATCTCCTACGAAAGCGTGGGTCTCACTGGAGCCGTTCGACAGGTAGTAACCGAACCGTTCTTCATAACCATCAATGCTCCCTACAAGAAACTTGATTTTGCAGGCAATGAGCTGCCAGATTCGGCGGCAACTTGGTCATGTGTAAGAGATGTGGAGTACGGCCTTGTTTGGGAGAATAAGACCAACGATGGTGGCTTAAGAGACTTTAGGCATACCTATTCTTGGTACAATTCAGCCTATGCAGGCAGTGCACTTTATAGGCCCTATTTGGATCCATACAAAAATTTTGCACAAAGGGGTATGGTTCCAAACTTAGGCAAATGCGCTGACACAGTGAATTGCGATACCGACAAGTTTATTACGCAAGTAAATACAGCTGGGCTTTGTGGTGCGAGTGATTGGCGACTTCCGACCTCGTATGAACTGCGCGAAATTGTGCAAAATTCCAGTGTCGGATATCCTTGGAATCAAACTAAGTATTTACCTTATAGTCCAGATGCATGGAGCAGTACTGAAAGTATTTCAAGTGGCTCTAGGGACTGGGTTTACTATGATCGTTTTAATTCACCTGAGTTTATAGGCGAGATGCGTTTTGGCGGCGCCCAAAAAAAACGGCAATACGTTAGCACTTTAATGAGCAGGCCATTAGGAGTTGTTTTGGTTCGAACATCTAAGTAGTTAAAAAGATGACTGATTGCCTGCTTCGTTTGACGTTGCTGACAAGTTAACTATTTTTGGTCTGAAAAGAGGGAATCGATTGCCTATTTTGCAAGCAATCGTCGTCCTAGAGAGTGCCAGTAATCAGGAATACAGACGATTTTACTGAGATTTTGTAGATCCAGCCCAACGGCCGAAGTTAACTTGTCAGGACCATCGGGATATATTGTGGTCAAGTTAATGACACATCATAGACAGGAGGGCGTCATGACAACTACGTTTTCGATACGCGTACTAACCCTTTTCAGCGCCACGGCTACCGTGTTGGCCAGCGCTACAATTCATGCGCAGCCTGTCTCTCCGCTCACTATCATCGATGGTAGTTATGCTGAGCAGTGCTCCATGGCGGCGCGCAATCCGCAAGCAGCGTCCGGGATTATGATCACCGGATCGCGAGTAATCATTTCGCCCATACGGCTCTGTACGCTAGCAATACAGGAGGGTGGTGAGGCGGCGAATCGGGCAGCGAGCTATAACAATCGTGGTGTACTCCACTTTGAGGCGGCGAACTATGATGATGCCTTGGCCGATTTCACAGAAGCTGTGCATCTGGACGACACACTGACATTCGCTCACATCAATCGGGGTAATATCTTTAATCTGCGTGAACAGTGGGCGCAGGCCATCAGCGCCTTCAATCGTGCCATTGAACTGGGTATTCAGCCCAGATCGGGAAGCGTCGGGGAAACAACCGAGTCGTCGGCGTCGCGTCAGGCCAGTAAGGTACGTGAGGTCCGTGAGCTGGCGAGGGCTCATTTCAACAGGGGTATCGCCCACGAAAACCTGGAACAGCTCCGCGAAGCCTATCTCGACTACCTCAGGGCATCGCAACTGGCACCCGAATGGGAGGAGCCGCACAAGGAGTTTGAGCGCTTCGAAGTTGTAAGGTGATGAATCGTGGGTACTGACAAGTTAACTCTCTGAATTCGCGAAAATCCACGGAATCAAGGAACCTGACCCCTTGATTCCTTCCTTGATTCCTTGATTCCCTAGCCGTCATCGCCTACACAGCCAATAGCACCAAAGGCGGCGGCGAACGACTTCATAAATTTACTTATCTCTAGGCTCATAATGGCAAAGTCTTGGTCAAATTGCTGAGCCGCACTTTCCGCATCAGACTCTTCTGCTTTCTCTAGGATCATATCTTCGAACTTAAGACGTGAGATGCTCAGATCGGCACCGATGACACAGCTCAAGGTGTCGTTCCAGAGAACCCCTAGCTTCTTCACCTGTTTGCCGGCACTTAGATGCGCCTGAATCTCTTCAGTGGCTAAATCCTGCCCCTTGCAGCGCACGACATTGCTATCTTCCATAGGATTAAACAGCTCAACCTCTTGGTTGATGCTAAACCCTTCGGCGGCATTCTGCTGCTCGACCCAACGCGTCATGATATCGCCAGGCGCCACTTTGGCGACAGGCAAGGTCACAGAGAGGGTTTCAAGGCTTTCGCGAAGAGTATTGATGAACTCCTCAGCGACAGTCGCACTGCTAGTATTAACAATGAACAAGTCTTCTTTAGAGGCGATATACCCATAAACTTTGCGTGTACGAGAAAAGGCGCGAGGCAACAACGTGGCAATCACGTCATCCTTGAGCTGTAGCTTCTCTTTGCGGGAGATCTTGCGCGCTTGCCTCTCTTCGATCTCTTCTACTTTTTCCGCTAGCACTTCATTGACCACTGACGCAGGCAGCAGCTTCTCATCTTTGCGCATACACAGCATGATGTAGTTGCCTACCGAATGCGTTAGTAACTCCCCTTCTTTACCCAATGGGCTTACCCAGCCTGTACGGCTTTTCCCGTAATTTTCGCCTTCAATAAAGGCTTGGGAAAGGAGTTTTTCTTCAAGCGCTTCAGCGCTGTGGGCGAAAGGCTTACTAAAACAGTAGAAACGAATATTTCTAAAGAACATGTGCGCACATCCAAAAGCTTGCAGAATCAGGGGGCGAGATTCTACTGCAAAGCACCCTCAGTGACGATGCCAAATTCGCAGCAATTTGGCTGGCCTGCGTTTACGCCACCAGATATAGAGGCCTGTCACGAACAAGATTGCCGGCAGGAAGCCGCTGATAAACACGAGTATCGGCCCTACCAGCCCAAGTGCATCACCGTTGTGCAGCGGGAAGAAGCAATTGAGCATCACAGTGCCAGCCGACTTGTCTCGGCCATCCCATACATTGAGCAGCGCACAGTCGTCGCGTGCGTCGGGTTAAGTACGGGAACTATTCTTGAACCTATCGGTGGTAGAGCCAGAAAGTGTATTGGAGGATTTCGGCTGGGAAACGATGGCGCTTGAACAGTTTTGATTGAGTCATGCGTCGGATACTGACAGATTGCGAATTCACTTGTTAGTACCATATGTCTCAATATATGTCGCCATTTATCGCGAGCTGGGTTAGATACAGCCGCATATCAAGTTCAAGCTGGTGGTAGTCGCTGGACATATGACAACAGAGTTTGTAAAAGGCTTTGTTATGGCCCTTTTCTTTTAAATGGGCTAATTCATGAACAATAATCATCCTTAGAAATGGTTCTGGACATTTCCTAAAAACATCACTAATTCTGATTTCATTTTTGCTCTTCAGTTTGTTTCCTTGAACCCTGGAAACAAATGTATGTAGCCCTAGTGCGTTGTTAATCACGTGAATTTTTGGGTCATAAATCACCTGACTTAGCGGTGATGACTTTTTTATGTATTGGTTCTTTATTGCTACAGCGTACTCTCGCAGCAATTTGTCACTCACAAAATTGTGTGTTGTGGTGTATTTTTTTAGCAGGTAATCTGCCAGGTTGCCTTGCTCTATAAGTTGTATCGCTTGGTCTTTTATCTGCTGAGGATAGCTTGAAATATATTTTAAAGTGGACATTGTCTAGCCATCTAGTTTGATTGACATAACTTCTTTATCTGACGAAATTAAGTGATGTTCGGTGATAAGTTACCGTAATAGGGTATTTAGGCTCATGCGATAGTTTACATCGATTTTTGGCGTACTTCGTCGTATCGTGAATTGTTTCAGGGATAAGCTCTCTATGAGCCACACCGTCTTGATCGACGGCACGCCATAGGTAATGCCGCTCCCCTTGGATCTTCAAGAATACCTCGTCTATATAGAACGCGTCTCCGTATCCGCTATGCTTTCTTCTCTGTCGTTGAGCGTACTTAGATCCGAACTTGTTGGACATAGGCGTATAGCTTCGTAGCTCACTTCAATACCACGCTGAGAGAGTTGTAATCCCCCCTAGAATCCGTGGTACTTATTTTTTACCTACAAACCCAGCCAGAAACTTACTAAACGGCACGATATTGCCGTCCATGTACGAGTGGATATATACAAAAATGAAGTGTCCCAGTACAACGCGAACGGCTGCTTCTTTTTCCCGCAGCATATCCATCAAAGCAGGCATGGCATCCCGCACGGCATCAGGCTTCTGCGGTACATGCATAGAGCGCCGAATGAAAACGTCACCACTACGATAACCTGCCAAATCGCTGGCCTTCAGAATACCAGCCGTCACACTGGGTGCAAACATCTCACAGTACCAGTCTCTATGGTCAGCACTAATGACTTCGCCAGCATTAGCGCCGCACTATTTGTAGTTTATTATGTTGCACCATTTTTAGTTTATGCTGTCGATTAAAAGGATGCTTTTATGGGTAATCTAAGTATCAATATACCGCATAGATTAAACTGCCGGCCTGAAGTCTAAGGTGTTTAGTAGGAGATACCAGAGAAGCCCTATGCTTAATTACGAATGGCTAAAAGTAGTCCCGCTATAGAGCAAAGCTGTAAGGCGGGCTAGACAAGATCTCATGCAGACGCTACCTTTTGCCCCTCTATAAACCCCAGTGTTATCTACAAAAAACGGGATTCTTAATGAAATTGTCCATGCCGTTAGCCGCTCTGTTTTTCACGCTTGTGTTCGCCGCCCCGGTTCAGGCTCAGGCACCTGTCTACGTGCCGGCATCCAGCCCCGCTCGCGTGCACGCGCTGCCCACCCTGCGCGAGCAGGCGCTTGAGCAGCAGGCCTGGCTTGAGGCACGGCTTAATCGCGTGTTGCCGACGCTGATGGCTGAGTACGACGTGGATATGTGGATAGTGTCGATGCGCGAGTATGCCGAGGACCCGGTGTTCTGGTCTATCACATCGCCCACGACCTTTGCAGCGCGTCGCCGCTCCATCTACGTGATGACGCTGCAGCCAGACGGAAGCGTCGAGCGGCTCGCGCTCGGCGGTAGCAGTCAGGGCGGGGTGTTTGAAGCCTTCCGCTCAACCCGGCCCGCGCCAACGCAGGCTACCAGCGAACTGGTCGGTGACGAACAGTGGCGACTGCTGCGTGAATTGATCGAAGACCGCGACCCGCGCAACATTGCACTTAATATCGATCCAGAATGGGCGTTTTCGGATGGCCTGCACGCCGGCGAGCGTGAAGCGCTCGAAGAGGCGCTTGGCCCATATGCTGACCGTGTGGTGCGCGAGCCACGCTTGGCGATAAATTACATTGCCCTGCGCCTGCCTGAGATGATGCCGCGCTACCGCAAGATCATGGAGACCGTGCACGCCGTCATCTCACAAGCCTTCTCCAACGCGGTGATCACCCCCGGCGAAACCACTACCGAGGATGTGATCTGGTGGATGCGCCAGCGCGTGCAGGAGCTGGGTTATCAGGTGTGGTTCCAACCCTCGGTGGATGTGTCACGCCAAGGTGAAGGCCGCATCAGCGGCGACACCGTCATACAGCCCGGTGACTTACTGTGGACAGACTTCGGTGTGATCGCCATGAACCTGCACACCGATACACAACATCTTGGCTACGTGCTAAAGCCCGGCGAGACCCAAGCGCCAGCCGGTCTGCAGCAATGCATAGCGGATTCCAATCGCATGCAAGAGATATTGCTAGAAGAGATGGAGCCGGGTCGCACAGGCAATGAGATTCTCGCAGCGACGCTGGCGCGCATAAGCCGCGAAGGTATTACCGGCACCGTGTACACCCATCCCATCGGTGACCACGGCCACGGTGCCGGGCCAATGATCGGGCGCTGGGATGCGCAGGAAGGCGTGCCCATTCGAGGCGACGCAGTGCTATTAGCATCGACCTGGCACTCTATCGAACTGCAGGCCACGCGGACTATTCCCGAGTGGGGCGGTGAACCCGCGAACTGCAGGCAGGAAGAAGAGGCTTATCTGGATGCTCAAGGCGAGCGCCATTGGGTGTATCGCCGCCAAACAGAGTTTCATTTGGTTTGGTGATTCAATAGGAGTATCGACAAGTTAACTCTCTGAATCCGCTAAAAACTAAACAATTCTAGTTCTACGCGGCAACTGCACTTTCCCAAGAGGAATCGGTGAGGTTTAAGCATTTTTGATTGAGTCATGCTCCGAATTCTGGCGAATTGGGAGTTAACTTGTCAGTACCAAAATCATAACGTCCGATTCTATTTCTTAAATTTTTTTCAAAATCTTTCTAAGCTTTTGTGAAAGGACCAATACGGACTAAGGACTCCGAATCGTGCGCCCCCTCAAAATGTTTATCTTTATCCAACCATGGCGTGGAATTGCACGGCACGCCCATTTTCCTAGCCAGACTTTCGAAAAGGGCCCATGACCCTTGGTTAGCACTGGTAATCGTGGTTTCGAGAAAGCGGATTTTTTCGCAGACTGGGCGAGCTAGAATCTCCGCTAGCATGCGTGAGGCCAACCCCGAGCCCCGTGCCTCTTCTGCCACCGCCACTTGCCAGACAAACAAGGTATCTGGATGTTTGGGTTGCACGTACCCTGAGATAAAACCAACGATATGATCAGACTCGGCGATAACGGATGTGTCAGCGAAATGGCCACACTGGAGAATATTACAATAAGTGGAGTTGGTATCCAGTGGTGGACAGCGCTCGACAAGTCGCCAAACGCCTAAACCATCTTCGAGTACCGGCGAACGCAACGTAATATGCTTTGAATGTGTCAAATATCCTCCGAATAAATCAATGATATAACTATCATAACTATAAGCTTAAACAACTCTCATATGCACAATTTCTAGTGCGAATTAAAGAAGCGCCACGAGCTACTGATTTCGGCCGTGGTCCTCATTCGTCTTTCTTATCGGTCCGTGAGCCTGCCAAACGGCTCCCAAACAGTTTTACACCTTGCTTCACACCCCGAGCTCCTTTTTTAACCTGGCCACGCAGACGGCGTTCGCGGCGAGCACCCTCCACTCGCCGCCGATTGCGCTGCACCAGTTGCGATTCTTTCAACGCCGAACACAGGGCGTCTTGAATAAGACTCAGATTCCATGGCTCGATGCCTGTGCTGACTGGCAGGGGCTCTAATCCGTCCATGTCGCTGGCAATGGCGTGTACCGCTGCGATAATAGTGCTGATTGCAGGCTCAGGCAGCGGGCCTTGGCCAGCAGACCAGTTGCTGACCAGTTGATCCACGGCAGTGGCCACTGCAATCACCACAGGCCTGCGGCGCCGGGGGTGCGCTTCGAACCACGCATCAAAGTGCTGTTTCAGGCGCTGGTCCACTGCGCGGGCGGGGCGATTGGCACGCAGCACCCATACAATCATGTCGGCCTGAGTCATTTCCTCGAGCATTCTTTCCTGTCGAGCGGGCGAGCCATCCAGCCCCTCACTATCCAGAAAATGGCAAGCGATGCCATCCAGCTCGGTTTGATAGGCGACCAGTTCGGCGGTGGTGGCTGCCGCATCCGTTTCAGCGCGATGATCAGCCAACAGAGCGTTGATCAGAGTCGATTTACCGGCACTGGTCTGCCCCACAAAAAGAATGCGCAGTGGCAAATCCGGCAATGCCTGCCGCTTCTCGTCGGCCTTGGCAGAGGCGAGCTGGATCTGCAGCAGTTCCGCATCGGAGAAACGCAGGCGGCCGGAATAGAGCTCTATCGCGGCATAGGCGACCTCTTCAAGCAGTACCGCCTGTAGGACCCCTATCATATTCCCCGTCACGTATTTCGAATTACCACCTGCCACTATCTGCTCTAGCTCGCGCAGCACTCCGGCGGCCGGATAGAGGGCGAAACGCGCGAGGCGGCCGCTGCCATAGGCTACTTTCCATAACATGTTGGCGCGGTGACGGTGACGCCAGAGCCAGTACAGGGTCGCCAGCGACACTTGGTCAGAAAAAGGCAATTTGCTGCGCAGGTGCCCTCGGTAGCGTGAGGCGGTGGACTCCAGCAGCAGCAACGCTTCAGGCAAGGTGAAATTCAATGCGCTCTTGCTCTTGCCACCCAACCCAGCCGCAACCCGATTCACTACCTCTAGGGCCTGTTCCGGCAGATCTTCCCAAGGCTGAACCCCACCGGTGGTCGCACCGATATGCCGGCTTACCTCGGCAAACACCTCTTTTTCCTTGGGAAGCCATTCCGGGTCCGGCTTAACCGTCAGGTCAGCCGCTTCCATGCGAGTTTCAGTGCGTGTCCGCCAGCGCTTCCGCAGTAAACCCCGCAACAGGAACAGCACCGCACCGGGCAGTAAAATTAGGCCGAGAAACCATAAGATACCGCCATGCTCCGCGAGCCAGAGAAACCCCAGTGGCATTAGCACAATAAAAGGGAGACCCAGCGCCAGCGCCATCAGCAGATGATCCCAGCGCAGCAGTGCCCGAAGCAGTTTATCGCCGCCTTTCACGTCGCGCCCTCCTCAATGCATCGGTATACAGCGCGCGTAGCTCATCGGGCTCGATGGCGAGCCCCTGCTGCTTACGGTGCAGATAGAACGCTGCCGCGCGCCCTAGCGCATAGGTCGCGGCAAAACTGACGGCACCCGCAGCGGCGGCGCCCGCCGTCTGACCATACACAGGAATCAATTTGATCAGTTGACGAATTGCATAACTAGCGCCATATCTTGCCGCGGCGCCAGCCCCCAGTGCTAGGGTAAACTCGGTCATACGTGAGCGAGTCCATTCCACTGTGTAACGCTTCCCCAGTGTGCGCAACATCTCGGCCTGGATGGCGGGCACAGTGACTGCCCCCACGACGGGCACCAAATCGGAGGCGCCGGCTGCACCGGCATACCACAGCACCTTGGCGCGCAGTTCGGAGAACGCACCGCGCTCGGCGCCCCGTTGCTCATCTCGCGCCAGCAACAACGCGACCTCGGGAATGACTGTATCCAGCGCAGTGACTAGTGCATCGATTCCCGATTCTGTAGCGCAGGCTTCGCCAGGCAGGAGGACAGTTTCGACAGAGGCTAACTCCCTGCCCGCGGCCTTTTCGAAAACCTGCTGGGTCTGCTGACGGGCCCGAAAACGGGTCTGTTCCTCTGGCAGCAAATCCGCGCCATTGTGAACCACGATGATGGGGGTATCCGAGCGGCGCTTGCGCACGGCGCTAATCGCCGCTGCCACCTCGCTCTGCACCGGGTCGTCCAGACGCGCCACCACCAGCAGCACATGGCTGCGTTTTTCACAGGCCTCAAGATCATCGGCTGGATCGTAGCCTGTCTCGCCAAGTCCGCGGGTATCGAGGAAGCGCATCACCGGTAGGTCTTCAGGAAAGTCGAACATATCGGCTGTGCGTGTGCACGGCGCAAAGCCATTGCCTACCTGGGCAGCGCTGAGGCCAGTCAGGGCGCGGATAAGCGATGACTTGCCAGCACCGGTTTTACCCAGCAGCCAGATCACTGGCAGTGGCCGCCCGGCGCCGGCAAGCGCCGTCTCCACATCAGTTTGCTCTCCCTCACTGCCGGGCTTTGCAATGGCTTGCCAGAGGCGTTCGAAATATCGGTTCATTGTGTGGCGCCGCCCGGTGTCCATGTCGATGTATTGCTCATGGGGAGCAGTATACTCACTCAAGGACAACAAGGGATATTCCGGGGACAGTTTACTCAATTCGAGTCTGAACTCTGCTCACCTCCGCAGGGAGCAGTGCACAGAGCCTGCAGCGCTAACAATCCCGTGGACTTCTCAGTCGTTGAGCAAGCTGTGGGCCAATTGGTCGGAAACGGGGGAAATCCAAGACTGTTTAGAAAGATATTTCTTATCTACGAATTCGTGCCAATTAAAGTGGAAAGAATCGAAAATAGATCCGTATTAGGAGGAAATAAACTGCTGAATTGCCTATTGCGGCGTAGCAAGACGTGCATCGGGGATAGCATCGACATCGGTAATCACTTGGCGCTGCGGCATGTATGAAAGCAGTAAATCTGTTTCAGTTTTTACCACGCCATAGCACTCGCAACTCAGCGTTTCCAGTTTCGGGCGATCGATAACTTTGATCAGTCCACGTGCGTATGAAATCACGCCTAGCTTTTGTAATTTCGCCGCGGCGCTGGTAACACTTTCGCGGCGAACCCCTAGCATATTACTGATAAATTCCTGGGTCATAGTCAAGTGATTGTCTGACAAACGATCCATAGAGAGCAGGAGCCAACGGCAAATTTGCTGGTCAATCGAATGATGGCGATTACAAACCGCGGTTTGAGACACTTGCGTAATCAGCGCCTGTGTATAGCGAAGCATCAGTAATAGCAGCTGGCCATGGCGGTTAAACTCTTCTTTGACTCGCCGCTGCGGAAGACGATAAGCATAACCTGCACTTTGTACCATTGACCTGCTCGGTGTGCTTTCGCCACCTAGAAATAGAGTAACGCCTAGCAAACCCTCATTACCCACTACCGAAATCGCTGTCGACGCCCCATTTTCCATTAAATACTGCAGAGAAATAATCGAGTTTGTGGGGAAGTATACATGACTAATTTTCCGCCCTGATTCATACAATGTTGCACGCAATGGCAGTGGCACGAGCTCGAGAAACGGGAATAAACGCCGTTGTACCTCTGGTGACAGGGCCGCGAGCAGATGATTGTGCTGAGGATGGGGATTGGTAGGCATTACAATACGCTCGGCACTTACTAAGAGGAAATGAAGAGTACCATTTATCGAAATGATAAACACAGCAATCCAAGATGACCCTCTTGCAGAGCCTTAGCAGTATCCTATTATTACAGACAAGTTAGCTCTCTGGACTCGCGAAAATCGCTGTCTAGCGCCCTCTCTACCGCCGTTTCTGCAAGAATAAATCAACAACTTCACTATCTTGATCGACGGCTCTTCACAAGTAATGCCGCTCACATTGCTTCTTCACGAATACATCATCGATAAGGTCACTGTATTCGGCCATGATCCCCCCTATACTGCACTTACCAAAATAACAGCCACTAATCTTCATGCCACTTCAGGCGCATCCAGGCATTTCAGCGTATGAGCATACAAAGAATAAACCCCAGCAAACTCTGGTCAGACATCACCGTATATAACGGCATCGCCTATTTTGTAGAGGTGCCAGAAACTGACCTTGGCTCAGATATCCGCGGCCAGGTTCAACAGGTGCTGGACCAAGCAGAAAGATCCTTAAAGAAAGTCGGCAGCAACAGATCACAAGTGTTGTCCGTCACCATATACCTGACAGACTTCACCAATATGGCAGGACTAAATCAGGTGTGGGAGAGCTGGTTTGAACAAGGTACTGCTCCCAGTCGAGCTTGCGTGAAAGCCGAGCTGGCAAATCCAAGTTACTTGGTCGAGGTGGCGTTTGTGGCGGCGGCCGGGGATTTCTGAACAGGGCAGTGCTCAGCGTTATACAAATGTCCTACCTTTAGCCCATGCCGCTTGGCGCTAACATGATGCCGCGATGGCTGCTATATTGGTCCAATTTGCCGCCAAATCACGAGGTTTCATATGTCATCGAATTCCACCTATCTTCAAATGATCTCCACCGTTTCAGATGCAGGAGAACTGCGTCTCGAGTTAGTCGAAAAACCAATCCCGACGCCTAAGGAAAATGAGGTAGTGATCAAGATCGAGGCCACGCCTATAAACCCTTCAGACCAGGGCGTAATGTTTGGTATGTCAGACATCAGTGCTGCCAAAACATCGGGCACCGGCAAGGATACGGTATTGACCGTACCCGTCTCCGCGCAAGGCTTGCGCGTAATGAAGGCAAGAGTAGGCCAGCCGCTTGCCGTGGGTAATGAAGGTGCCGGCACAGTGGTCGCCACCGGCAGCAGTGATTTAGCAAAGAGTCTGGCAGGAAAAACTGTTGCCGTGATGGGTGGCAGCATGTATAGCCAATATCGCTGTGTGGAGGCGACTGCGTGCTTGCCTTTGCTGGAGGGGCATACGGCCAAAGATGGCGCGTCCTGCTTCGTCAATCCGCTAACTGCACTGTCGATGATTGAGACTATGAAGCTGGAAGGCCATACGGCTCTTGTGCATACCGCCGCTGCCTCAAATCTTGGCCAGATGTTGGTACGCATCTGCAAATCCGACGGCGTTGAGCTTGTCAACATCGTGCGCAAAGAAGAGCAAGCCAAGCTACTGCGCGACATGGGCGCAAAATATGTGGTGAACAGTAGCTCCGACAGTTTTATGGCAGAGCTGACCGATGCGATCCATGCTACGGGTGCGACACTCGGCTTTGATGCCACCGGTGGCGGCATGCTGGCTTCCAATATACTTTCCTGCATGGAAGCCGCCGCGGCAAGAACACCCGGTGCTTACAGCGTCTACGGATCAGTCAAACACAAGCAAGTGTATCTCTATGGTGGTCTAGATACCTCTCCCACAGTGCTTAACCGCGGTTACGGCATGGCGTGGGGAGTCGGCGGCTGGTTGTTGCCGAATTTTCTCGCCAAAGCCGGAGTGGAAGTTGCCGCGCGTTTGCGCAGCCGGGTCGCGAAAGAGTTAAAGACTAGCTTTGCCAGCCGCTACACCAATGAGCTTTCTCTGACCGAAGCACTGCAGGCGGATACAGTGCGCCAGTACTACGCGAAACATACGGGTGAAAAATATTTGATCTGCCCGCAGAAGTAACTGGAATCAAAGGAGTCAGAGTAATTTTATCCCCTTTGATCCCTAAAAAGCCCGAGCACTTTGAAGTGGTCGGGCTTTCCTTTGGCAGCGGCGTAATGAACTGCATTCTCGGCTATTTGATTGATATCTAGACCGGTCGTTTGCCACTGAAAAGCGATCAAACTAGTTGCGGATATTATCGATTGCTCTCTTGATAATTGGATCCCATAATTCGTAGCCAAGCGGGTTCAAGTGCATCCCGTCACCGATAAAAATATCGTCTTTTAGACGACCACTCTCGCCAATCATCGAAGAGGATATATCCACAAAATTCACCGCTTCTTTTGACTCGGCATACTCTAGCAACAACTGATTAGAAAGCAGCTTATTTTTTCGAACATCTTTGCCAAGAATATCGTCGATCAAGGTTGGCTTCATGGATAGAAGCAGCACGGGGGTTGTTGGAAAGTCCTGCTCGATTCTATTTACTAGCTCCTTAAACGCATTTACCACGATGTCTGGCGACCGGCCCTGCTCCACATCGATATCGCAATAAAACAATATCATGGAGGGATTGTGCTTTTTGATCACATCATCGTAGTAGTGGAGCACCTCAGGTATTGAGGCGCCGCCAAAACCACGATTGATTACTGGATACTCGGGAAACGAGTTTGCCGTTTCCCAAAACACGATGCTGGAGCTACCCACAAAAAGAATTGGATCCTTCGCTAGCGTGTTTCGAGCGTCAAAGCGACGAAAGTTTTCAATGCTGCTTTCGAAACGATCTATCGCAATCGATCTATCGCGCACATACTTAGCTTGTCCCTCGTGATAGAGCTCCATGGCTTCTCTAAATCTTTCCGGTTCAGAATTACCCTCGGAAGACTAAGCTATCTGCTAACTAGTGGGAAAATATAGGATATTAACCTACCAAAGGCGGATTCGTGAGTTAATTAGTAGATTTTATACGAATTCGTCGGTCCAGGGTTTGAGTCGAGGTGGACCCAGCAAATCTCTCGCAAGACATCAAGAAATAGACGAATCAATGCCTTTTGTACCTGATTTTCATAGATTTCAGGACTAGCTTCTGACAGATTAGCGGTTAACTTATCAGCAACCATCTTCGACTTAGCCAACAGAGGACCATACTAGATGCCTCTAGATCACAACAAAGATCCATCCCTTCTCTATAATTCTGAAGTGATGCCGAGTGATACAAAGATGTATCTCGACGCTGTGCTCAACAATATTGAAGACCCCGTATTTATAAAAGATCAAAGCAGTAGGCTGGTTCTTGTCAATGATGCCTTTTGCGAAATTTTTGGCCTTTCTAGAGACGAAGTAATCGGCAAGACGCTTGCCGAGAATGTCCCGCTGAGCGAGCGGGAGCATTTTCTGTCGGTCGATAGACAGGTACTAGAGCTTGGGAAAGAGATTTCAATTGAAGAGACACTCACCACCAATGGAATGCAAAGCAAAACTATTCAAACCAAGAAGAGTCGATTCTTAGATTCAAAAGGTAACTCATATCTCGTTGGCATAATTCGAGACATCACCGAAATTAAGGAAGCTGAAAAAAGGATTGGGGAAAATAGAGAGCGCCTATCATTGGCCTTGCTCCATAGTAAAATTGGTATCTGGGAGCTAAAGCCTCAAACCCAAGAGTTGATCTGGGACGATTCTATGTATTCCTTGTTCAACATACGACGTGAAGATTGTTCTGGAAATAGGCAAGCGTGGGCGCAGGCGGTACACCCCGATGATATAGAAAGTACGAGACGGATTATGCAGGACGCCATGACAGGACAAACTCTAGTTAACCATGGGTTCAGAGTTGTTTGGCAAAATGGCGAAGTTCATCGAATCCATGATACTGCGAAGATATTTTACGATAAACATGGTACGCCAGTGCGTTTACTCGGCGTCAGCACCGATGTTACCGAACAGTATGAGGCCGAACGTAAGTTAAAACTCTATGCAAGTGTATTCGTCCATGCCGGCGAAGGCATTATGATAACCGACGCCACTTCCACTATCATCGAAGTCAACGATACATTTTGCCAAATCACTGGCTATACACGCGAAGAAATACTCGGGCAGAGCCCAAATATTCTTCGATCTGAGCGCCAAACAGCAGAGTTTTACGCCGAGATGTGGGACACACTTAAAGCGGAAGGCAGCTGGAAAAGTGAGATCTGGAATAGACGCAAAAACGGCGAAGTCTATGCTGAGCTTCTCACCATTAGCGCTGTGAAAGATGAGAAAGGGCTACTGCAAAACTATGTAGCCATTTTTAGCGACATTTCCTTGATGAAAAAACATCAAGATCAATTAGAGCATATTGCACATTATGACGTACTAACCAATCTCCCTAACCGTGTATTACTTACAGACCGTTTGAACCAATCCATGCTGCACTCCCGACGGCATAAAAATTTACTCGCAGTCGCTTTTTTGGATATGGACGGATTCAAACTCGTCAACGATACCTATGGGCATAATATAGGGGATAAGCTGCTAGTTGCGTTCTCTGAACGCATCTCGGAAGCGTTACGTGAAAGTGACACGCTGGCCCGCTTTGGTGGTGATGAGTTTATTTTCACAATAGCTGATTTAGCCAAAGTTGAGGATTCGATACCAGTACTAGAGCGACTACTGCACTCACTGAGAAGGCCCATCACAGTGGGGGAAATAACGTTAAAAATCAGTGCCAGCGTTGGCGTTGCTATCTACCCTAGAGATAGTGATTCTGCAGATATCTTGATACGCAAAGCCGACCAGGCGATGTATTCAGCAAAGCAAGCAGGCAAGAACAGATATCATATCTTCAATTCCATACAGGATTAAGCCTCCGTTACACAGCGCTAAACCTATGCCGGCTAGTGAATTCCCAGAGTGGATCAAGGGCTGGAAGCCTAATGTGCGCTGGCAGGACCAAAGAAAGCTCTAACTAAATAGAAGTCAGCGGCTTTTCTAACCCTCAATAGAAACTCAAAAACAAATCCGCCAGCCTCTTCACCCGCCCCCAGAACCAAATCTTTAGTCGAAAATGCAGGGGCAGTTTACGCCATGCTTGACGTGTTAGCTCATTGCTTTGGCCGAAGTCCCGTTCGAAGCACCGCTGCACGATTTTTGTCAGCGCTGGGTCTAATGAGTTCTGATTGGCCTCTAAGTTCCAGTGCAAAGTCCAGTGGTCGAAATTGCATGAACCCAGCGACACCCATTGGTCGACCATAACCGATTTTAAATGGGAGAAGCGTGGTTGGTACTCGAAGATTCTTACACCAGCGCGTAGAAGATTAGCGTAATAAATTTGTCCCGCATAACGCACACCTGGTAGGTCCGTAAAATTACCACATACCTGCAGGCGCACATCGATACCGCGCCGTGCAGCATGGATCAATGCGATTCTAAGCACTCGTGATGGAACAAAGTAGGGGGTGGAAAGCCATACGCGGGTTTTAGCCGCGCGGATGCGGGTGATCAATGGCCACAGCATGTCGCGGTTATTGCGTGATGCACTGAAAGCGACCCGGCCTAGACCTGGCATGGCGTCCGGCAGAGACACGATGGAGCGTTGTTGCTTTGATATGTCGAGCTTTTTGCGGCGGGGTTTGTTGGCTTGCCGCCAGCATTGCTCGAACAGGCTTTGCCAGTCGGCGACGATACCACCTTTAACCACCAACATCTGCTCATGCCAGGGCGTTTGACCTGCATCATTCGCGATACAGAATTCATCCGTGAAGCCAAAACCACCAATACAGGCTATGTGCTGATCGAACACCAGCACTTTACGATGGTCGCGGTGCAGGTTACGCACGCCGTTGTACCATGTGAGAGGGTTGTAAAATTGCAACTTCACCCCAGCCTCGCGCAGTATCTGGCGTTCTGCAGCGACAAAATCACTACTTCCGCTAGCATCAAACAGACAGCGCACGGCAACCCCTCGCTCGGCGGCAGCACTTAAGGCCACTACTAACTGCTGGGTAGCTCGTCCAGATGCCACTAGATACAGCTCGATATCAATGCAGTGCTCTGCCGCCTCTATGTACTGCATAACGCGCGGGAAAAATTCGGTACCGTCGATTAACAGCTCGAATTGGCAATCATGGTGCCAGTTGAACTGAGTCTTGTTGTTTGCCGGCATACCCGTATGGCCCATCTTCATAGCCCTAAGGCAAAATTTAATTGAGGCCACTGTGAAGCCGGTTGGAACTGTCAATGCGTTCGCGTGGAAAACACTGTCGTTTGCCAAGCATTAGTGGTTTCATACTGGGATTTTGGCAGATGAAGAGTTAACTTGTCTGTACTGTTGCACACACTAGAATGAACCCCAATGGCGAGAATATTTTCATACGTATGCGGCCTGCATTGCGGGCACTCACTCCAGCTCGAAACACTAGTATCTGGGGATGCCGTATTATGAGCAAAGAAAAGAGTGCCGCGCGCAGTAAACGGAAATTGGCAATACTCTCCCTTGTCTTCCTACTACTGGCCGCGCTTGCCTGGTATGCGAACACTATCTTCTCATTGGAGGATCTTGCGCTGCAGGAGGATCGCTTTCGCTCAGCCATTGCGCAGAATCCAGTGCGTTCGTTTCTGATTGGTTTTATTGTCTACACACTGCTTGCACTGGTCCCTGGAACGGGCGGGAAAGCCATTATCTACAGTTGGCTGTTTGGTTTTTGGCAGGCGATGCTTATCGTAACGGTCGGTCTTAGCATCGCTGCGATGGCAATTTTTATGCTGAGTCGTTACCTGTTCCAATCCACCATCGAGCGTCGCTACACTAGCTTCGTCGCAACAATGAACGCACACATCGAAAAAGAAGGGGCCTTTTACCTGCTGACACTGCGAATGATGCACGCCCCGTTCTCGATCGTAAATCCGGTCAGCGGGGCGAGCCGAGTGCCAAGTTGGACTTTTTTCTGGACTACTGTGGTGGGCCTAGTGCCAGCCAATGCGATCTGGGCTTATGTTGGCCTAAGCCTACCCTCGCTTCGCGAATTAGCGCTACATGGGTCGAGCGCCTTCATCGATGCACCACTTATTCTGTCCCTGATAGCCTGCGGGGCATTTCCTCTTCTTGTACGCTGGATGTTCAACCGTTTCGGTTCTAGCGCAAATAGATAGCTCCTAAAAACCTAAGCTAGCGAACTTTGCTATTCTTATCTTGATACATAGCAGCATCCGCTTCTTGAATCATTTCCTCTGCTGACTTTTCCGTATCGTATGGAAAATATTCTTGGCCTACACTGTACTCAATCTTGTAGGGCTTTTTCATAGTCGCGTTTGCCTGATCAACTGCTACGGAAAATCTAGTTAAAATTTGCTCAGTATTCTCTTTGTCAGAATCAGTCAGCATGGCAACAAATTCATCGCCACCTAGTCGGCCTATCACATCAACATCCCGAAACGTATCAAGCATTAGCTGTGCAAATTTGCTTAGCACAAAGTCACCTTCATGGTGTCCATATGTATCGTTTATGACTTTAAACTTATTAAGATCAAATAGTAGAAATGTCATTGCGACTTTTCGACGTCGACACAGTTTTAAATTGTGATCAGCTAGCGTTAGAAAACCACGCCTGTTCGAAATTAAAGTCAGCTCGTCTAAAGTAGCCAGCTGTATCGATTTTATTTCTTGTTCAATCATAGCGCCAAGATCTTTGAGGAGTTGCTGGTCCTCCTCAGCCATCACTCGAGGTTTTTCATCGATTAAGCACAAGGTTCCTATGTTCAGCCCCTCCCTGATTTTCAAAGTGTAACCAGCATAGAAACGAATATATGGAGCCTCAGTTACAAGGGGATTATCAAAAAATCGCTCATCTTTAACTGCGTCTGGTATTATGAACAGGCCTTCTTGATTAATTGCATGCCCACAAAAGGAAATGTCTCTGGGCGTTTCAGTTGCTTCAAGGCCCTGCTTGGACTTAAACCATTGACGATCCTCATCAACCAGACTAACCAGAGAAATAGACACGTTAAACATTCGTTTAGCCATACGCGTTACGCGATCGAACCGTTCCTCGTGGGAGGAATCAAGAACATTTAGCGTTCTCAATGCGTGTAATCGCTCTGCTTCATTACTTGGAATTGTAGGCTTTATCATTAGGCTCCCGTCATCTAACAGCTAATATTGTGATTTTAGAATAGGCCATGGCCCCTGCTCACACTTGGTTTATTGTTCATAAGTAATACTCACTACTCGCAAGCTATTGTATTACGCCTTTTCCCAAGACATAACAATCTAGCTGCAATTTTATACTCTAAACATATCACACCGACAAGAGCGGAAAATAAAGCCGTATAGTGAACTCCCGCCACGACAATTAACTTAAAACTTTCATTTAAACAGTTACTTGCTTGAACATAGAGGTGTCTAGCTCGCTTCTAAGGCGATCTGCTTGGGCATTCGATACACAGCGCAAGGAAATCGTTTGAACTTCTCCGAGTTAGGGCCGCAAAGGGCGTGCCGCTCCTTTGACTCATAATCCGCTGGTCGATTGATCACGTTTAGGTATACCTACCACTCCCTTCACCAGTCACGCTAATCCTCATTACACTTTCCAGGCAAGTGGAACCCTTTTAAGTAATCCCGCTACTAACTAGCAGCAAAGCGATTTTCCCTATAAATTGGCAGGCTTTTATACTAATAGGAAAGTCAGTGAAAATACTTGCAATTTTTTGAGTTTAGTTTGCGAGTCAGCTAAACTCATATGACAACTATAATGTTCTTAAAAGGAATAATGATATGGTCGCAAAAAATAAGGTATTTCTTGCACTTTTTGGTGCCGCCGCGATCTTTGCGTCTGGCGTTTCAAGCGCTCAAACAGTTTTAACATATACAAGTGACAACAGCGTTGATACATGGGATCCGATCTTCCCAGCCGCAGCTGATGCTAACTGGCCAACTACTGTCTGCACTACTGTGCCTTCCGTTGGGCTCAACGCTAATTGGGTTAACCCACATAAAGCCAGCGCATTCGGAACAAACATTCATCCATGGCAAGGTGCTCAGAGTTTCTCGGCTTCCTGGATTAACGCATGGTCGAATATCACCTCTCAGGGGCCTGGCGGTCATAATTGGACGAAGTACTCTACCGAGGTTTCCGGCACTGGTAGCTTCGTGCTCAACCTCCTTGCGGACAATTGTTCATGGATCTATTTAGATGGCACTCTCGTAGGCTTTCAAGGCGCTTATAGCACGCACCCGGCTCCAAGTTATCCCGTCGCTATGAACGGAACACACACGCTTGAGTTCGTAATTTTCGACGGCGGTGGCCTGGCAGGTGGCATGTATCATCTCCAAACTAATACCGGCACGGTATTCGAAGATACAGATGGCGATGGCCTAACTGACCCAGAGGAAGTCCTTTACAGCACCGACCCTCTCAATCCAGACACAGACGGCGATGGCGTAAGTGACGGAGACGAGGTAGCGCGAGGGACTGATCCTACGGTTTCCGATCTTGATTCTGATGGCGATGGCCTTACTGACTTACAGGAAGTCCTTTACAACACTGACCCTCTTAACCCAGACACAGACGGCGATGGCGTAAGTGACGGAGACGAAGTAGCGCAAGGTACTGACCCTACGGTTTTCGATGGTGATTCTGATGGCGATGGCCTTACTGACGACGTAGACGCTTGTGTAAACTCTATACTCTCCACTACGGTCTCTATCAACGGTGTTGATTCTGGCGTTGCTAACACCACCAATGCAATGGGCTGCAACATTGCGGACTTACTTGATAGCGCCTGCTCGGGTGACTTCAAGAATCACGGTCAATTCGTAAGCTGCGTAACTCACGCTGCTACTGAATTACGCAAAGCAGGAATCCTCAACAACAGCGAACGCTCCGCAATAGTAAAGGCGGCAGCGAAATCTGGTAAGTCAGGTAAGTCTGAGAAATCTGGCAAATCCGATAAATCTGACAAGTCTGATAAATCTGGCAAGTCCAAGAAATCTGGAAAGTCCAAATAGAAGCGGGACAACTGCCCTATAGTTCGAACTTCTGATGTACTAGGCAATTCCCGGTTCGGGTATTACACATACAGCAGAGGTTTGAACCTCTAGATAACGGGGATAACTTAGTCAGCGGAGTAATTGCTGACTAAGCTATCCCCGTTTCAGTTATTGGGATCAAAAAAATCGAATAGATCTAATGCGCAGTATTGCGCTCGAGATCAATCGCTACATAGACAGCCAAACAATAAAAGGTTTAGTTATTGAGTGAACTACGCGTTGTTCCCTAGCGTATGTTTATTGCTCCTTTTATTCACGGCATCGATCCTATGTATAAGAAGAAACTCTATTTTTTCTCCATCAGCTTCGCAGGCGCCCTAATCGTCACGCTAATAGCGACAGCGATCTCCGCCAATTTCACTCGCCAGAACCTAGAGCAAAGCACCACGGCACAGTCGCTTCTTGGCGAACACTTGATGCTCTCTAGTGTCTCCTATCGCCTATTTAAGCAATTAACCGACGAGTTGATTTTTGGACAAAACGCCAATCAGGCAGAGGTCCGCAATAAAGAAAATCAAATTGCAGCCTCGCTCTCAAAGATTCGCGAACTCGAATTGCAGCAGCGCTCGGCCTTAGGCGAACAAGTCACTCAAGGCAGTGTCGAGGACACCGAAGATCTCGCCGACCTGCTCGATAGCATTATTGGAGAGTTTAGAGCCGTAGTAGCAAGTGAAGACACCTCGCCGCTAAGTACACAAAGTCGTGTGCAGCGTCTGTTGGAAGTCACTATAGACAATCAATTTCGAGAAGCTATTGATGCAGCAGTAAGGCGCCAAAGCACGGTTGTGGCGACAATTAATGCTCAAATCGATACGTTGAATACTGCGATCGTTTGGTTCACTTCGGCTTTTGGCCTCATCTCCATCCCCTTAGTAATCCTCGCTTGCACGTGGTTGTTGAATCAACTCTACAAACCTCTAGATGCGATTCGTTATGGCGCCGAGGCCATTGCCATCGGTCGCTATACCCACCGCTTGCCAGAAACACTCGACAAAGAGTTTCAACAGATCGTGCTGGCGTTCAACTCTATGGCAAACCAACTATCGGAGCATGAGTCTAAGGCCGAGCAGTCTCGGCGCCAACTCGAGTATGCAGTGGAACAACGCACTCGTGAGTTAACCGACGCCAACCAACGCCTAACCACAATCGACACGAAACGCCGTCAGTTCCTCGCCGATCTTAGTCACGAACTACGCACGCCCCTCACCGTGATAAGAGGAGAAGCTCAGGTCACATTGCGCCATCCTACCGCTGGGAACGAAGCGTACAGAGAGACTCTGGATACCATACTCGCCCAGGCTGTTAGCCTTAGTCGTTTGGTAGAAGATCTTCTGCTACTGGCACGTGCAGAAATTAGCCATGTGACACTCGACCTTGAGGTGTGCGAGCTCACGCGATGGCTAACACAGCAGACTGCTCATTGGTCGAGAGTCGCACCGACTCACCATTTCGATCTCTTTCTCCCACACGATAACGCTCCGCTAATGGCAAAAGTCGACTCGCAGCGCTTGGCGCAAGTTCTTGCGATTTTGATCGACAATGCCATTAAATATTCCCCTACTGGAAGCGAGATTAGCCTTGCCGCAAGTGTATCTCCTGGAAAAGTCAGCATTAGCGTCACCGATCAAGGAAGCGGCATCGCACCAGCGGATACAGGCCCAATTTTTGAACGCTTCGTTCGCATCAACCGGCGTGGTGACGGAGCCGGACTAGGGCTAGCGATTGCGCGCACCATCATTGAAGCTCATGGTGGCGAGATCAGCGTGGAATCTGTTCTTAACAAGGGCTCGAGCTTTACGCTGACACTGCCACTGGGGGCAGCCCTATGAAAATCCTAATTGCAGATGACGAGCAGGCTCTTCTCAACTTTCTCGAACGAGGGCTTCGGGCAGAAGGCTATGAATGCATTGCGACAAAATAACTTCACGAAGTCAGCGTGCTCGCCCAGAAACATAAGCCCTCACTCATCATTCTTGATCGACTGTTTGCCGATGATGACAGCATCAAAGAGATTCAGAATATTCGGCAAAAAGTACCCCACGCTATGCTACTGCTCTTAACTGCGCTCGACGATGTTAGTGAGCGGGTGGCAGGACTAAAGCATGGTGCCGACGACTATCTTTGCAAACCCTTTGACTTTGACGAGCTGCTAGCAAGGATCGAGGCACTGGCTCGCAGGTCCGGGATGAGAAGCGAAAATGAACGGTCAGAACTGAGCATTGGAACCCTGCGCATAGACCGAGAAAATCGTCTTGCGTTTAGTCGCAATGTCGAACTAAATCTCACCAAGATAGAGTTTGACCTGCTACTGTACTTCGCTGAGAACGAGGGCAAAGTCCTATCACGAGAGCGCATACTAAATCGTGTGTGGAGTACGCAGTCAGATCCACTCACCAATATTGTGGACGTCTATATCAGCCGATTGCGACAGAAAATAGACGCCCCGCAGAGTAAATCATTTATTCAAACCCTGCGGGGCAATGGTTATCGAATGCGCATTAATGGATAGGAGATAGAAGGTCTGGGTTATCCACTAGGTTTCTGACCCCGTGCGCCTCTGATTCGTCAAAGGCGTTGCCACCACACCACTCACCCACTGTCTCAATATCGACAATGGCAACTTCGGGGCGCACGCTCCAACTGACTAAGAGCGGAGAGCCTTGCTCATTATAGGAAGGCCCAGTGGTCGAGCCCGCGTATTGAATGGGCTGACCTGTGTTACTAGGAATATTAAGTGCCTGATAGTAACCATCGCGCATACCATGATCAGCCAAATCATTGAAGTCAAGAGCATTCCTATCGTTAGCGAGCACATACACCTGCCCTTCCACTCGCAGTTGAGGGTTGCCAGTAGCAGGATTCAAGCAAGCGCCTAAAGTGGCCCCAGGCATCGCCTGTGCTGTAGAGAACACATAGTGAGCCTCTATGGTGTCTCCTGGCTGCAGCGCTCCGTGATCACTTGGACAAATGGCCGTTGATGTTGGCGCAAGTTGAGCTGCGGTTAATGTGCCGTTGTATCTAAAACCAGAATTGTAGCCCTTACCATCGCCATTGCCTGCATAGCTAGTGAACTCCCCGCCACTATGCTCGGCATTTTTGTGAAAATGGATATTGCACAGGTTCATCTGCGTATGCGCCGGCGCTGGGCTAAATACTCGCAGATTACTGCCCTCATGCTCGTTCAGATCACGGGGCGACTGAGGGCCAAAACCTTGACCCTCGGTGTTCTGAGCCAATGCGCGGTGCTGTGCTTGGATAACGCTATCGGCGACGTTCTCGCCTCCGGATTGCGCATGGGCTATCCCCACTGTCGCAAGCACAAGCGTTGAGAGTGCAGTCTTGGTAAATTGACGCATAAATAACTCCTTGAATTGAAACAACACAAGAAGCATATGCAAGTCATCTGAATTCTATTTGAATCGAAAATTAAAAAAAGATGAATAGCTCAGTTATTTTTTAGCCAAATAGACAATCAACACGTCATAATAAGGACAAACCCGGTGAAGCTCTAAGGACTGCGTGCATGGAAGAAAGTATCTCTACATCACTTACCGATTTTTCTGTTCCAGACTCCATCTGGAGCCTTTTAATTAGTACTGCCTTACTGATCATTGGTGTCTTGATAGTTCGCGCACTGATCGCGCGCTTCATCAAGCGTCAGGTCGACTCTCCGGAGCTTCGCCGGCGCTGGCTCGTGCAATCACGCAACGGCCTGCTTTTGTTGATGATCTTGGGCTTAGTGCTTATCTGGGGCGAAGAGCTGCGCACCTTAGCCCTATCGATCGTAGCCATCGCAGTGGCTTTCGTGGTCGCCACTAAAGAATTGATCATGTGTATCACTGGCTCCATCCTAAAAGCCGGCGCCGGATCATTCAGTATTGGCGACAGAATTCAGATCAAAGACTTTCGCGGCGATGTGATAGACCAGAACCTGCTCGCCACCACCATTCTAGAGGTGGGCCCCGGCAAGCTGACACATCAGCGCACAGGCCGCATGGCGGTGATTCCAAATGCACTGTTTGTCTCCGAGCCTGTCATCAATGAAAGCTTTACTCATGACTATGTGCTGCACGTGTTCACCGTGCCCTTCAGGCGTGACGATGACTGGCGTGGGGCTCAAAAAGCGATTTTGGCTGCGGCGCGCAAACAGTGCGAACCTTTCTTGGAAGAGGTGCGTCGTTATATGAATCGAGTCAGCTCGTCACGCGGGCTAGAGCCGCCCTCTGTGGACCCGAGGGTCACCATGCAGGTGCCTGTGGCAGGCGAGATTCATTTGATCGTGCGGGTGCCGACAAAGTCTGGGCAACGTGGCCTTATTGAGCAGGCCATCATGGCTGAAGTATTCCAAGATAACGATTATCTGCCCAAAACTAAGCAATTAGGAGAGAGACCATGAAAACTTCTCTATTGGCAACACTGCTCGTCGCGCTACTCATGGGACAAGCGCACAATGCACTGGCACAAAGCCCTTACTCTGCCGCAGGCATTGCCCTAGACAGCGAGTGGAAGCAAGCCATCTACCAGTTCGCTGTAGAGAATCTCCAACACTCTGCATGGGGGTTGGAGCACTACGAACGCAATTATTTAGTGGCCACCGAGCTGGCGCAGCAAGACTCGCTCACCATCGATGAAGAGGTATTATTCGCAGCGGCCTTTTTGCATGACATGGGCACATTCGCACCTTATGCAGTCACTGGCGCCGAACACTCCCAAACCGCAGTCGATAATCTGGAGAGTGTGCTCTTAGACGCAGGCTTCCCTAGCGCGAAAATCGCAGCGGTCAACAGCGCAGTGCTCGCCCACATGTACTATGCAGAAGTGCCTAATGATGCTACGGCCACTGTCTTGCATGATGCCGACACCTTAGATTTTCTCGGTGTAATTGGTGTAACGCGCATTCTCTCCCTCACCTCAAGGCATCCATGGGCAAGCGACTTACAAACTGCATTAGCGACACTCGAGAATTTCAGTACTGAACTGCCCGAATCATTGCGCACAGATGCTGCGCAAGAGATCGGACGCACACGAGTGGCGCAGATGCGCGAGCTACTATCCACTCTTAGAAAAGAAAGTGTTGATGGCGCTGCACTTTAAGATCGTTAAATGGGGTCAGTGTAGATTTACGATAACCATTGTTTCACGAACTCTATTTCTGCTCTCGTAAATCTACACTGACCCCATTTATCCTCCGCAACACCAGCAAGCCACCTACCTGCAATGCGAGCAACACGGGCAGCGTCCACACGGCACCTGTGAAGCCTGCCGCGATATAGCCCATTACGCACAGCGCACCATTGGCCAAGGAATATGGCAACTGCGTCTGGAAATGTTCGAAGGGGTCGCAGCCCGCTCCAGTGGAGGACAGAATGGTGGTTTCGGAGATCGGCGAGCAGTGGTCGCCGAACAAACCACCGGAGAGTACTGCGCCGATACACACATATAGCGGCGCCCCTATGGCGACAGTGGCTGGCAGGGCTAGCGGTAGCATGATGGCGAAAGTACCCCAAGAAGAACCCGTAGCGAAAGAGATGCTACACGACACTAAGAAGATGATCACAGGCAGTGCCCATGGTGCCGCGTTCTCGGCCGCCAGTGTGGCCACGTAGACATCGCCTCCCAGAGCCGTGGTCATGTCTCCCATAGCCCACGCTAACAGCAGCATTACCGCCACAAGCATCATGCGACTAATGCCCTCGAGATACATCTGCACACTGGCCATCACACGCTGCGCACCGGTGAAAGCCATCAATACGATCAACGCCGCGGCCGCACTCAGATAAGCGGTCGAGAGCCCTGCCCGAAAATCTGCGCCACTGATGCGTCCGAAGGGAAATCCGAGTGGCACTAGAGTCCACAGCAAAACGACAAACAACACTAGCAATGGCAGCCAGATGAAAGAGGCCCGTGCCTTGCTCGCAGCGCCCTGTTGCACGCCCTGCGCGGCGGCCGAGTTCGCCACTTCGCTCGCTGCGCCCTCCGCTGCCGTCAGCCCTTCCCTTAGCGCACGACGTTCTGAGCGCGCCATCGGGCCGAACTCCACACCGGTAAGCGCAAGTAGCGGCACAGCAAACAGAGACAGCCAGGCATAGAATTGAAACGGCATCGCGGAGATCAGCGCTTGAAAGTCAGACTGTTCGATCCCCAGCGTCGTGAACTGTTGTTCCAGTAGACTCATGATGTAGACCCCCCAGCCAATGAAGGGCACGAGGATGGCTACTGGCGATGCGGTGGAGTCGATAATATAGGCAAGCTTTGCACGGGAGACCCGTAGATGGTCCGCCATAGGTCGGAAGGTAGGCCCGATAATCAACGGCGTGCCAAGATCAGAGAAGAAGATAACGATGCCACCAATCCACGCCGACACCTGCAGGCGCGCCTTAGTGGTGATGAAGTGCGTAACCTTGGCCGCGAACGCCGCACCGCCCCCGGAGCGCTCCATTAGCGCAACGAAGCCACCGATGAACCCTAGCAGCACTAGCACACCGGCGTTGTAGCTGTCCGTGACCTGAGGTACCAGATAATCCCGCACCATCAAATTCATACCCCCTAGCAGTGCCGGCCCTTCGATCATTAGCACGCCGGCAAACAATCCTACAAACAGGCCGAAGATTACGTTGCGCAGGCTAATTGATATAACGAGGGCTAGCAGAACGGGGACAAGGCTAAAGATATCAGGTGCAGTGGCAGGCATTGGTATTCCGCTTTGAATGAGGGGCGTTAACGCATCATACCCGGCGAGGGCAATCGCTGCGACTACATCGTCGCGGAAGCGTCCAGCTTTTTCGCCGACATCTTCGCCCAAAAATTTCACTTTCTGCAGTCTAGTGAGTAATCTTGAACTTCGTCATTCAGATTGGAGCGCCTCATTGCTTTTAGATTGCGTTGAAAAGTGCTCTTTCGAATCACACAATTGCGAAAAAATTGGGAGTTAGGTCATGCGCTGGATATACAGTATTGGGATACTTTTCATATTGGCCGCTTGCAGTGAACCACAACCTGCAGCTACCCCGCCCATCAACGAGCCGCAAGCTGAGGCAGATGTTCGCAATGAAACCGCCTTACTCAATGCTTGGCTGGATGTTCAGTACGAAGAACAGCTAGGGTTTAGTCCGCAGACTAGAACGCGTTTGGGCGATAAAACCGATTACGACAAACTGGATGACTATACCCTCGCCGGCCAGCTCCAAGAGTTGGAATGGCTGCGCGGAAGTGTCAGCACAATGGAGCAAGACTTCGACTACGCCGCCCTCAATGACGATGGCAAGCTGTCTTACGATATGTGGGCCTATGGTCTGGAACAAGCCGAGAGCAGAGTTCCATACTGGAACCATGGCTATATATTCGGCAGAGGCGGTCCTCACGCGGGCATTCCAAGTTTCCTGATCAGCTACCAAGCTTTAGACACTGCGGCGGATGTCGAAGCCTATATTTCTAGGCTCGGCGAGATCGACAGGGTATTTGGGGAATTATTAGATAGATCGAAGCAGGCCTCTGCATTGGGAATACGCCAGCCACGGTTTGCCTATGACGCGGCATTGTCAGAGATTGAGCGCGTCACTGCGGGCGTCCCCTTCAATACAAGCGACAACTCCCCGAACTCACCGCTGTGGGTTGATCTACAAACAAAGATAGAAACCTTAGTTGAGCAAGATGTTTTAGGTGCAGACCAAGCGCAGAATTATTTACAAGAGGCGCAGAACATCCTCTCTAACGAAGTGCTAAACGCTTACGCGGACGTGGCGCAATGGCTAGAGGAAGATAGAGAGTTAGCATCTGCGGAATCCCAGGGTGTTTGGGCGCTGCCCGATGGAGAGAATTACTATAATCAGCGTTTGAAATTGATGACGACACTGGATCTATCCGCCGACGAGATTCACGAGATCGGGCTTGCGGAAGTGGAGCGCTTGCGTGGCGAGATGGAGGCCATAAAAAATCTTGTAGGTTTTGAACAAAGCCTGCAGGAGTTCTTTGTTTTCACTCGCGAAGACCCTCAGTTTTTTTACCCCAATACCGACGAAGGGCGTCAGGAATATCTCGATGTGAACAATGAGTATCTCGATTTCATCAATGAGAAATTGCCCGAGTATTTTGGCCTATTGCCAAAGGCCTCTCTCATCGTAAGTCGCGTGGAGTCATTCAGAGAACAAGACGGCGCGGCACAGCACTATCGCGCCGGTGCGCCTGATGGTTCTCGTCCAGGGGTTTTCTATTCCCACATGTCCGACATGTCGACATTGGCGAAATTCCAGATAGAGGATATAGCCTACCACGAGGGCAACCCCGGCCATCATATGCAGATATCCATCCAACAAGAGCTCACAGAGGTGCCACGTTTTCGCACTCAGTATCGCACCACCGCCTATACAGAGGGATGGGGGCTGTACGCGGAATGGTTAGCGAAGGAGATGGGCGGGTTTCAGGATCCCTATTCGGATTTCGGCAGACTCGCGGGCGAGATATGGAGAGCGGTGCGCCTAGTGGTCGACACGGGCATCCATACGCAGCAGTGGTCGGAAGAGCGGGCCGTGCAGTATTTTCTCGATAACACACCAATACCAGAGGGAGCCGTGAGGTCGGAGGTACAGCGCTACTTCGCCGGGCCGGGCCAAGCAACTGCCTATAAGATTGGCATGATGAATTTTCAACAGGCTCGCGCTAATGCAGAAGATGCCTTAGGCGATGACTTCGATATCCGCGCTTTCCACGATATCGTTCTAGGGGCAGGAGCCGTACCGATGCCGATGATGCACGCACGGGTACAGCGTTGGATTCGTGAGTCTGCGCAATAGCAGCTATGTTAATCCCGAGACTCGAACTCGATCTCGATACCTGCGGTCGGGGTGGTCAACACCATATGGCCATCTCGAAAGCTATGGGAGGACACGTCTTTCAGATACAGGATCAGATTATTGTGCAGCGAGCCCGGTGGGCACAGTGAAGTTGTCGCCGCAAAAGGATCGAAACGCAGGGCAGCTTCTTCTTGCAGCCAGGAGCCATTAATACTATTACAGTCCGAAGTGCCGGTTAGCCGATTACCACTCCGGAAATTGAGAACATATTTACTATGGTCCTCCGGTATAAACTCGTAGCCACCAAGAACAGTTAACTTAAGCAACTGCCAGTTACTTCCTTCTAGAGTGTTGAGCTGAGCAACGACTTCGTTACTTTCGCCTTGCTGCTCTGCAGGGCTGCATGCAGCAAAAACCACAAGTAGGCCAATAAAGAGCACATTGCGTAATTTGGAAGAGGACATAATACATTCTCGGAAAGTGGCGCTATGAGCGAACGTGATTTGATTAAGGCGCATACTTTCACACATTTTCGGCTGAAATTGAAGTTGCGAGCAAATTAACTAATCGCTAGACCATTCTCATTATCTTTTATCAACCCGTGCACGGCGCTATCTCCAAGCGCTATCGCGCTCTGATGCTCGAGTCGAGCGTTTCTATGTAGCTCAAGGATTGAACTGCAGCCAGCGGTGCTCAAGGAGGCTTTAAGCTTAGAACAAGACTCGGGAACAATATCGAATATAGAGCCCCTTAAGGGAATCAAACCGAAAACCCCTTCCTCGAAATAGCTATCGGAAGCGTCAATAAGCAGGAAATCTAATGACTCATTTACGAGTTTCGAGATTCGTCTCCTGTACTTCGGATGAGTGCTTATTGCCGCCCCTACTACTAGGCGCCCTAACTTATCTTCGTTGGAGTTAGGGAAGCGAATGTGATGCTCAAGATCTTTTCGAAAAACCACGGCCTGAAGCGTTCCCTCGGCCGACAGGATGGGCAAAATCCCCGGCCCATCTTGATCATCATGGCCTTGGCCTCTGACAAACTGGCACCATATTTAGCTAGCAGCAGGTCTGTTGTCATACGGCTACTCACCATCTCCGCCTGATCTGCCTGTGCATCGAAATCCTTGTCTGCAATGATGCCTAAGAGCTTGCCGTGGAACGTGGGTTACAGGATAGGTGGAATGCCCAGTCTCGAGTTTGCTCCTTTGCACTTCCCTCATCGGAAAGCGCTGGATTCACGCCAACCCCTCCTAGCCTAGCGCTGTATCACATTTCTTCATGCACCTGCCCATAAGCCAGCATCGCGAACAAACCAGTGCCGCCAAGGATATTGCCGATGAGTACCGGGGAAATATGGTAGAACAAGGCGGTGAAAATATTTATCTCCCCTATAAGTACCAGATTAAATATCTCGGTCGACCCAACAATGACATGGGTAAAATCACCTGCCGCGATCAACCAAGTAAACATAATTATCACCAATACTTCAGACCCCTTCGCCGAAGGCAGCATCCACACCAATGCCGCGATGAAAAAGCCCGAAGGAATGCCGCGCAAGAACGTCTCAGTCGCGCTAAGGCTCGCAACATGCTGGGAGATCTCTAAGATAGCCGCGAGAGTCTCCGATGGAAGGATGCTCCCGTGGACGGCGACGGCAGCAATGAAGAATGTGCCACATAAATTGGCCGCCAACACGATTGCCCATAACCGCGCTGTACTATAGAAGCGGTTTCGCGTCGGCTCGGCTAGAACGGGCAACACGACGGTGATGGTATTCTCGGTGAACAGTTGCAGCCGGCATAATATTACTAAGACGAAGCCAAAGGTATAACCAAGGCTCTCGATCAGTGTCAAATAGGGATGCTCAGAGCCAAGACTCAAGCGAATGATGCCCTCGACAAGGATAGAGGTAGATATTCCAATGCCCGCGGCTACACCGGACCACCAGAGCGATATTAGCGGTCGTTGCAACTCCTCTTCCCCCTCTCGGCGGATAATGGAGTAATGAGTCAGCGCAGACAGGTTACCATGCTCGGCTACAGCCTCTCGCTCGCCCGAGGTCAGGGAATCTTCACTCGAATTTGTGGTCTTCTCTCGAGTCTCACGCTCTTGGGTTTTAGCACGAGTCTTATCCGCAGCCGCAGTTTCTTTAGCCTTTTTACTGGCCGTGCCTTTCCGACCAACCTCCTCTTCACTCATCCTACTCTCCACAGTGCATCCGAAAAAGACACTTACAACTTAGCTAATTCCAATAGCAAAATCTACCCTCTACAATATTCAGCAAAAAGGCACGCAAATTATTGGATTGAGCTACTACGAAGATATAAAGAAATAACTTAAGCGACGAGGATAGGAATATCGCCTGCAGATAGTGTTCACATCAACCAGCGTTTCTTCATCAACACATATGAGAACAAACACATCATTGAGCCCAGAACAATTAAGTAGATCCAATCGAAAGTCATGTCTGCCAGGCTTGCGCTCTCTAGCAGTATAGATTGAAGAGGTTTATACAATTGATAAGACGGCAGTAAGGGCGCAACAGCGGTAAATTTTTCTGAAACATCAGACATCGCCGAGGGGAGCAAATGTGGAAGGTAGAAGATAACGCCAAGCGTTCGCGCGCTAGCCTGTGTTCGACATAGGAAGCCTAAGAATATTCCGAACGCGCTGAAGCAAAAACTACCCGCCAAAAGCAAGGCCATATAGTCAAAGAGATGGACGAGCCCAAACTTCCCTAGCAAGTGCAGGAAGAGCACTGCTGTTAAGATCAGTGTCATTCCTAGAATCAATTTGGCTAGCAACCATTGCACTTCATTTATGGGAGTTTGGAGCAGGCCAAGCAGCAGCTTCTTTTCCTTCTCCTCTGCTACCTGTGCCGGCAGTATTACGAAGCCAATGAGCAATACCAACATCAAGACCCAAGTAGGCAATGTTTCTCTTTGAATGCCGCCTTGGTGCAACGAATCTATGCCCGAAATCCAGTCTGGTGCTGCGCCTTGTGCCGTTTTCTGCAGCGCAGCGAAAGTCTGCATAATGGCTAGGGTTTGGATTGAATCTCTCTTCAAGACAAGTAACACGAGACTGCCGCTTGCGTCTTCACTCGAAGTTATTACTCCATCCAACTCGCGCTCTTGTAGTAGACGAACGCCCTCTTCCGAACTCGTTAAGCGAGTCAGCTCAATATAGGTTTCAGCGGCATTAATGCTCTCGCTGACCTCCGGTGTAAGAGTTTCTTGCGCAAGCAGGCCGATTCTAACTTTGCTTGTATCCTCACCAGTCTCGTCTACGAAATTAAGAGTGACGAAAACGAAAAGCGGAATAAAAAGAACCAATAGGAATGTTTTATTTTTAAAGGCGAAGGCCAAGTCGTTGAAAGCAAGTATGAAGACATTTCTCATCATAATGAATACAACTCGTCATGAATGTCAGACTGGAAGTACTCATGAGGGGCACCGTCGAAGATCAGCTTACTCTTATGCAACACCATGATGCGCGTTGCGAGACTCTTTATCTCTTCCGGTCTATGGGATGTGAAAATGATGGTTTTCCCTGCTGCATGCATCGACTGTAAGAGCAGATAGATCTCCCTTGTCATCTCGAAATCGAGACCCGATGTGGGCTCATCAAGAATCAGTAGCGCAGGATCTGCCAACAGTGCGCGGCCGATATTCACTCGCTGCTTCAAGCCCTTGGAAAGCGTCTGCACCTTACTACGTCGAAACGCTAACAGCTTAAATTCGTCTAGTATTTTCTCCACGCGAGACATGGGAGTGCGAGAGAGACGTGCGAAGAGTTTGAGGTTGTATTCTACGGAGAAGAACTCGAAGAGATTGGGGTCTTCAGGAATAAAGCCAACCTTCCCTGCCAGTGCCATCCTGTTTTTCAGGTCGATCCCGTCAACCATAACAGTGCCGTCATCCGGGACTATCCAGCTTGCTAGCATCTTTAGGAGGGTGGATTTTCCAGCGCCGTTGTGGCCGACTATGGCGATAAGCTCGCCTTTGTCTACTTTGAAGCTGGTCGGCGCGAGTCCTCGCTTGTCATCATAGAGTTTTGCGAGATTCTGAACTACGAGCTGCATAGGCTATACGACGATAATAGGAGGAGTGAGAGCGGGGAAAAGCAAAGGAATCTTTCACACCGTTGAGAGCTTCAGTGGGTCAGATTCCTAAGTAAGTTAAACCAGCTTAACGATTACAATTACTAAAATGATTACGACTAATAGACCGATCATGATGAACTCCTTTGTGATGAGGACGACCGGAAGAAAGCCTTCTGGTTGATACTCAGATTGAACACTGTGATAAGGGCTATTGTGTACTCCTGTGCGCCCCACATCTGTGCGTTAGCGCACACAAGTATTGGGAAGTATTCACCCAGATTGTCTCTAGCATCTAATACTAGGAGTTAAGTGAGTACTCAAAACGGCAGAAATAAGATGGAGATTACTAGGAAATTGGGGCTATCGAGCCCTCGTGTACATTTGGGGGCCTTCGCTAGCGACGTGGACTATCGCGATAGCCAAAATGAATCTGCGGCTGAGTGTATCCAGGGGGAGGTGCTGAAAACCATGGTTTAGGATTTGCGTTTGGGCGGTTTTGGAGCTGAGCATTCCTGTAACCTGGCTCATTCTGCCACATAAAGGCCGGATCTTTAGGTTTAGACACTTCTGCCATTTCTAAAAATTTCTGCTGTAGCTCCCCAGCAGTTTTAAGCCGTGCTAGAAGCTCAGGATTATTTGTTGCGAGACTCTCGATCTCTTGTTGTATCTGCGCAAGAGCTTCTGCAGCGCGCGCTCTTACTTGCTCATCAGTCAGCTCCCACGGACCAAAAAAGGTTTCGCGTAATCTTCCGAAAAGACCAACATACCTCGTTGATCCTGCCTCTACTTCTCTTTTATTCTCTTCCCTGATCTTCTCTAGGAAGGCGGGCTCACAAATTTGAATTACTCGTTCAAAATTTTCATCTGTGCGTTTAGTACAGTGAATATCGTCGTCATCGGAGCTATTGATATCATTGTATAGAGTGTAAAGGGCAACTTCGTTACTCTGGATCTGAGCCAATAACGACTCTAGCGTTTCTTGTTTTTCTGAAAGCACAGCAACCGCGGCATCGGCCGCTGACACTTGCACACGGGGCTGCGCAGTTGCTTCAAGAGTTGATAGGCTGATAGGGACTAACAAGGTGCTAACAATGAGTGAACTGATTTTCATAGCATTGCCCCCAAGAATTACCGACATTTGATCCTACACCCGTCAGTTTCTACAGTAAAGGCGCAGGGTCAGTACTTTTCCTTCATGACTTTATTGGGGTCACCACGGAATATTATGTAGCCAATATTGTCCGTTACTATCTCGTGCCAACCATGGGGCATTCCCTTAGGGATGATCGCAATATCGCCCGGTTTAACTTTCTGCAATACACCACCAACGATGGTCCCTCGGTGCATAGCCCCCAACAGATCACTATGGGTCTCCTGCATATCCACAAATTTACCACCGGTCACCATCGTCCCCTCACCTGACACGATGTAGTAAATCTCATCGAGATCCACGTGAGAGATTCCGGTTTCTTGTTCCGTGACTAGTGTCTTTGGCCTCTGCACTACGGACACGCCCATGAACTGCTCGCCTACATCGACATGTCTCGCGACGATATCACTTACGGTACGCCCGGTTGCTAGCACTTCCAGCCCCTGGTCGAATATCGCCTCTGTTTCCTTTTTGTCGATGATGACCGAGCCGCCATCTTGCGCGTGTGCGGCCGGAGTAGTGGAGCTTGCATAAAGCAGTACAATGCCTGCTAATAAGGTTATTTTCATTTTTGTTATTCCTCGTTTGTATGCTGAATTATTCAGCACGCGGCACTAGTTGTAAGAACAATAGTGCTACGGCTGCAATCGCCAAGCCTTTCTCGTCAATATACTCGCTTCCCATTATGGGCTGTCATTTAACGCCTGCGCAATCGACCGGTTAGAGTGATTGCCGCCAGAATGAGTGCACCGGCCACGACACCAATGACCGCGTTTAAGAAAGTCGGAAGCAAGCCTCCAAGCACAGTGCCTACATAAGGTAACTCTGCAGCTAGCTCGGCATTGTTTTCGATCCAGTGTCCTAACACGCCGACTCCGTGAGTGAGAATTCCGCCGCCGACCATAAACATGGCTGCGGTACCCACGATGGTGAGTGTGCGCATAAATCTTGGGGCAAACCATATTATGCCCGCGCCGAAGCGCTGCGCTGCGCTGCTAGCCCTCTGCATAAGCGCTACACCGGCATCGTCCAGTTTTACTATGCCAGCGACCAGTCCATACACCCCTATTGTCATTATGATCGCGATACCCGACAGCACTACGACCTGCTGCGTGAAATCCGCGTCTGCCACCGTACCTAGAGTAATGGCAATAATCTCTGCCGAGAGGATGAAATCGGTACGCACCGCGCCGTTTATCTTTTCCTTCTCTTTAGCCACCACTTGCTTAGGGTCGCCAGAGAGGTTCTGCACCGTCTGCGCGTGCTTCTCCTTGCTGTCATGTAAGAATTTGTGCGCTAGCTTCTCTGCACCTTCATAGCAGAGAAACCCGCCACCCAGCATCAGCAATGGTGTGATTAGCCACGGGGCCACGGCACTGATCAGCAAGGCTGCAGGCACGAGTATCGCCTTATTGCGGAAGGAACCCTTAGCAACCGCCCAGACCACAGGTAACTCGCGATCTGCCTTCACCCCAGCTACCTGCTGCGCATTTAATGCTAGGTCATCGCCCAACACACCAGCGGTCTTTTTTGCGGCCACCTTCGTCATCAGAGAGACGTCATCAAGAATGGACGCAATATCATCAAGCAGAACAAGTAGACTGGTAGCCAAGGGGCATTCCTTATATAAGCTTAAAAATCGAGTGAAGCGCCTGTGCAGTATGCTCATTCTTCCCAAGCTCTGCATCCTTGGTGCTGATCAAGCATCATCTAGACAAGCATGAACCCCATTAATCTCCCGTACATCTTCCTCGCCGTATTCTGCACTTACTCACAGAGAAAGCAGAGGCAGATATGAAAACTTCAATTATTACTGGCAAAAACCACAGTTCCATAAAGGCACTAATGCTAAGCGGCGCGTTGTTTATGGCTTTCGTGCTTACCGCCGTGTCTCCGGCGCAAGCTGACAGTGCGCGGGATCGCTTTGGCGGGAGCCAATGGCGACTAGGCAGCCACAACCAGATTTTCCTAAGAACTGACCGCGGCTGGCAGCGAGTGCAAGGTTCTGCCATCGCTGTCGCAGACGGCTGGGTGATCGGCACCGATAGGCGCGATGGTGGATATGGCATCTATCGCTGGAATGGCCGAAGCTTCAACCGCATGCCAGGAGCTGCCGTGGATATCGGCGGGAGCTACGAGCGACCATGGGTCATAAACAACCGTGGCGAGCGTTTCGAGTGGACTGGGCGAGATTGGCGCGAGGTGCGAAGCTACGGTTCAAACCGCAATAATCAAGTAATAGACCGTCGCTACGACCGCAATGACAATGACGACCACGACCGTCGCGACAACAAGCCCAACGATCATCGCAATGAGCGCCGCCGCCCAAACTGGTGATCGGATCAAAGGGGTCAGAGTAAATCAAAGGGGTCAGAGTAACTTGATCGATCAAGTTACT
>OJDV01000065.1_pt1 | contig 75506 bp, 70 predicted proteins | sample 1592911 | NCBI WGS metagenome assembly OJDV01 (sample SAMN05416860, study PRJEB24817) | seawater metagenome | isolation source: Sea water | place: Canada:Atlantic | collected 2013-11
GTAGATCGTCGGCAGCGTCAGATGTGTATAAGAGACAGTTACTGCGCAGGCAAGGCCGACAAGATCATGTCCGTGGTCAACGTACCCGAAAGCTCTATCGCGCGCGAAAGCGATTTGACCCTGCCGATCCACGCAGGTGTCGAGATCGGCGTAGCCTCGACCAAGGCCTTTACCTGTCAGCTCACAGTGCTGTTTTTGCTCACACTGAAAGCCGCCGCCGACCGCGGCGAGATCACAGAAGAGCAACGTCAGGATCACCTCGCCCAATTGCGCCGCTTGCCCGCGCTAATGGCCGAAGCATTGGATCAAAGCACCGCTATCGCCGCAACAGCGCGCAAGCTGGCAAGCGCCCGCGACGTTCTGTTTCTTGGCCGTGGCCCGCTTTACCCGCTCGCCCACGAAGGTGCGCTGAAACTAAAAGAAATCAGCTATATACACGCCGAAGCTTATGCATCGGGCGAATTGAAGCATGGCCCGATCGCCCTTGTGGATGAAGAAGTGCCAGTCGTCGTCTTTGCCCCCCGTGATACGCTCTTTGACAAGACAGTGAGCAACATGCAGGAGGTGATGGCGCGCAAGGGCAAGGTCATCCTAATCTCCGACCGCGAAGGCCTCGCCGAGGCCAGCGAAGGCGTGTGGGACACAATCGAGATGCCCGACGTCTCGGACGCAGTGGCCCCTATTCTCTATGCGATCCCTGCGCAGCTGCTGGCCTATCACACAGCGGTGGCCAAAGGCACGGATGTGGACCAGCCCCGCAACCTCGCCAAATCCGTCACGGTTGAGTAATGGCCAAGCAATTTGACGCCATAGCAGACGATCACCGCGCCTTTATCGAGGCACAGCACATGTTCTTTTGTGGCTCGGCAGCACAGGACGGGCGGGTCAATATCTCGCCCAAGGGGATGAATAGCCTGCGTGTGATCGGACCCAACCGCATTATCTGGCGCAACCTCACAGGGTCGGGCAACGAGACAGCGGGACATCTGGCGCGGCTCAACCGCATGACGCTGATGTGGTGCGGATTTGAAACGCGCCCCATGATCATGCGCGCTTACGGCACCGCCACCACGCTCCACCCTCGCGATGCAGGGTTCGAGGAGGCCGCGAGCCATTTCCCGCCTGCGATGGGCACGCGCCAGTTCTATGACGTGCATGTCGACATGCTCCAGACCAGCTGCGGCTATGCAGTGCCGTTCTACGAGCATAAAGGCCCGCGCGAAGTGTTGGCCAAATGGGCTGAAGATAAAGGTCAGGACGGGATCGAAACCTATTGGGACGAACGCAACCGCGCCACCATTGACGGGATGCCCACGCATATCCTCGACGGCAATCCCGATGCATGAGCCGTATCTTGCCGCGCTTGAAGCCGCCGCCGATGCAGAGCGCGCCTCCCAGATGCGCGCCTACCACAAGGTCGATCGCGTTTATCTCGGCGTGTCGAACGAGATCATCAATGAGCTGACCAAGGACTGGCGTGGCGCGTTGGATGTGGCCACGCGCATCAAGATTGCCGACGGCCTCTGGCGCAGTGACATTTTTGAGGCCCGCGTCGCGGCCGCAAAGCTGCTGACCCAAGCGCGCCTGCGCGAGGATGAGGAAGCCGCATGGCAGCTCATCGCGAAATGGTACCGCGATTTTGACAGCTGGGCGATTGCTGATCACGCCTGTGCGGCGGGGGCGAAGCGGCTGGTAGCCGATCCTTCGCGCCTGGACCGTGTCGAGGGCTGGACCCGCTCCGAGCATATGTGGACGCGGCGCGCAGCGCTTGTGATGACGCTCCCTTGGGCGAAGATCAAAACGCCCAAACCCGCCGAGCAGGACGCCCGCGAGCGCATCCTTGGTTGGGCGGCAAGCTATGCCAATGATCCCCAGTGGTTCATCCAGAAAGCCATCGCATGGTGGCTGCGTGATCTGAGCAAGCATGACCCTCGGCGTGTGGTGACGTTTCTTGACACGCATGGCGCCGCCATGAAGCCCTTTGCGCGCAAGGAAGCGCAGCGGCTGATGCGATGAACGCAAACGCCGCTTCATGCTGGCTGAGGCGGATTTGAGTTTAAAGGGAAAAATGAAGAAGGGGCTGCGTGTTAGCTGCCCAGCGTTACTTCCACCTCGGTAAGATCTGTGAGCGAGGCCTCGATCAAGCGCATGGCGGGCAGTGACATGCGGCTGCCGCCCGTTGCAGGCCCGTCAATCGGGATGAGTGTCACGGCGGAGGACTTACCGTTTGCCTTGTTAGTGACGCGGCCCGATGTCTCGGATTTGACCAGTGGCGTTTTAAGCCAGAACCCCGGCTCTGTCGGGCTGCCGAGGCTGGCGACCGTTGTGCCAAGGGATTTGGATGATGTTGCGGGGGTAACGGGTTCCGCCGCTTCTTTACGCTGCTCTGCTGTGGTTGTGTCGAGCGTCTGCGCTGTCTTTGCCGCTGGCGGTGGAGGGGGTGCGGAGGTCAGCACCGGATCAGCGGGCACTGCAGCAACATCAGCCTCGGTCGCCTCGGCCTCAGGGTTCATAGCGTCAAGCGGCTGTTGCGCTTCAGGCTCAAGAATTTGCACATCGTTTGGTTGCCCGATCCCGAGTTGCGCACAAGCGCTGAGAGAGAGAAGAGCGGCAATCGCGGTGGCGGGTTTTACAAAGCAATTCATACGCGCTTTGTAATCCAGCACAGGCCGTGCGCCAACCCTCCAAATGCGCTTGCCCCTCTGCGCGTCCCTCTGTACCACTTATGCTATGAATGCTCCTTTGATTGACCCGTTCGCCCGTGCGATCACATACCTGCGCGTCTCGGTTACAGACCGTTGCGATTTTCGCTGTGTGTATTGCATGTCCGAGAACATGACCTTCCTGCCAAAGAAGGAACTGCTCACCCTCGAGGAACTTGACCGCATGTGTTCGACCTTTATCGGGCTGGGCGTGCAAAAGCTGCGGATCACCGGCGGAGAGCCGCTTGTTCGTCGTGGCATCATGACGTTTTTCGATGGCATGAAGCGGCATCTGGACAGTGGTGCGCTCAAGGAATTGACGCTGACGACAAATGGCAGCCAGTTGGAAAAATACGCGGCGGATCTTTATGCGGCAGGCGTGCGGCGGGTGAACATCTCGCTTGATACGCTGGATGAGAAGAAATTTGCCGATGTAACGCGGTGGGGGCGGCTCGCTCAGGTACTGCGCGGGATTGATGCGGCGCAAGCAGCAGGGCTGCGGGTCAAGATCAATGCGGTGGCGCTTAAAGGCTTTAACGAGCCCGAGCTGGCACAGATCACCGAGTGGTGCGCCGAGCGCGACATGGACCTCACATGGATCGAAGTCATGCCCATGGGCGATATCGGCAATGAGGACCGCATTGGACAATACTGGTCGCTCAAGGATGTGCGCGCAGAATATGCCAAGCACTATACCGTCACCGATCTGGCCGAGAAGACGGGCGGACCTGCACGCTATGTGCGGCTTGAGGAGACGGGCCAGAAAATTGGCTTTATCACACCGCTGAGCCATAATTTCTGCGAAAGCTGCAACCGCGTGCGGATTACTTGTACGGGCGAGATTTACCTGTGCCTTGGTCAGGAGGACAGCGCCGATCTACGCGAACCGCTTCGCGCCCACCCTGACGATAATGGTCCCCTTGAGGACGCCATTCGCGCGGCGATCAACCTCAAACCCAAGGGCCATGATTTCGACTATTCCCGCCAGCAACTCGACGGACAGATGCCCCGCCACATGAGCCATACGGGCGGCTGATCGCATGACGCTGGCATTGGCGGCCTACCGCGTTGCCGTCTCGGCACTGGCCCCGTTGTATCAATGGCATGCGACACGCGGGCTGGCGGCAGATCAGCAGATAGAGCGGTTGGGATTCCACGAAAGGGCACGACAAGGCGTGATCTGGTGTCAGGCTCCCAGTGTGGGAGAGCTGGATGTGCTAGCGCCGCTGCTGCCAGCGCTGCGTGAAGCTGGTGACGTACTGATCACCGCCCATTCCACCACAGGCGCACAAAAGGCTGCGGCAATGTCGCCGCTATCCGCTCTTGCGCCGATCGACACCCCTGCCGCTGTGGCGCAGTTTTTGCGCACATGGCAGCCAAGGATCGCTATTTTTGTCGAATCCGACATGCCGCCTGTGATGATGCAGACGCTCGCGGCGCAAAACATTCCCTTTGCCCTGATCGCCGCTCGCGCCTCCAAGACGCGGGCGCGCATCCCCCGCTCGGTCGAAAAGCTCTTGGGGCCTGCCGCGCTGATCACAGCATCCACAAAAGCCGTCGCGCAAGAGTTGCAAGGATTGGGTTTGCGCGTTGATGTCGTGGAGGATCTGAAATCACAAGGCGCGCAGAATGCTGTGCTTCCGGTTTGGGTCAAAGCGGTTGAAAAACGCCCTGTCTGGCTTGCTGCCTCGACCCATCCCGAGGATATGGAGACTGTGGTCGGTGCACATGAAAGCATCTTGCGCGATCATCCCGATGCACTCTTGATCCTTGCGCCACGCCACATGGATGCGGCCCTTGATGTCCCTGCCCATTTAAGCACGCGCAAACACTCCAGTGACGGCGCGCCCGATGCGCAGACGCAGATTTTTGTGATGGATGCATTGGGCCAGATGGCTGGCCTACACGCAGTAGCACCCGTGACCTATCTGGGCGGCGGCAATGGCACGCGTGGCGGGCATAGCCCGTGGGAGGCCGCGCGCGCGGGCAATCATGTGCTCACGGGGCCTGACACGGCCAATAACACCGCAGCCTTTGACCAAATCCCCCACCAAACAGTGCAAGGGCCAGAGGAGCTTGCCCAGCGCATAATCGACCTTTGGCAACAGCCGCGGCCTGCCCCGCTATCGCTGCCCGAAGGCACGGCCACCCACGATGCGCTGCTGGCCGTGCTGAAAGGTTAATGTGTGATCGGCATCCGCTGTTCCGCGATGCCCGCCCACCAGCTACAGCCCGCAGGGATCACATCATCGTTAAAGTTATAAAGCGGGTGATGCACCATCGCCGTATCGCCGTTCCCGACAAGGATATAGGCGCCGGGGCGTTCCTCCAGCATGAAGGCAAAATCCTCGCCGCCCATGACCAGCGGGGCCTCGTCACATTGGCCCGAGACACTGCGCGCCACTTCAGCGGCAAATTCGGTCTGATTGGGATGATTGACCATCACGGGGTAGTTGCGCTCATAGTTGACCCGCGCCACCGCCCCCATGGCCGCTGCAACCCCTGTGCAAATCTCGTTCACGCGCTTGTCGGCCAGATCGCGCAGCTCGGGCGTCATGGTGCGCACTGTGCCCTTAAGGCGGACTTTCTGCGGGATGACGTTATAGGCATGCGATGACGTCTCGAAAGAGGTGATCGAGACAACGATGGTTTTCACAGGGTCGGCGTTGCGGCTGACGATGGTTTGCAGCGCGCCGACGATTTGTGATGCGACCACGGTGGTATCTACTGTTTCGTTGGGTTTGGCCGCGTGACCGCCAAGCCCTTCGATCTCGATGTCCAACAAATCGGTCGCCGCAAAGAACGGCCCTGAGCGGATGGCGAACTCCCCGGGCGCCATACCGGGCCAGTTGTGCATGCCGTAGACTTCCTGAATGCCCCAACGCTCCATCAACCCGTCGTCACACATCACTTTTGCGCCGCCGCCGCCCTCTTCGGCGGGTTGGAAAATCACCACTGCCGTGCCGTCGAAATTGCGCGTCTCTGCCAAGTATTGGGCCGCGCCCAGTAGCATGGCTGTGTGCCCGTCATGGCCACAGGCGTGCATCGCGCCGTCCGTCTTGGAGGCATACTCAAGCCCAGTTTCCTCATGGATAGGAAGCGCATCCATATCTGCCCGCAGACCCACAACCTTGCCGGAGGCAGTCGAGCGCCCTTTGATCACCCCAACAACACCCGTGCGCCCGATGCCCTCGGCCACCTCGTCACAGCCAAAAGCACGCAGCTTTTCGGCCACGGTGGCTGAGGTGCGGTGCGTTTCGAACAGGATTTCAGGGTGCTCATGCAGATCACGGCGCCACGCGGTGATCTCGGCATGGGTTTCGGCGAAACGGTTCTTAACGGGCATGGGAGGCGTCCTTTGATTTCAGAATAGCATTAGGCTAACGCAGGGCTTCGACCTCCGCCAGAGCGATCACGCCGTTGGCATGCGCCGCTCCACCAATTCGGCAAACCATGAGCATCCCGCAGGGATCGCATCATCGTTGAAGTTGTATTCGGGGTGATGCACCGTGGCTCCTGCCCCGTTGCCCAGTTGGATGTACGCGCCCGGACGCTCTTCGAGCATATAGGAGAAATCCTCCCCCGCCATGATAGGCGGCGTGTTGCGCTCCACACCGGGTGTGATGGCCTCTGCCGCATCAGCGGCATATCCCGTTTCATCCGCGTGGTTGACCGTTGCAGGGTAGCCGCGCACATAATCAACATCCGCTACACAGCCGTGCGCCTGCGCCGTGAGCGATGCAATCTCGCCCAACCGTTGCTCCGCCAGAGTGCGCACATCCGCATCCAGCGTGCGCACAGTGCCTCTTAGCATCACACGGTGCGGAATAATGTTGAACGCCTCATTGTCTGATCGCATCACACAGACCGATACCACCACCTGTTTGAGCGGATCGACATTGCGGCTGGCGATACTTTGCAACGCGACAACCACATGGGCCGCGGCAAGATTGGGATCAATGGCTTCATGCGGTGCTGCGGCATGTCCGCCCTGCCCTGTAATCGTGATGTCGAATTCATCCGTGGCAGCCAGCATGGCGCCCGCACGAATATGAAAGCTGCCCACGTCACCACCGGGCATGTTGTGCAGGCCGTATACCTCGTCAATCGACCAGCGCTCCATCAGGCCGTCTTTGCACATCTCGCGGCCGCCACCGCCGCCCTCTTCAGCGGGTTGGAAAATAAGCACGACGCGTCCGTCAAAATTGCGCGTTTCCGCCAAGTATTGCGCTGCCCCCAGCAGGATGGCCGTGTGCCCGTCATGTCCGCAGGCATGCATCATGCCGGGCTTCTTCGAGGCATACTCCAGCCCAGTGGCTTCCTCGATCGGTAGCGCGTCCATGTCCGCGCGCAGGCCCACCGTGCGCCCAGACGCGTTGCTGCGTCCTTCGATCACGGCTACAACGCCCGTCTGACCAATCCCTGTGGTAATGTCGGTGATGCCAAAGCTGCGCAGCTTGTCTTCCACAAATTTCGCCGTCTCGTGCACCTCGAACTGTAGCTCGGGGTATTGGTGCAGATGCCTGCGCCACGCGGTGATCTCGGCGTGGGTTTCGGCAAAACGGTTCTTGATCGGCATTGTCTTCTCCTAAACATCCGGTCCCGGCACCATCGGCGTGCCATCGGTAAATCGGGCAAAGCGAAAGCGGCTCATGTCATGGCCTGCGGGTCTGTCTGCGGCCAGATCGGCAAGGACACGCCCCATCGCAGGGCCAATGCCGAACCCGTGTCCGCTCATCCCTGTACCCACGATCAGCCCCTCGATGGGCGTGTGGTCTACAACAGGAACAATATCGGGCATCGTATCAATCATTCCGGCCCAGCTCGCCTTTAACTCTACCTTACCCAGCTTGGGAAACAGTGTGGCAAAATCACGCGCCAGTTTGGCTATGATGCGCGGCACAGGCTTGGGATCAAGGATGCGCATCCGCTCGAACGGTGTCTCCTCATCCGCTGCCCAGCGCCGCCGCGTTCCCCACGCATCGGGAAATCCCTTTGGGCCATAGGGCTTGATCCTGCAGCCGAAGGGATCTAGCCGCAGTTGCGCCAGAAACTTGGGCAACGCACGAAAGGCATCTGGCCCGACGAAAAGCTCTGATGTCATATTCGGCGCGAGGGTATAGCCACCGTCAGCGCGCCTGCGAAACGCCAAATTCGGTGTCGAGGCCGCGCATTGGCCGACATCGGGCAATGGCACCGTCGCCGCCACTTGGGAGCGGACACTCAGCTGCGGTAGCGCCACGCCATGATTGCGCAAAAAGAGCGACGACCAAGCGCCCCCCGCCAGCACCACACGGGGGCTGCGCACTGTGCCTTTTTCCGCCACCACGCCAGCTACTTTGCCATCCGTAATATCGAGACAGCGCACCGCGCAATGCTCAATGATCTGCACGCCCTCGCGCAGCGCAATCTCGGCCAGTGCGGGCACGGCGACCCAAGGTTCGGCGCGAAAATCGGTGGCCGTGTGCAGCGCCGCCTGCGGGACCTGCGCCAGATCGGGATAGAGCGCTTGCACCTCTGCGCGGCTCAGGATTTTACTGTCCACCCCGTTGGCCGCCGCATGGGGCAGCCAGTTCTCGTAGCCGCGCACGGCCTTCTCGCTGCGCGCAAAATAAGTGGTGCCAGATTGGGTCAGCCCGATCTGCGCGTTGGTCTCGCGGCTCAGGTCCTGCCAGATGCGCTGTGCCTCTGCCATGATGGGCATTTCCGCAGGGTCCCGCCCCTGCTGACGAATCCAGCCCCAATTGCGGCTCGATTGCTCGGCAGCAACAAGGCCCTTCTCTAGCACCACAACGCGCGCCCCGCGGCGCGCCGCAAGGAGCGCTGTGCAAATGCCGATAACGCCCGCGCCGATGACCACAAGGTCCACGGCCTCTGGCAATGGCCCTGTGTAACGCGGCGCTTGTGATGCTGTGATCGGAAAGCCGCCCATCAGGCGAGGGTCTCTACAGGCACAACCGCTCCAACAGCTTTTGCATAAAGGCATGGCCTGCGTTGAACTGGTCCACCTCGATAAACTCGTTGGGCTGGTGGGCTTGAGCAATATCACCCGGACCACAGATCACAGCGCTATAGCCTGCGTCCTGAAACTGCCCTGCTTCGGTGCCATAGCTCACCTTATGGCTGGCATTGTCGCCTGTGATCTGACGCACCAGCGTCTCTGCTTCACCGTCCTGCTCGGGCTGCAAGGGCGGCACGTCAAAGCGCGGCGTGATCTCGATCCGCGTCTCGGGCACGACCGCCTGCATCTGCGCCTCGACCTCGCGAACTTTTTCGAGATAGGCGATCTTCCACTTTTCCTTGTCTTCCCCCGGCACGACACGGAAATCCATCGCAAAGAAGCAATCCTTGGCGGTGATATTATGGGCCGTACCGCCCTCGATCATGCCTACATGGACGGTGGTAAACGGCGGATCGAACATTGCCGCCATATCGCTTGGCTTCATCTCCATGTTGAGCGTGTTCTGATCGTTCGCCCATTCAATCAGCTTGGCCCCCGCCATAATCGCATTCACGCCTGTGTGCATGAGCGAGGAATGAACCTCGAAACCCACAACATGCGTGTTGAAGCCGCTGCCGCCTTTGTGACCCGTGACCGCCTGCATCGTCGACGGCTCGCCCACGATGACGGCACTGCCCTTTGGCACAACGCCCTGCATCGCCTCGATCATCGGCGGCGCGCCGGTACAGCCCACCTCTTCGTCAAAGCTGAGCGCGATCTGGAGCGGCCGCTTGACGCCAGCATGATGCGCCTCGACCAAGGCCCAAATCGCCAGCGCGTCAAAGCCCTTCATGTCACAGGTGCCGCGCCCGTAATATTTGCCATCCTTCTCGACCACGGTGAAAGGGTCCGTATCCCACGGTTGACCATCAATCGGCACCACATCGGTATGCCCCGACAGCACAATCGCGCCTTCCACCTCTGGCCCGACATGGGCAAACAGCGCATGTTTGGGCTGATCGGGGTCGATATAGCGGTGCGCGGTAATCCCATGGGAATTGAGGTATTCCTCGACCCAGTCGATCAGCGGGATGTTGGTGTCGCGCGACACGGTGGGAAAGCTGACGAGTTTGGTCATCAACTCCAGCGGGGTCAGACGGTCGGTCACAATCGGTATCCTCCTGAAACGGTGAGTACTTCACCCGTAATAGCGCGCGCCTTGTGGCTCGCTAAAAAACAAACGGCATCGGCGATATCCGACGGCTCGGCCAATGCGCCAAGCGCTGTCATATCGACGAATGCTTGCGTCAGCTCCGCATCACGCGGCGCATCGGACGTGTTCACGGCCCCCGGTGCAACGGCATTGACGCGGATGCCGCGCGGTCCCAGATCCTTGGCCATACCACGCGTCCACAGATCAAGCGCTGCCTTGCTGGCGCCGTAGATCGCAGCCCCTCTGGGCGGCAGCACCGCATTGACCGACGATATGCCGATCACCCGCGCATCGCGCTCCAGATGCGGCAAGGCCGCCGCCAGCAGGCCATGGGACGCCAGCAAATTCACGTCCAACAAAGCGCGCAGGGCGTCATGGTCATAGCCATCCAACGGCGAGGCCGCGATATCGCCTGCGTTATTCACGATCACATCAAGACGCCCGAACTTGGCCATAACCTTATCTATGATCTGATGGAAACTCTGCGGGTCGCGCAGATCCGCCTTTATCGCCAGATCGCACCCTTCCTGTGGCGCTGTCTTCAGATACGTGATGGCAACCGCATACCCTTCAGCACGCAGGGCATCCGCAACCGCGCGACCAATCCCGCGCGCGGCCCCCGTTACAACCGCAACCTGCCCCGCAGACGTGCCCAACACTAGTAACCACTATCGGTGACCAGCACCTTATGCCCGTGGCCCACATCGCGGTAGACGCTCGGCTCGGGATTGTAGCTCACAGGATGGATCGGCGACGGGATCGGCTTGAAATTGAGGTCCTTCTCCGCTTTGCGCTTGCGCGGATCGGCGATGGGGACGGCCTTCATCAAGGCTTGGGTATAGGGATGCTGCGGGTTCTCGAATACCTCGCGGCGCGGCCCCAGCTCTACGATGCGGCCCAGATACATGACGCCGACATGGTGGCTCACCCGCTCGACCACGGCCATGTCGTGGGAAATAAAGAGGAAGCTCAGCTCCATCTCCGCCTGCAACTCCAGCATCAGATTCAGCACCTGCGCCTGCACGGACACATCCAGCGCCGACACTGCCTCATCGGCGATAATCAGTTTGGGGTTGAGCGCGAGCGCGCGCGCAATCGCCACCCGCTGGCGCTGTCCACCAGACAGCTCGTGCGGGAAGCGGCGCATGAAACTGCGTGGCAGCTCGACGCGGTCAAACAGCATCTCGACCCGCTCTGTCAGCGCTTTGCCTTTGAGCGTGCCGTAATTGTGGATCGGTTCGGCCACCTGATCTGCCAGCCCCATCTGCGGGTTCAAGGATGCAAAAGGGTCCTGAAAAATCATCTGCATATCAAGGCGCGCCATGCGCAGATCATGCGGGTTGAGCGCCATGATGTCCGTACCGCCCAGATTGACCTCCCCGCTTAGCGGATCGACTAGCCGCAGGATTGAGCGTCCCGCCGTGGATTTGCCACAGCCGCTCTCGCCCACAAGGCTCAGCGTCTGGCCTTTGTTAATGTCAAAGCTCAAGTCTTCAACCGCATGCACATTGGCCACCACACGGCGCAGCAGCCCGCCCGTAACCTTAAATCGCGTGGTCAGGTTCTTGACGCTCAACAGCACCTCGTCGGTGCCTTTGATCGGCACGATGGGCTTGTCCTCTGAACCGAGCAGCTTCATCGGCTCGGGATAATCCTTGCCCGTCATCTCGCCCAGCTTCGGCACAGCAGCCAATAGCGCCTTGGTATAGGGATGCTGAGGATTTTCGAAAATCTCCTCGACCGTGCCCTCCTCGACCTTGTTGCCGCGGAACATCACGACCACGCGGTCGGCCATTTGTGCCACCACGGCCATGTCATGGGTGATAAACATCACCGCCGTGCCCGTCTCACGCTTTAACCGGTCCATCAGCGCCAATATTTCCGCCTGAATGGTGACGTCCAAAGCAGTCGTAGGTTCATCCGCAATAAGCAAACGCGGCTCACAGGCCAGCGCCATAGCGATCACGACCCGCTGGCGCATCCCACCCGACAGCTCATGCGGGTACTGCGTCAGACGCTTTTCAGGCTCTGGAATCCGCACTTGGGTCATCAGCTCCAGCGCGCGCGCCTCGGCCTGTGCCTTGCTCATATTCTTGTGCAGGCGCAGCCCTTCGGTCAATTGCTTGCCAACGGTAAATACAGGGTTGAGCGCAGTCATCGGCTCCTGAAAGATCATCCCGATCTCATTGCCGCGGATGCCGCGCATTTTGTCTTGGGCAGTGTCGGCCAGATCAATATCCTCGCCGCTGCCACGGTTGAACATGAGCTTGCCGCCTGCAATCTCGCCGCCGCCAAACTCCACCAAGCGCATCAGAGAGAGTGAGGAGACGGACTTACCCGACCCTGATTCTCCCACCACACAAACCGTCTCACCGGGGTGGATGTCGAAGGAGACGTCCTCAACCCCCACAACGGGGCCGTCTTTGGTCTGGAACTCTACGCGCAGGCCATCAATCCGCGCAATCGGCGCTTTTTCAGTGTGATCGAGCATGGCAATTCCTTCGCAAATCTGGCGCACCCTGCACCGTTTCTACAGCACGCTATGCGTAAGCCTCGCAGACGTCAAACACTGTGCCATGCAATCAATTCCACCTCCTGCCAAAAAAATCGGCAGCGCCTTCATTTTCATCATTGCCGTGCGACAGAAGGGTTGCATTTTCCGTCTGGTGTGCTTGTATCCCATCACGCGCTCTGGGGGGCGGCATAGATTACATCGCAATTTGACGTTGAAAAACAGATAATTACAGCGCGATCTTTACCTAGCCTCATAGCGAATATACGTCCGCATCAGTCGGACGAGACCCGCACGCATCCGCGTGTCCAACATGGAGTATCTTAATGACTTTGAAATCCACCCTTATGGGAGCCGTCTGCCTGACCGCTCTTGCGCCGATGGCATTTGCCGACGGCCACTCAGGCGAGCGTGGCCGCGATGGCGACGTGAAAGTGCTGTATTGGCAGGCCCCTTCCATCCTTAACCCCTTCCTGTCCGGCGGCACTAAGGACATTGAATCGGCCTCGCTGATCATCGAACCGCTTGCCCGTTATACAGAGACCGGCGAGATGGTGCCGTGGCTCGTGGACGAAGTACCAACCGTCGCCAACGGCGGCGTGAGCGAGGATCTGACCTCCATCACATGGAAACTTACCGAAGGCCTTACATGGTCCGACGGCACACCTTTCACCTCTGAAGACGTACGTTTCACCGCTGAATACTGCATGCACCCCGAAGGCGGTTGCGCACAGGGCGCGAAGTTCGACGGCGTGAAAAGCGTTGAAGCAATCGACGATCTGACTGTCAAAGTCACCTTCGATTCGCCCAAGCCAAACCCGTACGGTCCCTTCGTTGGCGGCGAGAGCCCCATCATCCAAGCGGCCCAGTTCGCGGACTGCCTCGGTGCAAAAGCGCCCGAGTGTACCGAAGCCAACTTTAACCCGATCGGCACTGGCCCGTTCACCGTCACAGAATTCCGTCCAAATGACGTGATCACTCTGGCAGCGAACGAGAACTTCCGCATGGAAGGCAAGCCTGCCTTTGCCACCATGACGTTCAAAGGCGGCGGCGACGCGGCTGCTGCGGGTCGTGCGGTTCTGGAAACAGGCGAGTTTGACTACGCGTGGAACCTTCAGCTGGCACCCGACGTGATTGCCAAGATGGAAGAAGCTGGCAAAGGTGTTGCGATTGCAGGCTTCGGCCCACTGGTTGAGCGTCTCGAGATGAACTTGACCAACCCGTCAGCCGATCTGCCACCAGAGACACGCTCCACCGTAGCAGAGCCACACCCGTTCCTGTCGGATTTCAACGTGCGTAAAGCGCTCTCCATGGCGATCGACCGCGAACTGCTGACCGAAGTAGGCTACGGCAAGGCCGGTCGTCCGACCTGTAACCTCGTGCCAGCGCCCGCGCTCTACAACTCTGACAACACAGAGTGCCTGACGCAGGACCTCGACGGCGCCAAGGCGCTGCTGGATGAAGCAGGCTGGGTCGACAGCGACGGCGACGGTGTGCGCGAGAAGGACGGCGTCAAGCTTTCCATCCTCTACCAGACCTCCACAAACGCTGTACGTCAGGACTTCCAAGCCCTGATCAAAGACTGGTGGAGCCAGATCGGTGTTGAGACCGAATTGCGCAACCTCGACGGTTCCGTCTTCTTCGGTGGTGACCCAGGTTCGCCTGATACATTCCAGAAGTTCTATGCGGACGTCGAGATGTATGCCAACACGTTCAACGGTACAGACCCACAGGCCTACCTGTCAGCCTATCGTTGTGGCAACGAGCCAAAGCCATCTTCACAGTGGCAGGGCGAGAACATCAACCGCTTCTGCGATCCCGCCTATGACGCCCTGCTCGACGAGCTGGCAGCCACTGGCGATCTGGAAAAGCGCGGCGAGATCGGTCGTAAACTCAACGACATGATCACCAAAGACACGATGACAATCGTGCCGCTGGTTAACCGCGCCCGTGTATCCGCGCACTCCAACTCACTTGGTGGCGTTGTGTTGAACACATGGGACTCAGAGCTGTGGAATGCAGCCGACTGGTACCGCATCGCGGAATAAATACTGCGGCGGGGCATTGCCTCGCCACAGATCGACCTTTAGGGGGCGGGATATCTTTCGCCCCCTTCTCTCCTTCCCTTCCAGACTGATCTATAAAGGCGCCGCCCGATGCTGAATTTCACCATCCGACGACTCTTCCTTTCCATTCCGACGCTTTTATTCATCAGCCTCGTTATCTTTATGCTGCTACAGCTCGCCCCCGGTGATCCGATGGCGCAGGTGCCGCTCACCGTGCCACCAGAGGTCAAGCAGAAGATGCGCGAAGCTTTGGGCCTCGGCGCGCCCGTGCATGTCCAATACCTCAAATGGCTCTACCAATTCTTCGTGATCGAGCCGTCGGTGTTCATCGACTATCTGACCAACCGCTCGGGTCTTCTGGGCTGGCTTCCAGATACAACACTCAGCATGACAACCGATCCTGTCACAGGCGCGCTGGTGGAAAAACAGCGCGTGATCAGCTGGCAGACACGCTCTCCCGTCATGGATATCGTGATGCAGCGTATGCCCCAGACGCTCTGGGTTGTTGGCCTCAGCTATGTTGTCGGCATCCTGATCGCGATCCCAATTGGTATCTATTCGGCCTACCGCCACTATTCGGTCTTCGACCAAGCAGGCACATTTATCACCATGGTCGGCTTTTCCATCCCGCCTTTCTTCACAGGCCCCCTGCTCATCGTGATTTTCTCTGTCACCCTCGGCTGGCTGCCGTCAATCTATGACACCACCCATGTGGTGACGGATTGGGAAAGCTTCAAAATCCAGTTCATGCAGATGATCATGCCCGTTATGGTGCTTGCCCTGCAAACCACAGCCCAGATCAGCCGCTATATGCGCTCTGCCATGCTCGACAACCTGAACCAGGACTATGTGCGCACGGCCCGTGCCAAAGGTCTGAAGGAAAGCGTTGTCGTGATGGTCCACGTGCTACGCAACTCCATGATCCCCGTGGTCACGGTAATTGCGCTTGGCTTGCCCGCCATCTTTGGCGGCGCGATCATTACCGAGAACGTATTCAAGGTGAACGGCATCGGGCAGCTTCTGCTCACTGCGCTGTTCGCCAATGACCTGCCGATGGTGATGACGTTGACGTTCATCTTCGCCATTCTCATCGTGCTCTTTAACCTGATTGCCGACATCCTCTACGGCGTGCTTGACCCAAGGATCCGCTATGACTGATCAAACGCCAGAGATCGAAGTGTTCGGCGCTCTCAAAGACAATGAGCCCTCCGCCCCCCCGCGCAGCCAATGGCGCGATGTCTGGGACCAATTCCGCAAACACAAGGGCGCGGTCTGGGGCGGTGGTTTCCTGCTGTTCATCACGCTTGGCGTGCTGCTGGGCCCCTACCTATGGCAGCTTGAGCCGACAAAGCTCGATATCCGCAACAAAAACTGGCGCCCGATCTATACGCTGATCTGGGACAGCGGGGCGAAGGCGGGCTGGGCGCATCCCTTCGGCACTGACCAACTGGGCCGTGATATCCTTGCCCAGATGATCTATGGCGGCCGCGTCTCCATGGCCGTGGGATGGGCCGCGATGATCCTGTCGCTGCTCATCGGCACCGCCGTAGGCGTGGCCTCCGGGTATTTCAAACGCGCGGATTTTGTTTTGATGCGCCTCACAGACCTGTTCCTCAGCTTGCCGATCCTGCCGCTCGTATTGCTCGCGGTGACCCTCTTCCGCCAGCCTCTGACCAAGGCCTTTGGCTCGCCCGAAGCAGGTATGTTCGTGCTCATCGTTTCTGTCATTGCATTTACCTCGTGGATGCAGACGGCCCGCATCGTGCGCGGTGATATTCTGGCGCTCAAAGAACGCGAGTTCATTCTCGCCGCCCGATCTATCGGTTCCACACCGCGCAAGATCATCTTTTCACACCTGCTGCCCAACGTGATCTCGCCGATCATGGTGTCGGCCACGCTCGGCCTCGCTACGGCGATCATCACAGAGAGCGCGCTTTCCTTCCTTGGCGTGGGCTTCCCGTCTGACTTTCCCACATGGGGCAAGCTACTCGCCGATGCAGTCCAGCGCATGCAGGAATATCCCGAGCGTGTGATCCTTCCGGGCGTCCTGATCTCCGTAACGGTGCTGGGTGTGAACTACCTCGGCGATGGTCTGCGCGACGCGCTTGATCCGCGCATTCGCGGCCGCTAGAGGCGAAATAAAACCTGACAGTCTGGTTTGAGGCGCTGCACGGAACACCTGTGCAGCGCCTTTTCTCTTTTGAGAACGACACTCCGACATCCTGACCCTAAACAGAATTCTGTTCTGCGCTGAGACCATGGATCACACCTGCGCAACCTTGATGTCCCTATGCCCCCACGCCAATTAGGAGGGTATTCCGACACAGAAAGGCTGTCCCATGTTTGAAGAGCTCGGCTTCGAGACCCTCACCGCACCCCAAGCGGTTGTCTATTTTGCCCTCGCAATCGGGGTGGCCTTTGGGGCGCTGGCCCAGATCACCAAATTCTGCTTTCGAAGCGTAGTCGTGGGCGAAAACCGCCGCGCTTCTGCCGGTGTCTGGTTCACCGCCCTCGCCGTGGCTGTGGCGGGAACCCAAGCTGCGGTCAGCGCAGGCTACATCAGTTTTGCCGACCACCGTTTCATGGCCGCGGATCTGCCTTGGGTCGCAATCGGGTTGGGTGGCTTGATGTTTGGCGCCGGTATGGTGCTGACACGGGGCTGTGCCTCACGCCTGACTGTGCTGGGGGCTTCGGGCAACCTGCGCGCTCTGACAGTTATGATCGTCTTCGCAATTGTTGCACATGCCACGATGAAGGGCCTTCTCGCGCCCCTGCGGGTCGCCTTGGGCAGCGTCACAGTTCCCTTGGGTGAGTACGCAGCAATCGCAGGCGGCTGGCTCCCTGCGGCACTGATTATCATCGCGGCTCTTGTTATCGCGGCGCGTTCAGGCGTGCGTACCCCAATGCTTTTGGCAGCTGGTCTGCTTGGCGCGCTTGTCCCGCTGGCTTGGGTCGGGACCGGCTTTATCTTCTATGACGATTTCGACGTCATCCCGTTAGAGAGCCTCTCCTTCACGCGCCCCGCATCCGACACGTTGTTCTGGACAATCGCAGGCACGTCTATTTCGCCGAACTTTGGCACGGGCCTGATCGGTGGCGTCCTCTTGGGTGCGCTGGCGGCAAGCCTGCTGACGCGCAGCTTCCAGTGGCAAAGCTTTGAGAGCGCTGGCCAGACGGGCCGCTACATGAGCGGTGCCGTACTGATGGGCGCTGGCGGCGTTCTTGCAGGTGGTTGCACCGTTGGCGCAGGCCTTGCGGGTATTCCGACACTTTCTGTCGCGGCGATCCTCGCATTAGGGACAATGGCGCTCGGCGCATGGGCCACCCATGCGCTGCTGGCGCGCCCTACTCGAGATGCTGGCGCAACTTCCGCACAGCGCCCCACACAAGCAGAACCACAGGCAGCGTAACCAACGCTGTCAGTAGCCCTTTGCTCACGCCCAGATACCCAGCCAGCGGATAGAGCGCATAGCCTGCCAGAGATACGGCATAATAGCTGATGGCGACCACTGACAGCCCCTCTACGGTACGCTGCAAGCGCAGCTGTAGGTCTGCACGCTTGTCCATACTCTCAAGGATGGATTGGTTCTGGGCAGAGCGTTCAACATCAACACGTGTCCGCAACAAGTCCGACGCACGCGATGCACGTGCCGACATCCGCTCCAGACGACGCTCCATGGAGACAACGGTGCGCATCGCAGGCTCATAGCGGCGTGCCATGAACTCGCCGAACCCCTGCCGCCCCTCGAACCGCGTTTCGCGCAGGGCCTCGATCCGCTCCCGCACAATCGCCTGATAGGCGGCTGTTCCCGCAAAGCGGAACGAGGTCTGCGCCACTACATTCTCCAACTCGACAGAGACATCCAGAAGCGCGTTCAGCGTCGCTTCGGGCTTCATCTCCTGTGCGCTCATCTTTGCCATCAGGTCCGAGACCTGATGATCCATCTTGCCCACCTGCCCGCCAATCTCGCGCGTCAGCGCAAAGCCGAGCATGGACATGGTTTTATACGTCTCGATCTCCAACAAACGCTGGATGATCCGCCCCACGCGCCGCGATCCGGTACTGGGAGGTACGAAGGCCGCAAACCGCGTGTGACCCGCAGGATCAATACGGAAATCACTGGCCACAACGGCAGCCCCATCCAGCACATGCGCACAGGCAAGGCTTTCAGGCACAAACCACTCGCGCAGGCTTTCGAGAATCATATCGGTCTTTTTCGGCATCGGCATAAGGCGCAGCAAACTTGACGTCAGCCTCTGTCCCGGAGTTTCCTCCAGCCAATGCGCGGGAAAGACGTCAAATTCCGCAGGATCGAACGGGCGATTGCTCAACTCATCACCGAACGCGGTATAGGTCACAAATTCCGTGTGTTGCTCCCACTTCAAATGGTACTTCCCCATCGCACCAAAGTAATGCGTCGCGTCTTTATCAGGGAGCGGGGCACCATAATGATTGAGCAAGGCCACCAGATGCTCCATATCCGCGCCGCGATCGCGATCACGCGCAGCGGCATCTCCTGCCTGCTTGATCGCGAGGAAGGCGACAATTTGCGGTGCCTTGATATTCGGAAACGGCCGCGCATGCAGCTCCCCCGTCAGCGCATATCGCAACGGATGGTCGGTAATCGGGGCCATGGGGCGTATCCTTCGGGGCAGTGTTGGATCTTTGTGGCCTGTACCGGACCACCAATCAACTTAGAATATTTAAGGTCAAAGGCAACTTAGGCGTACGTAGGCATACAATTTCGCCTATCGGAAAGTCAGGTCATCCTCCACACCCGCAGGGCACGGCCTGCAAAGCTCCCACTGCTAAGCGCTACAACAGCAGCGAACACCACTTGGAATAACGTGCCACCGTGGACCTGCGGTGAGACTGCCTCCAAGAACCCACCCACGAAGTTAGCCCCGAAGACCAACATCATCATGGTCAGGGTGAGGCTCTCCCCTGCGAGGCGCACGCGCGCGTTGTCCCGCCCCAGTATCCAGCGACCTTGTATGCTGTAGCCGCCATAAACCCCTCCTGCATAAGCAAATGCAAAGATGGCCCAGATCAGCGGCGGTGCCGACAGCCCCAGCACAGCGTTAAGCGCGGACAGCCCCAACAGCGGCAACCCGTAGAAAAGACCCACAGGGACGAAACGCTCATGCCGCGCACGCAGCCCGACCGCGAGGAGGAGTAGAAAGAGAGGCCAGACCCAGAAGGGCGTTTCAGTGATGATAGCGGACATAGTGCGTTTCCTTGGACTGAAGAAGGGATGCCTGTGCAAACCATCCCCGCCCCCGCGACGCTACTCAGCATACGCGAAAGCCCCCTTGGATGCGTGAAACCACTCACGCAGCGCGAATGACATAGGGTGGGAAACGCAAAACGCCCCGCAATTTCCTGCGGGGCGTCACTTTGATCATTCACCTGAGGTGGATCAGTCGATCATCGCACCAAAGGTGCATCAATCAATCATCGGGAGCAGCTTGTCCAAGGACGCCTTGGCATCCCCATAGAACATGCGCGTGTTCTCCTTGAAGAACAGCGGGTTCTCGATACCGGAATAGCCCGTACCCTGACCGCGCTTGGAGACAAACACCTGCTTGGCCTTCCAGCATTCCAGAACCGGCATACCGGCGATGGGGCTGTTGGGATCGTCCTGCGCCGCAGGGTTCACGATGTCGTTGGAGCCGATCACGATGGCAACATCCGTCTCGGGGAAATCCTCGTTGATCTCGTCCATCTCCATTACGATATCGTAAGGCACTTTGGCCTCGGCCAGCAGCACGTTCATGTGACCGGGCAAACGGCCCGCGACGGGGTGAATGGCGAAACGCACATTCTTGCCCTTGGCGCGCAGCTTTTTGACGAGCTCGCTCACCGTGCCTTGTGCCTGTGCCACCGCCATGCCGTAGCCTGGAATGATGATGACGCTATCCGCTTCATTCAAAGCCGCGGCAACACCTTCTGCCTCGATGGCGATCTGCTCGCCCTCGACGGCCATCTGCTCGCCTTTGGCTGCACCACCAAAACCGCCCAAGATCACGCTTACGAAGGAACGGTTCATCGCCTTACACATGATGTAGCTCAGGATCGCACCAGAGGAGCCGACCAGCGCGCCCACAACGATCAACAGATCATTGCCGAGCGAGAAGCCGATCGCCGCCGCAGCCCAACCTGAATATGAGTTCAGCATGGAGACAACAACTGGCATATCCGCGCCGCCAATGCCCATAATCAGGTGGTAGCCGATGAACAGCGCCAGCAGCGTGAGCAGCACCAATGTCCAGCTTCCTGCACCTGACAGATACATGATCGCCAGTAGCAGGGAGGCCGCTGCCGCAGCCGCATTGAGCATGTGACCACCGGGCAATTGGTTTGCACCTGTGTCAATGTCGATAGGCAGCATGGACGAGCTACCCGCCAGTTTGGCATATGCGATGACGGAGCCTGTGAAGGTCACAGCACCGATCCAGATACCCAAGACCAGCTCGACCCGCAGAATGCCGATCTCGACGCTGGATTTCTTGGCGATCAGCTGACCGAAGGTGGAAAGCCCTTCGGACACCTCTTTGGACAGCACTGCACCCGTTTCACCCATCACAAGGTCCTGCCCTGCATAGATGTCACCGATGTAGTTGATCATGATATCCGCGTTAAAGCCCACGAATACCGCCGCAAGACCCACGAGGCTGTGCATGATAGCCACAAGCTCGGGCATCTGGGTCATCTCGACCTTGGTCGCCAATTGATAACCAACGGCAGCACCGCCGGCGATCAGGACCAGCGAAGCAAACCAAAGCCCCGACCCCGGTCCGAACATCGTGGCGATGACCGCGATCGCCATACCGACGATCCCGTACCACACAGCACGCTTGGCGCTTTCCTGACCCGACAGACCGCCGAGAGACAGGATAAAGAGAATAGCAGCGACCACATAGGCCGCGATTGTGAATGCGTTTTCCATCTAAGCGCCCCTCAGGATTTTTGGAACATGGCGAGCATGCGCCGCGTGACAAGGAAGCCGCCAAAGATATTGACGGAAGCCATAAAGATACCCAGCCCCGCAAGGAGGGTGATCAACCAACTGCTGGAGCCGACCTGAATCAGCGCCCCCAGAATGATGATCGAGGAGATCGCATTGGTCACCGCCATCAGCGGTGTGTGCAGCGAGTGCGCGACGTTCCAGATAACTTGGAAGCCGATGAACACGCTCAGCACAAACACGATGAAATGCTGCATAAAGCTCGCTGGCATGCCCGGAATAAGGCCGATGCCAAGGATCAATGCACCACCTGCGCCCAACAACATCATCTGGTTCTTGGTCTGCGCCTTGAATGCGGCCACCTCGGCGGCGCGCTTCTCTTCGGGCGTCAGCTCCTTGGGTGCTGCTGGTTTGTTCTTCTGCTGCGCAATCGCGTTGATCTTGGGCGGTGGCGGCGGGAAGGTCACGGCCTCTGCGTGGGCAATCGTAGCCCCACGGATCACGTCGTCTTCCATGTTGTGATCGATCACACCGTCTTTTTCGGGCGTCAAATCGGTCATCAGATGACGAATGTTCGTCGCATAAAGCGTCGAGGCCTGCGCCCCCATACGGCTTGGGAAGTCAGTGTAGCCGATGATCGTGACGCCATTCTCGGTCACGATCTTCTCGTCCATGACCGTTTGCTTGCAGTTACCACCCTTCTCGGCGGCCAGATCGACAATCACCGATCCTGCCTTCATCGAGGCAACCATGTCAGCGGTCCACAGCTCGGGCGCTTCGCGGTTGGGGATCAGCGCGGTACAGATCACGATATCAACCTCGGGGGCCAACTCACGGAACTTCGCCAGCTGCGCCTCGCGAAATTCAGGGGAGGACACAGAGGCATAACCGCCCGTCACCGCACCGTCCTGCTGCTCTTCCTCGAAATCGAGATAGACAAACTCGGCACCCATGCTTTCGACCTGCTCGGCCACTTCGGGGCGCACGTCAAAGGCCAGCGTGATCGCACCGAGGCTTGTGGACGTGCCAATCGCGGCAAGACCCGCAACACCCGCACCAATAACCAGAACCTTGGCAGGCGGAACCTTACCAGCAGCGGTGATCTGACCCGTAAAGAAACGGCCAAAGTTGTTGCCCGCTTCGATCACCGCACGGTAACCCGCGATGTTCGCCATTGAGCTGAGCGCATCCATTTTCTGGGCACGCGAAATACGCGGGATCATCTCCATCGCGATGACGGTGGCACCCTTCTTGGCCGCCGCTTCCATCTTCTTCTCATCCGCCACGGGAGAGAAGAAAGAGATCAGCGTCTGGCCTTCGCGCAGCCGCTTCATCTCTGCGGTGTCGGGCACACGCACTTTTGCGACCACGTCAGCCGCCTTCCACAAGGCCGCAGCAGTCTTGACCACTTCGACACCCGCCGCCTTATAGGCCGCATCGTCAAAGCCGGACGCATTGCCTGCGCCCGTCTCGATCAGGCACTCATGGCCCAGCTTTTGCAATTGTGCGGCACTGTCAGGCGTCATCGCCACTCGTCGCTCGCCCTCGAATACCTCTTTAGGTGTCCCGATCTTCACTCAAAATCTCCCAACAATTCATGTTTGGTGCCGAAACTGGCGTGTCGTACTTGATCCGATGACCTAGCGCGGGGCCTCCGGACAAACAAGCGCCGCGCCCGCAAAATGAGCATAATGGTGCAGCTTTTTACGAGCCTCTGCGCAAAAAATGCGAAATATCCGGAAATGAAACGCGTGCAACATTCTTTCGCGACGCTGTTAGCGCACGCAACATTGCATCGCGCCGCAAAAAACAGAATCACCCTGCCGTGACGTAAAAACATCCACACCCTAGGCGCAGTGCCAACCGCCCCCTAGGCTCGGAAAAAACAGGGAGAGAGTTATGACACTAGAAAATAAACACGCATTGATCACAGGCGGCGGCACAGGCATCGGGCTGGCCATCGCACACATGCTGGTAGAGCGCGGCGCGCATGTCACCATTACCGGCCGTCGTCAGGAGGTGCTCGAGGAAGTCGCCACCAAAGGCATGACAGCAATGGCCATGGACGTGCGCAGCGAAGAAGACGTGATGACCAAGATCGCAACCGCCGTGGAGGCGCGCGGCCCTATACAGATTTGCGTGCCCAACGCCGGCATCGCCACAGGCAAAGCCGCGCATAAGACCGACATGGACTTCTGGCGCGACATGATGGCGACCAACCTTGATGGCGCGTTTCTCACCATCCGCGAAAGCCTGCGCAGCATGCGCGAAACCGATTGGGGCCGCGTCATCGCTGTCTCTTCCATGGCGGGCCTCAAAGGCTTGCCTGGTGCGGCCTGCTACTCCGCCTCCAAACACGGAATGATCGGTCTGATCCGTTCCCTGTCAGAGGAATACATGGGCAAACCCTATACATTCAATTCGCTCTGCCCCGGCTATGTGGATACCCCCATCGTGACCCGCAACACGGCCTCGATCTCCGAGCGCGCAGGCATCTCCGAGGAGGAAGCACGCAACATGATGGTCAAAGCCAACCGCCACAAACGTCTGATCACCGTAGAAGAAGTCGCCGCAGCCGCCGCATGGCTTGTCGGGCCCGATTCAGGCTCCGTCAACGGTCAAAGCGTCGAGATCGCAGGCGGCATGATGTAGGGCTAACCCTTCGGTACAAACATCGCATTGGCCGCGGTCACGCCGCGGTCATATGTGCAGAACGTATCATGCGCATCATCTGTGGTGGTATGAATTTTGATATTTGTGATGACCTCGACCGCGCCCGCATCCAGACAGGCCTGTTGCGCGTCTTTTACGATCTGCAACACCTGATCGAGTGGTCCTTTGATGGTCGTCTCCATTGCACCGACCTGATAGGGTAGACCCGCATCAGCGACCACTGCAATGGCGCGGTCCACAACCTCGAAGTTGTTGCCCTGCCGCACCCGCGGGATGACTTGAAACGCCAGAAAGACGTCGCTCAAACCGCGCGCGCCATTGTCTGCGGACGTTTGCCCGCCGCCCAATCCCGCGCCGCATTGCCAAATGCCTCAAACAAGGGCCGCGACACAGGGTCATTGGCCGCGTCATACTCGGGATGCCACTGCACGGCGAGCGTGAACCCCGCCGCTCCGTCAATGTAAATCGCTTCAGGTGTGCCATCCTCGGCCCAGCCATCAACAACAACACGCGGTCCCGCGTCCTTAATACCCTGACCGTGCAGCGTGTTGGTCCGCACTGTCTGCGCCCCCATCACGCCATGGAACACACCACCCTCGGTAAAAGTCACATCATGACGCAGCTCGAACTTCTCTTCCAGTGTGCCATCGGGCGGCATGCGGTGGTTCATGCGGCCCGGAAGATCACGGATTTCAGGATAAAGCGTGCCACCCATGGCGACGTTCACTTCCTGAAAGCCCCGACAAATGCCAAACACAGGCTGCCCCGCTGCTATACAGGCCCGCGTAAGCTCCAGCGCGATGGCATCGCGGGCACGGTCAAAATCGCCGTGCGCAGGCGTCTCCACCTCGCCATATTCCTCAGGGTGCACATTGGGCCGTCCGCCCGTCAGCAAAAAGCCGTCACAGGCCTCCATCAGCTCGGCGACCGACACAAGCGTGGGGCACGATGGCACTAACAGCGGCAAACAATCCGCCACTTCGGCAATCGCCTGAGAGTTCATGGTCCCACCTGCATGCATCGCATACTGATCGTTCAACAAGTAACTGTTGCCGATAATCCCGATGATTGGCCGACCCATGAAATATCTCCTTAATGGCGTTTCGATGCAGACTACCCCGCACCGCTCGATGCCTCAAGTCCACACAGACAATAGCCGCCGCTGAGCGGAGGCTATTGCCTAATAATCAGACTTCTCCAATGAGATTGGCCGCCTCGATTCCCGCCATGGCAGCAATCGCATCATTGTCCGAGGTATCACCCGTCACACCAACAGCACCAATCACCACACCCTTGGCGCTCCGCAAGAGAACACCACCAGGCACAGGGATTACCTGCCCGCCATACACCCCGTTCACGGCCGCCATGAAATAGGGCTGCTGCTCCGCACGCGCCATCTGCGCCGTGCCCGCCATCCCCAACATCACCGCGCCATACGCCTTGCCGTGCGCAATCGCGAAACGCCCTGGCGCGGCCCCGTCCTGACGCTCGAATGCAAGCACATGACCGCCGGCATCCAACACAACAACGGACAAAGGCTTAAGCTCCAACTCCGCACCTTTTTCAAACGCCTTACGGATCACCGTCCGCGCTTTTCTCAACGATACACTCATCTCAAAATCTCTCTGCTGCAGACCGATTTCTTTTGGTCCTAAATATCCCGGGGTGTTCGAGGGGCCGGCCCCTCGGCGCTTTCTACACGCACTCTTCCCAAAATATTGAACCAAATACAAACGCGTTCTTATCGCGCGCGTCTGCACCGCTCCGAGCAATAGCGCACCTCATCCCAAACCTTCGCCCACTTCTTGCGCCACGTAAAAGGCAAGCCGCAGGTCGCGCAAACCTTCTGGGGCAGATCGGATTTTTTCACATGCTTCGCCATGTATCAGAGCTAGCGCACCCTATTACATAGGAAAGGTCGCCCTACGAAGGGCGCCCCAATCTTGAATATCAATTGTGCTTCGCCGTTTAATCCGTCGCGGTGGGCGTCGCTGAGCTGTTCGTGCCAGGCTCATAGGTGTCAGTTGCCGCAGCTGTTGAAGATTCGCCCTCAGCAGTAGCGTTGGACACTGCCGCACCATCACCAGCATTGATTAGGTTATACCCGAGAAGGCCTACCATCATAAGCGCACCGAATATCAGTGCGAACCTTATGCCAGACAATGCGGGCTTATGTTGTTTCTCTTGTGTTTCGACATTTGTATCTGGTGCAGACATTGTCTTCTCCTTTTTACGCTGACCGTCCCTTGCGGGAGGCCTGTTGCGGAATTAACGTGCGCTCCAGAGTAAAAGTTCCAAGAATTCGAGCCCACCGACCAAACCCCACGCAGGAGCCCCCGATGCGCGATGCCGCCCCACAGACAATCTACCTTCGCGACTACGCGCCTTACCCTTGGACGGTAGAGAGTGTCGACCTGCACTTCACGCTGGACCCGCACGCGACCCGCGTCCGCTCCGTCATCCGCTTCACCCCCAATCCCGACAGCGCCGCCGCAAGCGCCATGTTCCTGCACGGCGAGGCGCTCAAATTGATATCGGCAAAAATCGACGGTGCTGACGTATCTCCAACGCTTACCGAGGCGGGCCTGACCGTGGACGTACCCACTGGCCCCTTCACATGGGAAGCCGAGGTCGAGATTGATCCCGCAAACAACACCGCCCTCGAAGGGCTCTATATGTCGAACGGCATGTACTGCACACAATGCGAGGCCGAAGGCTTTCGCAAGATCACCTTCTATCCCGACCGCCCCGATGTGATGTCAGTCTTCACTGTCACGATCGAGGGCCCCCACCCCGTGCTCTTGTCCAATGGCAACCCTGTGGAGACGTCTGATGGCCATGCCAAATGGCACGACCCGTGGCCCAAGCCCGCGTATCTCTTCGCTCTCGTGGCAGGAGACCTCGTTGCACACTCGGACGGGTTCACCACACGGTCGGGCCGCGACGTAGCGCTCAACCTCTATGTGCGCCCCGGTGATGAGGGCAAATGCGCTTTTGGCATGCAGGCGCTCAAGGATTCCATGAAATGGGACGAGGACGTCTACGGCCGTGAATACGATCTCGACCTCTTCAACATTGTGGCCGTTGACGACTTCAACATGGGCGCGATGGAGAACAAGGGGTTGAACATCTTCAATTCATCGGCTGTTCTCGCTTCCCAAGCAACCTCCACCGACACCAACTTCGAGCGGATCGAGGCGATCATCGCGCACGAGTATTTCCACAACTGGACTGGCAACCGCATCACCTGCCGCGACTGGTTCCAGCTCTGCCTCAAGGAAGGGCTGACCGTCTTCCGCGACAGCCAGTTCACCTCAGACATGCGCTCTGCCCCCGTCAAACGCATCGAAGATGTGATGGACCTGCGCGGACGGCAATTTTCCGAAGACCAAGGCCCGCTGGCCCACCCCGTGCGCCCCGAAAGCTTTCAGGAGATCAATAACTTCTACACCGCCACGATCTACGAGAAAGGCGCAGAGGTTATCCGCATGCTCAAAACCCTTGTCGGGGATGATGCCTATGCGCAGGCCCTCGATCTCTACTTCGACCGTCACGACGGGCAGGCCTGCACCATCGAGGACTGGTTGAAGGTATTCGAAGACACCACAGGTCGTGACCTCACCCAGTTCAAACGCTGGTACTCCCAAGCAGGCACACCGCGCCTTAAGGTGGAAGAGACATGGGCCGACGGCACCCTCACCCTGACGCTGACCCAACACACACCACCAAGTGCGGCAACCCCCGCCCCGCAGCCCTTCGTGATCCCCGTGGCAGTGGGTCTCATCGGGGAAGACGGATCGGAAGTCGCCCCCACCACCATTCTCGAGATGACGCAGGAAACGCAGAGCTTCACCTTTGACGGTTTGGCCAAGCGCCCCACAGCCTCCATCCTGCGCCGCTTCTCCGCGCCCGTGGTGCTCGATCACGCAGCCGATCACGCGCATCTGCTGGCCTATGACACGGACCTCTTTAACCGCTGGGAGGCGGGGCGCACGCTGGCGCGTAACACGCTCATGGATATGATGCTCAAGGGCACCCGCCCTGACCCTGCATACCTGCGCGGATTGCACAGCGTGGTGAGTGATACCAGCCTCGACCCCGCCTATCGTCAGTTGATGCTGGCCCTGCCGACACAATCGGAACTGGCCACTGCCCTGCATGACGCGGGCCACGTGCCGGAACCTGACATTATCTATGCCACGCTGGAAGCCATGCGCGAGACCATGGCCGCAAAGCTGGAGGACATCCTTCCCGTGCTTTACGAGGACAATCTGGTCACCGAGGCCTACGCCCCCGATGCCGCGCAATCGGGCATGCGTGCCCTTGGCAACGCCGCCCTCGCCCTGCTGACCCGCAGCGATGGGGGCAACCTTGCCCAGCAGCAATATGACGCTGCTGACAACATGACCCAACAGCTGGCCGCTCTAGCCTTCCTGATCCGCGCAGGCCGCGGTGAGGCAGCACTCAAAGCGTTTGAGGCACAATGGAAAGACGACCGTTTGGTGATGGACAAATGGTTCGGGCTTCAAGTGATCGAGGCCGATCCCGAGGACGCCCATGAGGTCGCCGCAAACCTCACCAAGCACCCCGATTTCAACTGGAAGAACCCCAACCGCTTCCGCGCCGTGTTCGGCTCGCTCGCGATGCACCACGCAGGGTTTCACCACGCCTCGGGCGCGGGATACAAGCTGCTGGCTGACTGGCTCATTAAACTTGACCCCGTGAATCCGCAAACCACGGCGCGCATGTGCTCGGCCTTCCAGACATGGAAGCGCTATGACGCAGATCGGCAAGCCTTGATCAAAGAGCAACTGGACCGCATCCTCGCCACGCCCGATCTCAGCCGCGACACGCATGAGATGCTGACACGGATCGCGTCTGCATGAGCCGCCCCCTTTGTCTGATCACAGGGGCCTCTACAGGCATCGGTGCCGCCTGCGCGATCCTTGCCGCCCAACGCGGCTATGACCTGATCCTGACCTACAACAGCGATGCGGCGGGGGCGCAGGCCACCGCCGACGCCTGCATCAGCCACGGCGCAACCGCGCAGACTGTTCAAGCGGACGTGGCTGACCCCGCCGCCATCGACCGGGTCTTTGCGATTGTAGACGCCAAAGGCCCGCTCGCAGCTCTCATCAACAACGCAGGCATCGTTGGCCCCGCCATCCGCGCCACGGATCTCACCCACGCCCGCCTGCGCGAGATGTTCGACATCAACGTCATCGGTGCCATGCTGGTGGCAGCCGCCGCCGTGCAGCGGATGGAGCCACGCGGGACAGGCACCATCGTCAACATCACTTCCGCTGCCGCGCGCCTCGGCTCGGCGAACCAATACGTCGACTACGCCGCGACCAAAGCCGCGATGGATATCTTTACCAAAGGTCTCTCCGACGAGGTCGCGGCGACAGGGCTGCGCGTTATGGGGATCGCCCCAGGCCTGATTGAGACGCCGATCCACGGCAAAGGCGGCGACGCTGACCGCGCCCAGCGCCTTGCCCACATGGTCCCGATGCAGCGTACCGGCAGCGCGGAAGAGGTTGCCAACGCCGTGCTTTGGCTCATGTCGGACGAGGCCAGCTATATCACAGGCTCCACCTTAGACGTGACAGGCGGTAGATAAGTTAATGGGAACCACACTCCTCCTCCTTCTGGGCGCCGTGCTGATCGCCGCATATGTCTTTCGTCGCCTCCAGCGCGGTGCCTATATTGCTGCCGGCACCATGGCCGCGCCTGCGCCCATTCGCGCCGCCGCCAAACGTCTTGGCTTCCGCGCTCAGCCCAATGTCCATTCCACCGACAGCATCCACACGCCCGAGCTCTGTGTGGCCGCCATGGCCGCCGCCTACGCGCACATGGATAAAACAGAAAAGCTCCCTGACGAGGTATTGATCACCTCCCTTCGCAAGCGATTGCAGGTGACACAGGCCGAGGCCACCGACATGGCCACCCTTGCCCCGTGGCTCGTGGAGCAGGGTGGCGGGGATACGCCTGCGTTTCAGCGGCTGACGAAACGCCTCAAACAACTCGACCACGGGCCTGACTTTGACAAACTGATGCGCGTGCTGGGCGATGTGACTGCTGCGGGGACCAAAGGTATGCCAAGTGCGGCACAGGCCGACGCCATGGGCGCGCTGGCCCGTATCTTCCGTACCGCATGAATCTGCCCTACACGTATCAGAGCCAAGGCCGCCGCCCCGCAACCGCCATAGCCGTGTCACTGATCTGGATCGCCCTTGTCGCGGCCTATCTGCTGCTGGACGCCGCCCCCCTGATCCTTGTGGTCATAGGCAGCTTCACCCTGCCCGCGCTCTATGATCTGGGACGCAATCCACGCAGCACATTCTCACTGAACGAGACGCACCTGCGCTGGTCCTCAGGCCGCCAAGAGGCGCAGATCGCCCTTGCGGAAATCGATCACCTACGCTTTGACACCCGCCTTGATATGTCGGTGCGCCTGACGGTCGTGCGCCCTTCTGGCGTGAAAATCCGCGTGCCCGTTCCCGCCACGCCGCCGCATCACATATTCGAGCCGGTTGCCACAGACGCAGGACTTAAAACCCGCCGCTACCACTTTTCGCTGATCGGTTAATCGCGGCTGGCGGGCCGCATCTGCGGACGGATCGAGCTGGTGAGCTGGCAATAGCTTTGCCGCTTGGTCCAGCTCGCGATGCTCGCGCGCTTTTTGGCGCTGCGCATCGGCCCCCAATCTGCCGAGACCCCGCGCCACTTCTTGTCACGCGCATGGATCACCCCATCGCGGTTCACGGTAAAGGCCATGATCCGCACCGCACAGCTCAGGTTGGCGGCACCGTTCTTGAGCGCCTCGCCCGTGCGCGCATTGCACTTGTACCCCCGTGCTGTCGCAGGCAGGATTTGCAGCAGCCCGTACCAACGTCCCCCGCCGCCCACGGCCCACGGCTTGTAGGTGCTCTCGTATTTGGCCAGCGCCGACATATAGCCTACCCAGAATGCCCGCCGCTGCGCATCTGAGTTGTCCTCATATGCAGGGCACCAATTCTCGATGTCACGCGGTACAATATCGACCAGCGGCTTGCCATGCGTCTTGAGCGCCGACAGCGCACCACGGGTCCACAGGCTGTGGCCTTTCATATGCTGCCAGCGTGTGTGCGGCAGCTGCGTACGCTGCGCGGGGGGGCGCAGGCTCATCATCTCGGGTGTGAGTAGCGCGCCGTTTGGCGCCGCAACCGCAGCCGTCACGACAAGATCAGGCTCCAAAGCGGGGTCAGGCATTGGCGCACCCACTGGTGCAGGAACAACAGGCGCGGCAGGCTCAGGTACATTGGCGGGCGCTGGAACAGCCGCAGGCGCTGTGCGCAGAGCGGCGGGCGGGCGCAGGTTCTTGATTGTTTGCGCCGCCACTGCACTGCCAAACAATGTGAACGCCAACAAAGCTGGTGCAAAGAAAGCCGCGCCTCGTCCAAGATAAGTCAGTTTACGCACAGAACACACCCCGTTATCGCGCGCCAGTATGCCGTCCCCACCCCCACCGTGGCAAGCGGTTCGCACGTCGCAATGCAACCCATTGTTCAGGCTTGCGCAACACTCCGCCCGCGCGCTTTAAAATGCACCCCGACGCGCAACAGTCCGCCCCATTTGTGCAATATATCCGTGATCTTGGCTGACAAATATCCCGCGATCACCGCCCAACCGCCACGATCACGCCCCATTGCTATTCAATTGTTGTCGCAACAGATTTCAGCTCCAATCATTGGATATTACATGACGCAATTGGCCTCTCTTCTGAAAAAGCTGCCCCGTTTGGGCCGCAGCGAAAAACCCGATCCGCAAAGGATTGAAGAGCCTCGGCCCATTGCCCCCCTAAAACGACGGCCCCGCGCACCCAAAGCCGATGCCTGCGCGGTAGTGAAGCCACAAGATGCCAAATCGCCCCCCTGCGCAGCAGACAGCCCGCGCAGAAGCGCAGTCAAATCGGCCCCCTGCCAAGCAAAACTCGAAAGCGCATGCAAAAGCAGGCAGGACTTCCTGTCGATCCCCTGTCCCGATCCAACGCTCGAGGACCGCACCCGCGACGCGCATCAAAACCGCGCCCTGCGGCTGGTGCGGCAGGAAGACTGGAAAACCCTGTCTGCACTGATCGCCGAAGCGGATGCCGCGCGCACCCTCACCCCCGGCGGGATGAGCGTGGCCGAGCTTCTCGCCTTCGGGGCGCGTGCGGATGTCGTGTTGGCGGTTGAGCACGCGTTGCTGCACCGCTCCCCGCCGCAGGATGCCCCCGTGTTGAGCGGGATCGAAGCGCTGGAACACGTGCTCGAAGAGCATAAAGACGACTATGTTATCGGCTGTATCGTGGCCCAAGCGCATATTGATCTGGCATGGTCGTGGCGCGGCATCGGCTGGGATGTCGAAATCGCTCCGCGCAACCGCGAAGCATTCGACGCGCATCTGGCCCGCGCCGAAGATATCATTGCATCGTTCAAAGGCCGCCCCGAAGGATCGGCGCTGATGGCCAGCGCGTCGTGCATCCTGCTGCGGGGTAAGCACTTCAGCACCAAGATCGTGGCAGACCGTTACGAAGCGCTGATCGATCTAAATCCGCAAAACACGGCTTCGCTGCGCGCGCTCGGCAGCCATATGTTGCCGCGCTGGTATGGTTCTTATGGAGCGCTGGAGCTGGAAGCACGCCGCACTGCGGTACGTCTAAAGCCCCACTGGGGCGCAGGTGGCTATGCGTGGGTGATGTTTGATGCCATCTGCGTGGACGACGAGGCCTGCGCCCGTCTCGACCTTGAATTCTTTATCGAAGGCTTGCGCGATATCCTGAACCGCCGCCCCGATCCACACACCGCAAACTTGCTGGCCGCCTATTGCGCCAATACGATGGGTCAGGCGTTTTCGGGCAATGACAGCGCCGATCACATCCGCGCCCAAATCGCCAAATGCGCCGAATGGATCGTGCGCGAACATCTGACCGAATTGCACCCGATGATTTGGGCGCATGCGGCTCAGGGCTTTGCCAACAACCTGCGCGTGGCCTCTGCCCAACGCTTTGCCGCCGCAGGATACGACGACGCGCTGCGCATTATCTCGGGCATCTTCAAACGCGAAATATCAGAGGGAAAGCAGATCGTCTTTACCGACCAAGGTGCCGTTGCAACCGCCTTTTAAACACGGCGCACCAAGCTGACGTAGCGTGCATTTGCCGCACTCTGGACACCCCGTTCGCCCTGTGCCTAAACTTCGCTCAGGGAGGACTTTTTTATGACATATCACACCGCCGCCGCAGAGATTCCTCTGCGCGATCAATCCATTACCGAGCGTGTTTTCGAAAACCTCGAGACGCGCCCCGATGAGGTTGTGCTGACCGATGGCATGACTGGCGCAACCATGACCGCTGCCGAATTTATGGCGCAGGTCAAACAGCTGGCGGGGGGTCTGACCGCGCGCGGCATGGGTGCAGGCAAAACCATCGCCCTGATGGCGCCCAATATTCCGCATTACTGCGTTGTGTTCCACGCTGTCGCTTGGGCCGGTGGCACGATCACGACGATCAATCCCACCTACACCACCTCCGAGGTCGCCCACCAGCTGCGCGACAGCGGCGCGGACATGCTCATCACCATCCCCATGTTCCTCGAGACGGCCACGGCCGCAGCAAAGGAAGCAGCAGGCCAGCCCCTTGTAGTAATTGGCGAGGCCGAGGGCGCAGAGCCGCTCAGCGCGTACTACGGCGAACCCATGGAAGCTCAGGTCCCCGTCGATCTCGACGAGCATTATGTCGTGCTGCCCTATTCTTCGGGCACCACAGGCCTGCCCAAGGGCGTCTGCCTCAGCCACCGCAATCTGGTGGTTAACACCGATCAGGTCATCATCTCGGGCGAGCTGCGCAAAGGCGAAGTTGCCGCAGCCTTCCTGCCCTTCTTCCACATCTACGGCATGAACGTGCTGATGAACGTCCACCTCGCAGGGGGCGGCGCGCTGGTCACCATGCCGCGCTTTGATCTGGAGCTGTTTTTGCAGATATCGCAGGATCACAAAGCCCGCCGCATGTGGATCGTGCCGCCCGTCGCACTGGCGTTGGCCAAACACCCCATAGTGGACAATTACGACCTCAGCAGCATCGAGCAAATCTTCTCGGGCGCGGCCCCTCTGGGCGGTGAGATCGCCGATGCGGTGGCCAAACGCCTTAACTGCGTCTCGCTGCAAGGCTTCGGCATGACCGAGTTGTCGCCCGTCTCCCACACCACGCCAGCGGAAAAACCCAAATCAGGCTCTTCGGGCCTCGCGCTGCCCAACACCCTGTGCCGCGTCGTCGATCCGGAGAGTGGCGAGGACCTGCCTGCAGGCTCCGAGGGCGAGCTGTGGGTCAAAGGCCCGCAAGTGATGAAAGGCTACCTCAACAATGAGAAAGCCACCGCCGAGACGCTTACCGAGGATGGCTGGCTCAAGACAGGCGACATCGCCTATATTGACGAAGAAGGCTATATGTTCATCGTCGACCGCCTCAAAGAGCTGATCAAATTCAAAGGCTTCCAAGTCGCCCCTGCCGAACTTGAGGCCAATCTGGTGACGCACCCGAACATCACCGATGCCGCCGTGATCGGTTTGCCCGATGACGAGGCCGGAGAGCTGCCCGTGGCCTTTGTCGTCTGCGCCGATCCTGCGCCCAGCATGGAAGAGATACAGGCCCACATGGCCAAAACACTCTCCAAGTACAAACTGGTGCAGCAGGTCAACTACGTGGACGAAATCCCGAAATCCGCGTCTGGCAAAATCCTGCGCCGCGTGCTCAAAGCGCAGGCCTCGGCCTGATATGTGGCGCAGGCCCGTCACGCACGGGCCTGCACCGCTCAGCGATCACGCAGATTGATTGGCGGCGCGATTTGATGCATATCAAGGTCGAACCAGAACGCGCATGCGATCCTTCCTGAACGCCTCGCATATCACCGAAGGAGATCGCGATGACCCTTTCCAAGCCTCTTGCTGCCCTGATCATTCCCACTGTCTTGGGGGCCTGTGCCGTGCTCATGCCTGCACCGAACGAAAGCCTCACACGCGGCGCGACCATCTATGCGGCAGAATGCGCCGCCTGCCATGGTGCTGCGGGTGATGGCGCAGGTGCTGCGTCTCTCGGCCTCGGCATGACCCCGCCCGACCTCACAGGTTTGCGCGCGCGCAACGATGGGGTGTTCCCGCGCGCCTTTGTGCAACGCTTCGTGCTGGGGCAACTAGAAAAAGAAGACCCTGACGCCGCCATGCCCACCTTCGGCACCGTGGGTCTGGAGCACGCCCAATCCGAAGGCGAAGTCACCGCCAGCGATATGGTGGCTCTTCTGGATTATATGGAAACGTTGCAGCGGTAGGCCAAACGTTTCGAAAAGCGGCAGACGGTCTGCGCGTCAGGCCGCCTGTTCGGTTGTTGCTGCGGTCACGCTGGCAAGGATCGCATCGGCTACGGCCTCGCACTCCGCCAGCGTCAGCCGCGCAGGCAGGCGCACATCGCAGGCACGCTCCAGCATATCGCGGGTCTTGGGCAATGCGGGTGCCTCGCCAAGGAATTTCCAATTCCAGAACGCGCGTGCATTGTCATCCGTGCGTCCGAAAATCTGCAACACCAGCCCCGCCTGTGCAGCGTGATCTACGATACGGTCCGCCTGCGCGTCCGTGACCCCCACAAGGTTGAACTGGATTGAATCAGGTGCGCGCTCTTCACCGTCCAGCGGGGCGGGCACATCAATTACAGGGTTCTTTTGTAGGATTGCCGCCACATGATCGTGGTTGCGTCGCCCCTGCACCACGCGCGCGCCAAGCACCTCCAACTGCGGCCGGATCAACGTGGCCGACAGCGTGTTGAGCCGAAGATTATACAGCGGCAGCTCGTTTTGCCATTTGGCAAAAGCGTCATGCAGCACAGGATGCTTGCGCCAGTTATGTTCATACGCGCCTGACATGATGATGGCCCGTGCAATCAGGTCTGCATCATCGGTGATCATGATGCCACCTTCGCCTGCATTGAGCATCTTGTAGGACTGGAAGCTAAAGCACCCCACCCGCCCGATGGTGCCGATATTACGGCCCTTCCATGTGGTCCCCAGACTATGGGCCGCATCCTCGACCACAGGCACTCCTGCCGCATCACAGGCCGCCATGATCGCATCCATATCCGACGTATGGCCCCGCATGTGACTGATTATAACAGCATCGCAAGCGAGCAATTTGGCGCGAAAGTCTTCCAGATCGATGCGGTAATCCGCACCGCATTCGCACAGCACAGGCACGCAATCCGCATGTACCACCGAGGAAGGCACCGCTGCGAATGTGAACGCGGGGATAAGCACCTTCGCATCACGTGGCAGGCCCAGCGCCTTGAGTGACAAAAACAGCGCCGCCGAGCATGAGGAAACCGCCAATGCATAGCGGCTGCCCAATGCCTCAGCAAACTCCGCCTCCAACAACGACACAGGCGAATTTTCAGAAGTATAGCGAAACAGGTCGCCCGAATTCAGAATGGCAGCAACTTCGGCACGGGCCGCTTCAGGGATCGGTTCGGCAGTTTTGAGATCGGGAAGCTCCGTCATGGGTTTCACCTCTTTCTGGGGGCTATGATTGCCTGTCCTAATACAATCGGTGCATGCACGGAACAATGGCCGCCAAGTAATTTCATAAAACTGTCGTATTGAAACAGTGAATGCGCGCACCGCCGCACCGCCCCTCTTGAACCACCCCCCGCGCCCCGCTAAACCTCGACTAATCTTCAGCAAAAGGCGCACACCCATGCTCGACCTCACCTATGACACACCCAAAGTACGCACGATTGCAGGCGCCAAGCAGGATTGGGAGCTGGTCATCGGTATGGAGGTCCACGCTCAGGTGAGCTCCAACGCCAAGCTCTTCTCCGCCGCCTCCACCAAATTCGGTGCAGAGCCCAATGCAAACGTGGCCTTTGTGGATTCCGCAATGCCTGGCATGCTTCCCACCATCAATGAATTCTGCGTCGAGCAGGCCGTGCGCACGGGCTTAGGCCTCAAGGCAGAGATCAATCTGTGGTCTGCGTTCGACCGCAAAAACTATTTCTACCCCGACCTTCCCCAAGGCTATCAGATTTCACAGCTCTACCACCCCATCGTGGGCGAAGGCGAAGTGCTGGTCGAGATGGGCGACGGCACTGCGCGCCTTGTCGGCGTTGAGCGTATCCACCTCGAACAGGATGCAGGCAAGAGCATCCACGACATGGACCCGAACATGTCATTCGTCGATCTCAACCGCACGGGTGTTGCGCTGATGGAGATCGTCTCCCGCCCTGACATCCGTGGCCCCGAAGAAGCTGCCGCTTATCTTGCCAAACTGCGCCAGATCCTGCGCTATCTGGGCACGTGCAACGGTGACATGCAGTCCGGCGCCATGCGCGCTGACGTCAACGTTTCCATCTGCGCACCCGGTCAGTATGAAAAGTACAAAGCCAGCGGCGATTTCTCCCACCTCGGCACGCGCTGTGAGATCAAGAACATGAACTCGATGCGCTTCATCCAGCAAGCGATCGAGGTAGAAGCCAAGCGTCAAATCGCCATCGTCGAGGGCGGTGGTGAAGTGGTGCAGGAAACCCGCCTGTTTGACCCTGACAAACAGGAAACCCGCTCCATGCGCTCAAAGGAAGAAGCCCACGACTACCGCTACTTCCCCGATCCCGATCTGCTGCCGCTGGTGATTGAACAGGCGTGGGTGGACGAGATCCAAGCCACCCTGCCCGAGCTGCCAGATGCCAAGAAAGCACGCTTTATCAACGATTTCGGATTATCCGACTATGACGCATCCGTGTTGACCGCAGACCTCGACAGCTCAAGCTACTTCGAGGAGACCGCACAGGGCCGTGACGGCAAAATGACCGCCAACTGGGTGATCAACGAGCTGTTTGGCCGCTTGAAAAAGGACGAGAAAGACATCTCGGACTCTCCCGTCACTCCCGCGCTTTTGGGCGGCATCATCGACCTCATCGCCTCCGACGCGATCAGCGGCAAGATCGCCAAAGACGTGTTTGAGATCACATATACAACAGGCCGCGATCCTGCGGAGGTGGTCGAGACCGAAGGCCTAAAACAGGTCACGGATACTGGCGCCATTGAGGCCGCCGTGGACGAGATCATCGCCGCAAACCCCGATCAGGTCGCCAAGGCCAAGGAGAACCCCAAGCTCGCAGGCTGGTTTGTTGGTCAGGTGATGAAAGCCACAGGCGGCAAAGCCAACCCTAAAGCGGTAAATCAGTTGGTCGCGGCCAAGCTCAAGGAATGACGCACCGGACCTCCCCTCGGGGGAACCAGAGTCGGGATGCGGCATGATCTAGAGGGCGGCGATTTTAACGCTTTGTCCTCTTTCACCAAATTTGCGCAGTATTGGAGTGCAAATGACGATCGCTAAGCAACATGACGATCAGCAAGAGCGTATCAGTACGCTCCAGTCCTATGACATTCTGGACACGCCCCCAGAGGAGGAATTCGAGGATATCGTCGCTTTGGCTGCGCAAATCTGCGACGTTCCCGTATCCCTCATCAGCTTGGTTGATAACGATCGCCAATGGTTCAAGGCACGTGTCGGCTTTGAACCCGCCGAGACGCCGCTTGATCAATCCGTATGCGCACACGCGATCCTTCAGGAGGGGTTCTTCGAGATCGAGGATATGGCGCAAGATCCAAGAACCAAGGACAACCCGCTTCATGTCTCGGGACCGGAGGTCCAGTTCTACGCTGGCGCGAACCTCGTCTCTCCCAATGGCATGCCCATCGGCACCCTTTGCGTTCTCGATCACACCCCGCGCAAGCTTAGCGCGTTCCAGCGCAAAGCCCTCACCACCCTGTCCCAACAGATCGTCACCCAGCTTGAGCTGCGTAAAAGGCTGCGCGAAGAAGCGGCCATGCGCAACGAGATCGACCACCGCGTCAAGAACTCGCTCCAGACGATAGCCTCGATCATGCGGATGGCCTCGCGCAGGGTATCGGACCCTCAGGCGCTCGACGTGCTTGGGCTGGTCGAACGGCGGCTGGACGCGGTTGCATCGCTCCACAGCGAACTGATGGGCCAGAGCGGCGAAGGAACAGTCGAGACTGTTGGCTACCTCACCCGCGTCACAAACCTGTTACAAGAAGCCGCGCCAGACACCGTGAACATCACACTTGAGGCACATAACGAGACCATTGATGCACGCACAGCCTCCGCCTTGGGTATGATCATAAGCGAGTTTGTCGCCAATTCGATCAAACATGCCTTTCCGGACGGGCAAGACGGCTCAATCGCGATCTCGCTGGTGCGTTCGCAGATCGGCCACTGGCTCCTGACCTGCGCAGACGACGGGGCGGGACATGACACGTCCGATACGCCCCCCCGCGACACCGGATTGGGAGAGCAGATCATGTCCTCCGCCGCGACCCAGCTAGACGGGCAACTGTCTTACGAAAGCCGCGCCCGCGGGACGGCCCTAACTGTAACATTTCCGGCCTGATCCTACGTTGGCCGCCTGACCTGAGGCACCGTTCCATGACCCAATTCCGCTCCACTCCCATGCCCGTCCTGCCCGAATGGATCGACTACAACGGCCACCTAAACATGGCCTATTACTCCGTACTGATGGACCAATGCGCGGACCAAGCCTACCCCAGCTTGGGCTTCGGCCCCGACTACCGCGACCAGACGGGCTGCACGACCTATGTAGCCGAATTCCACATCTGCTACGTGCGTGAATTGCACGAAGGCGATCTAGTCACCTCCACCTTCCACCTGATCGACTATGATGCCAAACGCTTCCACGTATTTCAGGAACTCTGGCACTCCGATGGCTGGCTGGCGGCCACTGGCGAAGCCCTTACCCTCCACGTCGACCAATCAGGCGAGACGCCACGCGTCGCCCCCATGCCCGCGCACATCTTGGCCAATCTCGAAGCCCTGAAACAGTCTCAAGCCCACCTCCCCACGCCCGAGCGCGCAGGCCGCAAGATCGGCATCCCCAAAAAGCTGTAGGGTGTGCATTCGGCAAAGGTGATTCCGCAGGCTCACCTCAAGTTATGAAGTCCCTGCGCAGCAGCGCCGCAGACTTCTCCGCAGTGAGCAAACTGGCCGATGCGCTCTCCAAAAACGAACCTACGCCGCCCGTCCCTTCGCCGCCAAACCTTCCCCCTTCATTCTGCCCTTAAACTGAATCCAGACGGCTCCGCGCTTACTGACGCCGCCAATTCGGCTCAAGCCTCACTTCATCTATCCGATTAACCTCATTCGACCCCCTCTCCGCGCACAAAATGGTGAACACATGCTGCATGCAAAACACCCATAGTCCGACACTCCCTGTTCCCTTTCATGCGCCTGCGCGCTAAAACATGCCAAATTACCAAAGGTCCGCCCATGCCCCGTTACGAATACAAGGTCGTTCCCGCCCCCTCCAAGGGTCTAAAGGGTAAAGGCGTGCGCGGGGCCGAGGCGCGGTTTTCCTTTGCCGTCCAAGAGCTTATGAACGGAATGGCAGGCTACGGTTGGGAATATCAGCGCGCCGAGACGCTCCCCTCGATCGAACGCTCTGGCCTTACAGGCACCACCACCGAATGGCGCAACGTCCTCGTCTTCCGCCGCCTGCGTGAAGGCGATGCGCAAGAGTTCCAACCAGAGCTGCTTCCCGCGCCTACACCCGCCCTGCAAGACGCCCAGCAACCCATTGAAATGCCATTTGAAAATGAGGATGCGAGCGACGACGCTCTGCCCGACAACGGCGTCGAAGACACAGAAGCCGACAGCAGTATCGGCGCATCGCTCAGTATCCTCGCCCGCGCGCGAAACGGAGCAGCGTCAACCGACGCCTCCGAATCGGAAAAAGAAGCCAGACCAGACGCTTAGGGCTTGATATCCAGCGACAGTGCGTGAATGCGCCTGATCAGCTCCGCCCCGAGCGCCCCGTGCACAGCGCGATGTTTTGCCACACGGCTTAGCCCCTCAAAATCGGGCGCGGTGATTGCCACATCAAAATGCGTCTGCCCTCCCTCACGAAAGCCGGCATGGCCTCTGTGCGCTTCGCTCACGTCTTCGACCACCAACCGCTCAACCGCAAACGCCGCCTGTAGCGCGGCCTCAATCTCGTCTCTTACCAACATAAACCCTCCTCGCGGGGCGATTTTTTTCCGCCGCCCCCTTCCCTCTGACTGTCACACGTTTAAAGTGTCGTCCTCGGTCAGGAAAGGTCTGCTCATGCAAAAAAACGATCCCTTTGGTTTTGATATGTCTGTGTCTTCCGCGAAGAAGAAGAACCCGCGCGGCCGTCGAAGCATGTCAGGCGCGTCCGAGACGTCTACCCGTGTGTGCGATCACGAGGGCTGTCAGGAGGCGGGCAAGTATCGTGCGCCCAAAGCACCCGATGTGTTGGACGACTACTTCTGGTTCTGCCAGCAGCATGTGCGCGAATACAACACCAAGTGGAACTTCTTCCACGGCACGACCGAGGCCGAGATGAATGCAAAGATGTCCGATGGCAAGGTCTGGGATCGCCCCACCAAGCCTATGGGAGATCCCGAGGCGCGGGCCTGGGCCCGTCTGGGCATTGAGGATCCGCATCAGGTGCTGGGTGCCAATGCCACGCAGAACCCTGGCAAAGGCCCGCAGGCAGGTCGCCGTCTACCGCCCACAGAGCGGAAATCGCTGGAAATTCTGGACGCCAAGGACAACATGACCAAGCCGGAAATCCGCAAAATATACAAATCCCTGATCAAGGTGTTGCACCCCGACATGAACGGTGGTGACCGCTCTCAGGAGGAGCAATTGCAGCAGGTCGTCTGGGCGTGGGACCAACTCAAATCGAGCCGCAATTTCAAGGACTGAGGCGCACCCGTACCGCAGGTGGGGAAAGATTTTAGCCCTTTCCCTTGAAGCCCTGCGCGATATGTTGCACCCAATGCACAACACCCCCCGCGGGGCGCACTTACATTTAGGATAATTCAATATGGCTGACGGCGGACTGGACCTCAACGCAACCCCCACCAAGGATATCTCGGTGCGCGAGGTTTTTGGTATTGATAGCGACATGACCGTCAAAGGGTTCGAGCAGCGCACGGACCGTGTGCCCGACCTTGATAGCACCTACAAGTTTGACGCTGATACCACGCTGGCGATCCTTGCGGGTTTCTCGCACAACCGACGCGTCATGGTGCAGGGCTATCACGGGACAGGGAAATCCACCCATATCGAACAGGTGGCCGCCCGCCTCAACTGGCCTGCTGTGCGCGTCAACCTCGACAGCCACATCAGCCGCATCGACCTGATTGGTAAAGACGCGATCAAACTCGTGGATGGCAAGCAGGTGACGGATTTTCAGGAAGGTATCCTTCCTTGGGCGCTCAGCACACCAACCGCGATCGTTTTTGATGAATATGATGCGGGCCGCGCAGATGTGATGTTTGTGATCCAGCGTGTTTTGGAAACGGACGGCAAGCTAACCCTACTCGACCAGAACAAAGTGATCACGCCGCACCCCTATTTCCGCATCTTTGCCACGGCCAACACCGTGGGTCTGGGCGATACAACAGGTCTCTATCACGGGACACAGCAGATCAACCAAGGCCAGATGGACCGTTGGTCGCTCGTCTCTACGCTCAACTACCTGAGCATTGACGCAGAGAGCGCGATCGTCTTGGCCAAAAACCCGCAATTCAATACAGAGGCAGGCCGTAAGATCGTCAAGCAGATGGTCACAGTTGCGGACCTCACGCGAACGGCCTTCATGAATGGCGATTTGAGCACGGTTATGTCACCGCGTACCGTCATCGCATGGGCGCAAAACGCGCAGATCTTTAATAATGTGGGCTACGCTTTCCGCCTCAGCTTCCTCAACAAGTGCGATGAGCTTGAGCGGCAGACGGTCGCCGAATTCTATCAGCGTTTGTTTGACGAAGAGCTGCCAGAGTCAGCGGCAAGCGTCAGCTTGGGTTAAGCGCGCTACGCCGAACAAAAAAAAGCCCCGGTGTAAAAACCGGGGCTTTTCTTCGTTTTAGAGTAGCTTAGTTGTCGCGCTTGGCGTCGTCCGCGTGGATGGAACCGCGTGCTTCTGGTACCACATCGGCGTGATCGAATGAGTCGTACAGTGGCTCTGTGTTGAAGCTGTTGGACGTGCTGTAAATCGCATCGGCTTCTACTTTTTCATCGGGGTCCTGTGCAACGCTCTGCTGGGGTGAACCGCTTACCGGCTGTGCGATTGCAGCTACTGGTGCTGCTGCCATAAGTGCGATCAGGGCTGCTGCTGTTTTCATCTTGGTCATGATAGTCTCCGTTTCGTATATCTTAATTTGTGTAAAACTGTGGTCTTCCCTGGCCATGCCGTGCGTTTGCTCGGCATAGCCACAGAGAATTAGGATGGTTTAGCCGTCGTTTTTGGCGTCTTCTTCAATCAAAGAACCATCGGCGTCTTCGACCACGTCTGTCTCTTCATACGCGTCGCCTTGACCTGCCTTGGCTGTGTCTTCCATTGACTCGCCAGTTGCCTCATCTGTGGCATACTCATTCGGGTCATTTTCGATGGATTGTGCGGGGGAACCCGACTCGGCTGCGAAGGTGGCCACTGGAGCGGCTGCCATCAGTGCGATCAGGGCGGCTGTTGTCTTAAAGTTAGTCATTTCGTTCTCCTTTAATCTGGAAGATATCGCGGCGTTTCGTGCTGCGCTTCCTTGTATGGTGAAACAACGGAGCGGACCGAACTTCGTTCCTGACGAAGAAACATTTTCCACGAAAAATCGTGTAACCATTTGATTATTAATAATTTAAAACATTGTTTCTTTTTGTCTCCTGGCGACACAGCGCGCGCCACGCTGCGACACAATGTGCAAATGACCCGATATAAGCCCCCCAAGGTGCGGCGCGCCTTTGACCCTGCTTCCAAAACCTGCGAAATATCGTGAGTAGAAATTCGGTGAGGGCCTCATGAGCAGCACAGACAACCCCGCAGACGCATTCAAAAAGGCATTGGCCGAGGCGTCAAAGGTAATGGCCAATGACCCCGAATTGACTGTCAGCTATTCCGTTGACCCCTCGGGCCTGACCGGAGACGCCATGCGCCTGCCGCAGGTCACGCGGCGGATGACGCGCGACGAGGTGTTATTGGCGCGGGGCACGGCGGACGCGCTGGCGCTCAACCGTCGATACCACAACGGGCAAACCCACGCGCGGTATCAGCCGCAGGGTGAGATGGCGCGCGACCTCTATGAAGCGATGGAGACGGCGCGGTGTGAAGCAGTCGGCGCGCGGGACATGCCCGGCACGGCGGGCAACATTGACGCAAAGATCAAACATGAGGCTCTGCGCAAGGGTTATGATCAGGCCAAGAGCGCCTCGGACGTGCCGCTTGCGGTGGCTGCGGGATATCTGGTGCGCCATCTGGCCACAGGACGCGAGATGCCTGCCGGGGCCGAGAACGTAATGGAGCTGTGGCGCGGCTATATCGAGGACAGCTGCGGTGGCACGCTGGATGATCTGGAGAACGCGCTGGAGGATCAAACGGCCTTTGCCAAATTCGCACGTCAGATGATTACCGATCTGGGCTATGCCGATCAGCTGGGCGATGACCCTGACGGTGCGGATGACGACCAAGAGGACGAGGCCGAAGAAGGCACCGACGAGCAGGACGATCCAGACAGCACAGGCAGCGACGATCAGGAAGACGAGGACGCCGAGGCCTCCCCCGAGCAGTCGCAGGAAGAGCAGCAGGACGCTTCGCAGGCCCAAGTCTCCATGGACGAGATGGCCGATCAGGAGATGGGCGAAGAGGCCGAAATGCCCGAGGGCGAGGCGCCGATGGAGCCACCTGCCCCGCAGCCTGTCAGTGATGCCGATCCCAATTACACCGTCTACATGAGCGATTTCGACGAGACTGTTGGCGCGGAAGAACTGGCTGAGCCTGCCGAACTCGAGCGCTTGCGCGCTTACCTTGACCAGCAGCTGGAGCCTTTGAAGGGTGCTGTGAGCCGACTCGCCAACAAGCTCCAACGCCGCCTTCAAGCACAGCAGAACCGAAGCTGGGAGTTCGATCTCGAAGAAGGCACACTTGATGCGGGGCGCCTTGCGCGGATCGTAGCAAGCCCAACCACGCCTCTGAGTTTCAAGGTCGAGAAGGACACGGAGTTTCGCGATACAGTCGTGACGCTGCTTCTGGATAACTCGGGCTCCATGCGCGGGCGGCCGATCTCGATCGCGGCGATTTGCGCCGATGTTCTGGCCCGCACGCTGGAGCGATGCAATGTGAAGGTCGAGATTTTGGGCTTTACCACTAAAGCGTGGAAGGGTGGCCAATCGCGCGAGGCATGGCTGAACGAGGCGCGCCCCACGGGGCCAGGCCGTCTGAATGATTTGCGCCACATCATCTATAAATCCGCAGACGCCCCGTGGCGGCGCACGCGCCCCAATCTGGGGCTGATGATGAAGGAAGGTTTGCTCAAGGAGAACATCGACGGTGAGGCGCTGGAATGGGCGCATCGCCGCATGATGGCGCGCACGGAATCGCGCAAGATTCTGATGGTAATCTCGGATGGCGCCCCTGTGGATGACAGCACCTTGTCGGTGAACCCCGCCAACTTCCTCGAGAAACACCTGCGCGATGTGATCGCCATGGTGGAGAAGAGGAAGGCGGTTGAATTGCTCGCCATCGGGATCGGCCATGACGTGACCCGCTATTATGACCGCGCGGTGACCATTACCGACGTGGAGCAATTGGCGGGGGCGATGACCGAGCAGCTTGCCTCGCTCTTTGACAGTGATCCGCGCAAACGGGCGCGCGTCATGGGGATGAAGCGCGCAGGGTAAGCCGCAGGATTTCAGTTTAATTGGCAAAATGAAGGGGGCGATATGTTTCAGTCGTTTGAAGTAACAGCGCGGCCTGAGCAGGGCCCGCCCCGTCTGGCGGCACTCCGCGTACAGATTGCGGCCCAAGTGCTCGACGGGTTCGTGATTCCCCGTGCAGATGCACATCAGGGTGAGTATGTCGCCGCGCGCGATGCGCGGCTGGCGTGGCTTACAGGTTTCACCGGGTCTGCGGGATTCTGTGTGGCACTGCGCGATATTGCTGGCGTGTTTATCGACGGTCGCTACCGCACACAGGTCAAGGCGCAGGTGGCCGCTGAATTTACACCTGTGCCATGGCCCGAAGTGTCTATGGCACAGTGGTTGCGAGAGCAGTTGCCGAGCGGTGGGAAGGTCGGAATTGATCCATGGTTGCACACGGTGGATCAGATTGCGCAAACGAGTAAGGCTCTCATCGGTTCAGGGATTGAATTGGTGCAATGCCCCAATCTCGTGGATGCTATTTGGGAAGATCAGCCCGATCCGCCAATGGGCAGCGCGAAAATCCATCCGATTGAATTTGCGGGCGAAAGCCATGCGGACAAGCGTTTACGTCTTGCGAAGACGCTGGAAGACGCGAATGAGCGCGCCGCCGTGATCACCCTGCCTGATAGCATCTGCTGGCTTCTCAACATTCGTGGTGCGGATGTAGAGCGTAATCCCGTGGTGCACGGATTTGCTATTTTGCACGCGGATGGCACGGTTGATCTTTTCTCCGAGCCCTCGAAGTTCAACACGCTGGCTGACCACCTCGGCGCCGACGTCCGTTTGCATACGCCTTCGGCGTTTCTTGATGCTTTGGCGCGGCTTGAAGGGCCTGTTCGCATCGACACTGCGACCGCGCCGCAGATTGTGGCCGATACATTGGGCGATGCTGCGGTCACGGGTGCAGAGCCTTGCGCGTTGCCCAAAGCCTGCAAAAACAGTGCCGAGATTGAAGGCGCTGCTGCGGCGCATTTGCGTGACGGTGCAGCCATGGTTGAAATGCTGTGCTGGATGGACCAGCAGCCGACGGGCAGCCTCACCGAAACACAAGTGGTCAGCCAGCTGGAGAACCTGCGCCGCCGCGATAATGGCTTGCAGGACATCAGTTTCGAGACCATTGCAGGAACGGGCCCAAACGGCGCGATCATGCATTACCGAGTGACCGAAGAGACGGATAGCGTGCTGGAGGACGGGCATCTCATCGTGCTCGACAGCGGCGGGCAGTATCTCGACGGCACCACCGACATCACCCGCACCATAGCCATCGGCACGCCCCCGCGTGAGGCAGCGCAGGCCTTTACCCGTGTTCTGGCAGGAATGATCGCCATGAGCCGCCTGCGTTGGCCCCAAGGCCTTGCCGGTGCGCATATCGAAGCGATTGGCAGGATGCCTTTGTGGCTGGCAGGTCAGGATTTTGACCATGGTCTGGGCCACGGTGTCGGCGCCTATCTGAGTGTGCATGAAGGCCCGCAACGCCTGAGCCGCGTAAGCAATGTGCCGCTTGAACCAGGCATGATCCTGAGCAACGAGCCCGGCTATTACCGTGAAGGGGCATTCGGCATTCGCCTTGAGAACCTGTTGGTCGTACAGGAAGCACCTGAATTGCCTACCGGTGACGCGCATCGCGCGATGCTGGAGTGGCGCACGCTGGCCTATGCGCCAATTGACCGCCGTCTCATTGTTCCAGAGATGTTAGATCCTGCGGCACGCGACTGGCTCAATGCCTACCACCGCGACGTCGCGGTAAAGATCGGTCCACGGGTTACGCCTGCGGCCAAAGAGTGGTTAGATGCAGCAACAGCAGCGCTTTAGGCTGCGTGATGTTTTGGGGGAGAGAATGATGAACACCGGTATTTCAATTCGTAAATCGGCAGGTACATGGACCGTTCGTGCAGGCGGTGCGGTTCTGGGCGAAACCTCCGACGCGCTTGAGCTGATCGAGGGCGATTACCCCGCAGTCATCTACTTCCCGCGCAAGGACATTGCGATGGCGTTTCTGGACCCAAGTGACAAAACCTCCCACTGTCCGCGCAAAGGCGATGCACGCTACTTCAGTGTTGTCACGAAAAGCACCACCTTGGAGAATGTCGTCTGGTCCTATGAAGAGCCGAACGAGGTTGCCGAGCAACTTCGCGGTTATCTGGCCTTCCATAATGTGGACGAAGTGACCGTCGAGCAGATTTAGGGATCAGCTTATCTCAAGAATGCTCTTCTGCCGCCGTAGCCGCCAGAGCGCGGTTATAGGCGCGCAAAGCATCTACGTGGAACAATGCCCCTAACAATTCGGGCGGGGCGGCATCTGCCGTAAGGGTCACAACGGGCAAAAACTGAACGCCTGTTTTCTCGAAAATAGGAATGGCGGTCTCAAGCGTTGCCGCACCATCGACATAGAAGCCCTCCCCGATCATTTCCCAGCACTGGTCTTCTTGTGCAGCGCGCGGATGCTCTGCCGTGCGCATCGTATTGGCCGCGGTGAACATTGCCAGCAGGTAAGCCTGCGGACCTGCAGCCAGATGGATACCGCGCCGCTCGATCTGGGACAGGAAGAAGCTGCGGTCCACGAGATTTGAGGCCAGCGCTGTGGACATGCTCACGGCAACCATCACGGCCAGACCTGTCTGCCAGTCACCCGTAAGCTCGAATACAATCAGCGTGGTCGAAATGGGCGCGCCCAGCACCGCCGCGGCGACTGCCCCCATGCCAGCAAGCGCATAAATCGAGGTGGAGCCCGAGACATCGGGCATTATCCCCGTCGCAATCAGGCCGAAGGCCAGCCCCACCAGCGCGCCAACCATCAGTGAGGGTGAGAAGATGCCACCGCCCATCCTGCCACCAAGTGTGATCGCCACAGCCAGCACTTTGAGCGCCGCAAATACCGTCACCTCATGCAGCGCCAGCTGCCCTCTCAGGGCCAGCGATGTCGTCTCGTATCCGACCCCGATGATGTGCGGAAACCAGAGCGCGATGATGCCCAGCATCGCGCCCGCCACCATAGGGCGCAAATAGCGTGGCAGCTTGGTGCGTTCCTGAATGTGATTGCCAATGTCATCCGCCCAGAACACGGCGCGCATCAGGACCACAGCCACCAAACCACAGGTCAGCCCCAGCAGCAGGAATGCGGGCAGTTCGACGTAGAATTGCAGCACCCCTTCATAGGGGAGTGCGAATTCTGTGATCCCGCCAAATTCGAGGCGGTTGATAACCGTGCCTGCCACGCTGGCAATCACGATTGGTGCAAAAGCATGCACGGCGAAGTGCCGCAATACCACTTCAAGTGCAAAGAGCGCGCCCGCTATGGGCGCGTTGAAGCTGGCCGAGACAGCAGCGGCAACCGCACACCCCAGCAAGTCGCGCCCTGTGATACCATCCGCATTGATCCTGCGGTTCACCCATGTCGAGATCACAGCCGCCAAATGCACCACAGGCCCTTCCCGCCCGGACGAGCCGCCCGTGCCGAGCGTGACCATAGACGCCATCGCCGAGGCAAGCCCTGCGCGCGTCTCGACCCTACCATCCCGCAATGCGGCGCCTTCAATCACGTCGGCGACCGAACGCGCCCGCGCGTCTTTGGTAAAGTAATGCAGGATCAGTCCTGACACCAACCCGCCGACCGTGGGGATGGCGATGATCCAATACCACTCCAGCCCTGTGATGAAGCTGTGTAAATATTGCACATCATCCGTGCCGTAGAGGTTCGTTTGCAAAAACGAGATGCCTTTGCGGAAGAACAGCGCCGCAAACCCCGCCGCGATCCCGATGATCAATGCGATAAACCAGAACGTGATCTTGCCCGGTCCCTTGTCGCGCAGCACTTCCCATGCGCGACCGCAATTCTGCGACGCCAGTGCTATCTGGGTGGATAGAAAAGAGCGGGTTGGCTCGGTCATCGGGACCTCGGAAGAGTGCAGCAGAACATCATCTTAACCCAGCGGAAACCATATCGTGATCCCCTGCGCAAGACATCAGCTGTTCAACAAGGCGCGGGCAGCCTCACGCGCGGCATCTGTGATGGTGTCCCCTGCCAGCATGCGGGCGACTTCATCGACACGCTCGGGCGCGCTAAGCGGGATCACATCGGTGGTGGTCACGCCCTTGCTTACGGATTTGGCGACTTGCCAATGGTGCGCGCCAAGGGCTGCGACCTGCGGCGAGTGCGTGACAACCAGCACCTGCCCCCCGTCTGCAATGGTGGCCAATCGGCGGCCTACCGCATCCGCAGTGGCCCCGCCAACGCCGCGGTCAATCTCGTCAAAGATCAGCGTGAGACCCGTCTGGCCCTTGGTCAGGCACACTTTCAGCGCCAGCAAGAAGCGGCTCAATTCCCCGCCAGACGCAATCTTGTTCAGCGGCCCTGCCGGCGCACCGGGGTTCGTCGCCACGGTAAAGGAAACCTCGTCGCGCCCCTCCGGCCCTTCGGTCTCATCCGCGATCTTGGTTGCAAAGACCGCGCGCTCCATCTTGAGGGGGGCCAGTTCTGCACTGACCGCTTTGTCGAGCTTTGCCGCCGCCTTGCTCCGAGCCGCGCTCAATGCACCCGCCGCAGCGGCGTAGGCAGCCTCGGCGGCTTTGACCTGAGCGCGCAGGGCGGCCTGCTCTGCCTCGCCTGCGTCCAACGCATTCAACTTGGCGCGCAATGTGTCTGCAAATCCTGCCAGATCGTCAGGTTGCACATCATGTTTGCGGGCGAGACCCCGAATGGCGAACAACCGCTCTTCCGTATCTTCAAGCTCATGCGGATCAAAGGACATGGATTCAATGGCGCGCACAACACCGTCCATGGCGCCGTCGAGCTCGATCATGGCTCGGTTGAGGGCAGCCATCGGCTCCTCCAGCATACCCTCGGCACGCGATGCCGCGCCATCGAGCCAGCGGAACGCGTCCGCTAACTGCGCCTCGGCTCCGCTTTGGCCCATCGCCTCATAGGCGTTCACAACATCGGCGCGGATCTTCTCTGCGCCCTGCATGGTGCGGCGCTTGATGTCGAGTGCCGCCTCTTCCCCTTCTTCGGGTGCGAGCTTGTCCAATTCCTTAACCGCATGGCGCAGAAATTCTTCTTCGGCACGGATTTCTTCCTGCGCTTTGGCGGCAGCGGCTTCGGCTTTGCGCGTACGCGCCATTTCGGACCATGCAGCGCGCACTTTGGCACGGGCCCCGTCCAAACCGCCAAAGGCGTCCAGAATAGCACGGTGGCCACGCGGGTTGAGCAGACCGCGATCATCGTGCTGGCCATGCAACTCCACGAGTGTCTCGCTCAAGGCGCGCAGCACCTCGCCGGAGCAGCGGCGGTCATTGACCCATGCGGTCTTGCGCCCCTCAACGGTATTGATGCGCCGCAGGATTAATTCATCCTCGACGGGCAGGCCCGCATCCTCGAGCACGGCGCGCGCGGGGTGATCGGGACCAAGGTCGAAACAAGCCGTCACCTCGCCCTGCGCTGCCCCTTGGCGCACCAGATCAGCCCGACCGCGCCAGCCAAGAACAAACCCCAAGCTATCGAGAAGGATAGATTTACCCGCCCCAGTCTCGCCTGTAAGCACGTTCAATCCGGGCTGGAAGCTAAGCTCCAACCGGTCGATGATCAGCATGTCCGAGATGTCCAGACCGCGCAGCATTGTCAGCTATCCGTGCAGATGCGCAAGCGCGCAGGTTATATCCAATCGCCCTTCAGCGTTTGACGATAAATCGCTGACAACCAGTTGTTGCCAAACGATTTCAGCTCCAGTCCGCGGCCCGTCAAAAGCTTGAAACTATCTTCGTACCAGTCGGTAGAGCGATAGTTATGACCAAGGATCGCCCCCGCCGTCTGCGCCTCATCCGTAAGACCGAGGCTCAGATAAGCTTCGACAAGACGGTGCAGTGCTTCGGCCGTGTGGGTCGTCGTCTGGAAATCCTCGACCACAACGCGGAAGCGGTTGATAGAGGCGGTGTAATGGTCGCGGCGAAGGTAATATCGTCCGATTTCCATCTCTTTGCCCGCAAGATGGTCAAAGGCGAGATCGAATTTCAGGATCGACGCACTGGCATATTCACTATCCGGATACCGCTCGATCACCCCGCGCAAAGATTGCAGCGCCTGGAATGTAAGACCTTGGTCACGGCCTACATCGTCAATCTGATCGTAATAGCTGAGCGCCAGAAGATAAGCGGCATAAGCGGCATCATCATCATCGGGATAGAAATCAATGAAACGCTGCGCAGCAGAGCGGCTGTTCTCGTAGTCGGCATCCTGATGATAGGCAAAAGCCTGCATGATCAGCGCGCGTTTGGCCCATTCGGAATAAGGATACAAACGCTCGATCTCTGAGAAATAAAACGCACCATCTTCGGGCCGCTTACGGTTCAATTCGAACTCGCCGCGCTCGAAAATCTGTTCAGGCGTGTATGTTTCGAGCGGAATTTCCTGAGGGTTGAAGAAATTTGCCGTTGTGCGGCCCGCATCACGCGCGATCCCGCATGCGCCAAGCGCTGCAACAGCCACAAGTGTGACGGAAAGACGTCTTGCAGACCTTCCAAAACCCATCAGTGGCTATCCTTATACTCTTATCGCAATCTCTTGATCACAGGTTTAACCCGTGTTTGCGCTAGGTGGTAGCACAATATTCAGCGGTGCAAAACGTCCATTTAACACTTTGTGAAAAAGCCTGATGAATGCCTGTCACCCTGCCCCAATCAGGAGCAGAAAAAGAGCCTAGGCAACGTCGGGGATTTCATCCCAGACCAGACCGTGACCCGGCAAACGGGACGCCATTGATGCATCACACTCGACAAGACGCACAGCACCCGGCGTCGCGAACAGCGCGCGCAACAGCGTGTTGGTCAGTGAATGCCCTGCTTTGATGCCAGTGTAGTGGCCAATCAAAGGTGCTCCAGCCAAGGCCAGATCACCCAACGCATCCAACATTTTATGGCGCACAGGCTCATCCGCGTGGCGCAACCCGCCAGGGCTTGATACGCTGTCGCCGTCAAACACAACAGCGTTCTCGCCAGCGGAACCGCCCAAGGCCAGACCGTTGGCCTGCATAGCATCTACATCCGCCTGACGGCAGAAGGTGCGGCTATCACAGAGCTCACGTGCGAAGGAGCCGTTGTTCATCACAAGTGATTTTCTCTGATGTCCAATCGCCGCATCCGCAAAATCAATTTCGAAATCTATCCGCAGCGTATCTGAGGGTGCAATCGTGGCGGATGCGTCTCCGTCACGCACGGTTACTTCCTTGAGCACTTCGAACGCCATGACAGGCGCTGCCTGCATCCGGATGCCTTGGCTCATAATCTCGCGCACAAATGGTGCAGCGGATCCATCAAGGATCGGCACTTCGGGGCCATCAATCTCGATGAGGGCGTTGTGGATGCCGCAGCCTGCGAGGGCCGCCATCAAATGCTCAACGGTCGAAACCTGAACGCCGCTCGCGTTCTCGAGCTTGGTGCAAAGAGGAGAGCGGTTGACTGCATCCCAACGCGCAGGAACCATGCGGTCCCCTACGTCGATGTCAGTACGTTTAAACCAGATGCCAAACCCTGTGGAGGCAGGCAGAACCGTAGCTGTTGCAGGCTTGCCCGAATGTAGGCCTTTCCCTGCAAAGCGAACTGCTGTTTTTACTGTGTTCTGCACACGACCGTCCTCGATAAAGTTCAAGTTTACACCTGATTAACCCCTACCTATGGATCGCGTTCCAAACACTCAAATCAATGATTGTAACCGACTGAAACATGACTGTTACAAACGGGCGCATTATCGCCACTGGGAAACGAAACTATTGATCTAAAATGAAAAAAGGCCGCCCGAAGGCAGCCTTTCTCATCACAATTTACAGTGATTTAGTTTGCCTGACGGCGCAAGAACGCTGGAATTTCGATGCGCTCCTGCTCTGGATCGGCTTCCTGACGGGGCGCTGGCGCTGCTGCAGCTTGCTGGCGCGGCTGCGCAGGCGGCTGCTGACGCGCGGGCTGTGGCGCCGCTGCGGCGCGTGGCTGGGCGTCACCCTCGGAGCCTGTCATGCGGTTGATCAGAGAGTTGATACCAAAGCGCGGACGCTCGCCTTGCGCTGTAGGCGCAGGGGCTGCGGGCTGCTGTGGTGCGGGCGCTGCAGTGGCTGAACGCTCCGCAGGTGCCGCACGTTGGGCCGCTGCGCGCAGACGCGCCATAGCCTCGGGAGACGGCGTACCAGGTGTCGGCGCACGCGGTGCTACAAATGCCTCTGGCTCGGCCTCAAGCGGGTCGTGTTGTGCCGCGACTGGTGCTGGCTCAGGCGTGTAGGCAGGCGCAGGTACAGCATCATGTGCCGGTGCATCTTCGTAGCGGCGACCAGCAAACATGTCTGCAGTATCTTCTTCAGTAGGCGCTGCCGTTTCAGAAGCGTGATCAAAGAAGCTTGGCTCTTCAGCCAGCTCATTTACAGGGGCCGCTGCTGCGGAGGCCACAACTGGTGCAGGCGCTGCGGCTTCTTCGGCGGGTGCTTCCACGGTCTCGACGCTCAACGGACGAGACATGGAGCGACGCGGTACAGGCATATCAGTATTCACGTCCAGAGCATCAATGCCAGTGGCCACAACACTCACGCGCATTACACCGCCAAGGCCTTGATCCAATGTGGAGCCGACAATGATGTTCGCCTCTGGGTCGACTTCTTCGCGGATGCGGTTTGCCGCCTCGTCCAATTCGAACAATGTCAGGTCATCGCCGCCTGTGATGTTGATCAGAACACCCTTGGCGCCGCGCAGGCTGATTTCGTCGAGCAGCGGGTTGGCAATGGCTTTCTCGGCGGCTTGGATCGCGCGATCTTCGCCTTCTGCCTCGCCTGTGCCCATCATGGCTTTGCCCATCTCGTCCATCACGGCGCGAACGTCCGCGAAGTCGAGGTTGATCAGGCCCGGACGGACCATAAGATCGGTCACACCTTTAACGCCCTGATACAGCACATCATCGGCCATAGAGAAGGCATCGGTGAAAGTGGTTTTCTCGTTGGCCAGACGGAACAGGTTCTGGTTCGGAATAATGATCAGCGTGTCGACGACCTTCTGCAGGGCTTCAACACCATCCTCAGCCTGACGCATGCGCTTGGCACCTTCAAACTGGAACGGCTTGGTCACAACACCCACGGTGAGAACACCAAGTTCACGCGCTGCTTGTGCGATGATAGGAGCGGCACCCGTGCCTGTACCGCCGCCCATGCCCGCAGTGATAAAGCACATGTGCGCGCCTGCGAGGTGGTCAACGATCTGTTCGATTGACTCTTCGGCGGAAGCGGCACCAACGGACGCGCGCGCCCCTGCCCCCAGACCTTCGGTCACTTTGATACCCAACTGAACGCGGTTCTCGGCCTTGGCTTGCTGAAGCGCTTGGGCGTCGGTGTTGGCAACAACGAAATCCACACCATCGAGGTTCTTTTCGATCATGTTGTTCACGGCGTTCCCGCCTGCACCACCAACACCGAAAACGGTAATACGTGGTTTCAGATCATCCTGCCCCGGCATTGAAAGATTCAAAGTCATTTTGGTTCCGCCTGTCTGTTTGCCCGCACCGCGCGGGTCGATTGTCCCAAATTTTTCCCGACATTAAACGCCATGTCGGCTGCCGTCACGTAAAAAAGCCCCTTTTTACGCTAAATATAGGCAATTTTCTGCCGTAATTCACCGTATGTCGTCTCAAACACCCGATATAGACGTCACCAATTGTCCTTAAACCATTTTACAGCACGCTTGAGTGACCGGTTCGGATAGCGGTCGGCGGGAATATCGAAATCCCACCATTCGTCTTGTGGGTGTGCTGCAAACAGCGCGAGGCCCACAGCAGAGGAAAACATCGGGCCTGTCGCGGCTTGTGGCAAGCCGTGCACACGAAGGGGGCGGCCAAGGCGCACTTGCTGCCCCAAAATCTTGCTTGCCAAGCCATCAAGGCCCGGAATTTGGCTGCCACCGCCTGTCAGCACGATCTGCTGGCTGGGAAGATGATCAAAACCCGCGGCGTCCAGACGGGCGCGCACTTCTTCCAGAATTTCTTCGACGCGCGGGCGCATGATGCCGATCAGCTCGGACACGCTCGCAGTGCGACGGTCATGCTCGTAATCGCCTGTCTCGCCGCCGATCTCGATCATTTCGCGGTCATCCATGCCTGTGGCGTGCACACCGCCATAGAATGTCTTGATCCGCTCGGCATTTGCCATCGGCACCTGAAGGCCCAACGAGATGTCGGAGGTGATGTGATCGCCGCCCATACGGATGCTATCGGCATAGATCATGTGTTTCTTCATAAAGATCGACACTCCAGTGGCGCCGCCACCAAGGTCGATACAGGCAGAGCCGAGCTCCTGCTCGTCCTCAACCAAGGCCGCGATGCCCGAGGCATAGGAAGAAGAGGCAATGCCTGCCAGTTCAAGATCGCAACGCTTGATGCAATAGGCCAGATGCTGGATCGCTGCCGCATCCACGGTCAGCATGTGCATATCCACGCTCAGCTCATTGCCAAGCTGGCCGCGCGGATCAATCAAGCCGCTGCGGTGATCGAGCGCGAAATTCACAGGCTGCGCGTGTAGTACTTCGCGCCCCTCACCGTATTCGGGCACATCGCAGGCGCTCAGCACGCGCGCCACGTCATCTTCGGACACAACCTGATCCTCAAGGGTCAACTGCGCATCCAGTCCGTAGCTGCGCGGGTCGCCTCCAGCAAAACAGGCAATGACGTGATCGACGCGGATGCCCGCCATCTTTTGCGCGGCTTGCAGTGCTGTGCGAATGGCGCGCTCTGTCTCGGCCATGGCTGTAATCTCGCCGAATTGTACACCGCGCGAACGTGTGGTGGCCGCACCGATGACGCGAAAGCCCGACTGCCCCGCAAGAGAGCCGAACTCCCCCTCCTCGTCCATGCGCGCCGAACCGTCAAAGCGCAGCACAAGCGCAGCAATTTTGGAGCTGCCCACATCAAGGATGGCAACCACACCGCGTTGCATCGCGATTTTACGCATCTGACGCATCGTGCGCTGGCTGTTGTAGAGATCATTCATTTGTTTCTTGCCCTAAAAGCTGCCTGTTGTGCGGTCCGCTCTTCGGCGGCCTGCTCTGTCATTTGAACTGTGGGGCGATGCGCCAGACGCATATCAACACGCGCCACATCACGGCTCAGAATATCTTGCGCGCTCTCAAGAGCGATCACCCGCTCCAGCGCGCGCTGGGGGTTTTCGACGGGCAGCAGGATCCGCTGGTCACGGTCCAGCACCACATCCCAACGCCGCTCCCCCATGCGCACCAATCCACGAAGGCGTTTGCCCAACGGGCGCGCCGCATCAATGAGGTCGAGCGCTTCGCCCACATGCGCATCAGCGCCCTTTCCCGCAATCAACGGAAGATCGGGGCGCGCATGGCGGCTGGTAGCGCCCGCGACGTAATATCCATTCTCGTCAACAAGGGCCAAGCCATCGTCATTGCGCCACAGAACGACGGCTTTGCGCTGTTCTACATCAATCTCGAGTATCCCACCGGGGCGGATGCGCACAGCGGCGGTTTTCACAGCAGGAATGGCCGAAACCGTCTCGCGCATCGCAACAAGATCCAGATCAAAGCTGGAAACAGGGAAATCAAGCGGCAGCGCTTCGCGAATATACGTCGCAAGCTCGTCCTTGACGCCGTCGACGGCCATGAGATTGACCATAAACTCGGGGCGCGTCTCGATGCTGGCGCGGGCCTCGGCCACGGCCAGCTCTATTGCGCCACGCCGTGCATCATCGGCCAGATACCACGTGCCGAAGGCCAGCGTGATGCAGAAGGGAACGCCTGCGCGCAGCGCAAGTCGAATACCGGGCGTCAGCATCATGCGCTGGATGCGCCATGCCCACCGCGAGGGTGCAGGATCAGGCCGATTGCTGACAGGCTTTTTCCGGATCAACGCCCGCATGAGGCATCCTCCACCATCCACGCGCAGAGCTCGGGAAAGCTCATCCCAGTTGCCTGCGCCTGCTCTGGCGTGAGCGAGGTGCCCGTCATGCCAGGCTGTGTGTTTGTCTCGAGCAGGATCAAACCATCCACGCCCCGCGCCTCGTCCCAGCGGAAATCAGTACGGCTCAGACCGCGGCATCCCAAAGCTTTGTGTGCGCGCAGCGCATAGTCGAGACACAGCTCGAAAATCTCGGACGGGACATCCGCAGGCACGATATGCGAGGAACCGCCCTCTTTGTACTTGGCGTCATAGTCATACCAGCCAGTGGTGATGATGTCGGTCACTGTCAGCGCGCGATCACCCACGACCGTTGTCGTCAACTCGCGCCCTGGTGCGAAGGCCTCGACCATGACCATCTCGGGCATGCTCTCATCAAGCTGTGGCGGACCATTGGATTTGTCAGCGACCAGATAGACTCCGACGGAAGAGCCTTCGTTGTTGGGCTTCACCACATAGGGTGGCACCATCACATGACCGCCGCGCACCTGTTCGGCAGGAACAATCAGGCTCTCGACCACGGGCAGGTTTGCCGCGCGAAACACATCCTTACTGCGCTGCTTGTCCATCGCCACGGCAGAGGCCAGTACGCCAGAATGGGTGTAGGGAATGTGGAGCCACTCAAGAATGCCCTGAACGCAACCATCCTCGCCCCAGCGGCCATGCAGACAATTGAGCGCGGCATCGGGATCCATATCTGTCAGAACATTTGCGAGATCGGGGCCAGCATCGACCTCGATCACATTATATCCGCCATGTTCCCGCAGTGCAGCGGCGCATGCGCGCCCTGACGCAAGGGAGACTTCCCTCTCTGCCGAGGGGCCGCCCATGAGTACCGCAACCGTGGGGTTTGTCCTGCTCGACATACCCAAGTGCCTTCAATGTCCCAGCGCTATGCGCGCGTTCTTCTTATTATGTGAGCCTTTTCGGCTCTGTTTTTGGTAGTGGGTGCTGTTTTTTCCAGCTGTATCACCGCAAATTAGGCGCTTATTTTTCGCCTATTCGCATTATCTCCCACTGTAGCTTAATCCCGCTGGAATCGTAAACCTTTTTTCGCACCTCTTCGCCCAATCCCTCAAGATCAGCGGCGGTGGCGCTCCCGGTGTTGATCAAAAAATTAGCATGTTTGGGCGACATTTGCGCGCCGCCGCGGGTCGCACCCTTCATGCCAGCGTCCTGAATGACTTTCCAAGCTTTGAGATCATGCACATCATCTGCCTGCCCCGTAGAGCTGAACCCCGCTGGGTTGCGGAAGGTGGACCCTGCACTGCGATCCTTGGTGGGTTGGGTCGCGTCACGCTTGGCCAACTGCTCCTCCATGCGCGCGTGGAGCGCTGATGGATCGCCTGCAGGAGGGGCAAAAGTGGCACTGACAATTACAGCGCCCTCGGGCAATTCTGTCTGGCGGTACTCGAAGTTCAGGTCGTCCGCCGTGAGCGTGATCAACTCCCCTGCCCGTGTGACAGCTTGCGCGCGCACAAAGTGATCCGCCGTATAGGTGCCATAGCACCCCGCGTTCATGCGTACAGCGCCGCCGATGCTCCCCGGAATAGTGCGCAGGAATGTGAGGTCGAGGCCTGCGTCCGCCGCCTTACGCGCCACATGCGCATCAAGCGCCGCAGCCCCTGCAGTGACTTCCCCGTCTTGAACATCGATCCCGTTGAAGCCACGCCCCAGACGGATAACCACAGCGCGCAATCCGCCATCACGAACGATCAGGTTCGAACCGACGCCCATCGCAAAGACCTCGACCGTGTCAGGCAGATTCCGCAGGAAATCTTGCAAGTCTTCCAGATCGGCGGGTTGAAAAAGATAATCGGCTGGCCCGCCAACGCGCAGCCACGTCAGCTCGGACAGGCTGCGTTGCGGAGTGAGCTTGCCGCGCGATGTAGGGAGTGTCTCAGTCATGGCTTTTCACACTGCTCTCGCGGAAACCGCGCACCATACGCCCTGCAAGCCAACCAAACCCGACGGCAGCAAAAGCATAGAGCAGCACACCCGCGTGTGCCATGATCGCAGGATTGGACAGTGGCTTGGCATCAAGGCCGAACACCATCCAAGCTGTATTTAGCGACATGCCACCAACAAGGATCAGAAGGAACAAGCCAAAGCGTTTGTGATAGCCCGCAAAAGCGCACCCGAACATCCAAACCACAAGGCCCGCAATCATGAGAAGTACCATCCCCGTTACTCCGCTGGTGTGTTGCGGCCCACGCCGCGCAGCCACCGCATCAAATAAATGACGGGCCAACGCAAGACCGAACACCCCCCTGCCAGCACCAACAAACCAATCCACGGCCCGTGCTGCATCACGATATAGCCAACAATCGGGATGCCAACTGCGATCAGGATATAGGCATTGCGCCAATGGTGATCCTTGCTCGGTGTCATGGCCAGCACATTGGCCACCAGCGCCCAAAGGCATGCAAGGATAAGCGACAGGCTCATTCAGGTATCTCCGGATTCTCGCCACGTAGCTTCGCCGCGATATAGCGCAGCGGATTGCGGAACATGGAAATGAAAGCAGCCAATGCAAGTGCCGCATACAGCCAGCCAAACTGCATCCCCGCCATGAAAATGAGCACAGGTGCGGCCAGCAGCAATAGAAGTGCTGGGAAATACTGGTGGCGCACTGGAAGTGTGGCCACAGCGGCGGAGGCAAAGACCCACGCGATTGCTGACCAGATCAGAACCACTACGCCGCCGCCCCTTTGAGCGCGCGCAATGCATCGGGCAAACCCACCGCCCAGCCGCTGATGGTGCCTGCGCCAAGGCAGACAACCATATCACCGGGGCGCGCCTGTTCGGCCACCAGCTTGGCAAGATCTTCGGGGCCATCCACACGCCGCGCATGGCGGTGGCCATGCTGGATCAGCGCCGCCACAAGGCTGTCGCGGTCGGCACCCTCAATCGGCTCTTCACCCGCTGCATAGACATCCGCGATCCCGACCACGTCACAATCGTTGAAGCAGGCGCAGAACTCGTCGAAGTGATGGCTCAAGCGGCTATAGCGGTGCGGCTGGTGCACGGCAATCACGCGGCCCTCCGTGGCCTGCCGCGCGGCTTTGAGCACGGCGGCAATCTCGACAGGGTGGTGGCCGTAATCATCAATGATTGTCACGCCGTCAACTTCGCCCACTTTTGTAAAGCGACGGTTAACGCCGCCAAAGCTCTTGAGCGCCTCACGTATTTCGTCGGTCTTCATTCCCAGATGCCGTGCCACGGCCACAGCCGACAGCGCGTTGGAGACGTTATGATCGCCCGGCATGGGCAATTCGCAATCCTCGATCACGATATCCTCGTTCTGCAAATGGATATCGAAATGAGCCACGCCTGCTTTGTAGTGTAGCCCCACCACACGGACATCGGCCTGCGCGTTAAAGCCATAAGTAATGACACGTCGGTCGGTGAGCTTGCCCACCAGCGACTGGACTTCGGCATTGTCTATACAACAGACGGCGACACCGTAGAACGGGATGTTGGAGGTGAAATCAAGGAACCCCTGACGCAGGTTCTCGATGGTGCCCCAATGGTCCATATGTTCGGGGTCGATGTTGGTCACGATGGCGATGGTGGCTGGAAGGCGGTTGAACGTGCCGTCACTCTCGTCGGCCTCAACGACCATCCACTCGCCCTCACCTTTGCGCGCATTAGAGCCGTAGGCGTGGATGATCCCGCCGTTCACAACCGTTGGATCAAAGCCGCCGCCATCAAGCAGCGCCGCAACCATCGTTGTCGTGGTCGTCTTCCCGTGCGTTCCCGCTACGGCGATGTTCGACTTGAGCCGCATCAACTCGGCCAGCATCTCGGCGCGGCGCACGATAGGCAGACCTTTGAGGCGGGCTGCGTCCAACTCGGGGTTACCGGGTTTGATCGCGGAGGAGATCACGACCACTTGGGCGTTCTCCACGTTCTGGGCCTTTTGACCTTCAAAAACCGTGGCCCCCAATTCGGCCAGACGGTCGGTGATGGGCGTGGATTTCAGGTCGGACCCTTGCACCTGATAGCCATGGTTCAGAAGCACCTCGGCAATGCCGGACATCCCGATGCCGCCAATGCCTACAAAATGAATGGCGCCCACATCGCCGGGCAGTTTGGTTACAGCGTTCATGCGGAAGGTTCCTTTGTCGTCAATTCTACTATCATATCCGCCAAGGTCTCGGCCGCTTCGGGCTTGCCAAGCGACAGCGCATTAAGGGACATCTGCTGTGCGGCCTGCCCGTCGCGAAGCACCATCAGGATATGCTCGGTCAGCGCCTCTGGCGTTGCGGCATCTTCGCGGATCACGATTGCCGCGCCCGCGTCGACCAGACCATGTGCATTGGCGACCTGATGATCTCCTGCGGCAGCGGCAAAGGGGATCAGGATCGAGGGCCGCCCAATCACTGTCAGATCCGCAATCGAAGACGCGCCAGACCGGCTGATGACCAGCTGCGCCTCGGACATGCGGCGCGGCACATCATGGAAAAACGGCTGTACATCGGCATTGATGCCTTGCTCGGCATAAAATTCAGCAACGCGCATGCCATCCTCGTCACGTGCCTGATGGCTGACGCGGATGTTGCGCACCATCTCGATGGGCAAGGCGGCGATCGCGGGTGGGATCACATCGCTCAGGATACGCGCCCCCTGAGAGCCGCCCATCACCAAAAGCTCCATCGGGTAGTCGCCCGGCGCGATATAGCCTGCGCCTGCGCGCTCCAGAACGGCGGCACGGACAGGGTTGCCCACATGCACACCCTCGACACCCTCAGGCAATTTGGTCGGCCATGTGCCACAGGCGACGCGGTCCACACGTTTGGCAAAAATCTCGTTCACGCGGCCCAAGACACCGTTCTGCTCGTGAATCATACGCGGCAGACGGAGCAGCGTGGCCGCCCCCAGCGCAGGGATGGAGGGGTATCCGCCAAAGCCCACAACCGCGTCAGGCTTGTCGCGCAACATGCCAAAAGCAGCGGCCACGGTGCCACCCGCGATACGGAATGGCACCATTGCTTTGGCCAGCAGACCACCGCGCGCGAACGTGGCGCTGGCAATCTGCTCAATCTCGACAGCATCAGGAAAAGCGCCAGTGTAGCGCGCTCCACGCGCGTCCGTGCTCAGCTTTACCCGCCAACCACGCGCCAGCATCACCTCGGCCAGCGCTTGCGCGGGAAACATATGTCCGCCCGTGCCGCCTGCGGCAATCACGAGAAGGGGTTGTTTGCTCATGGTCGGCTCCGCGACAGAAGTGCGCTGATCTCGCCCTGCGGACGCGAGCGGGTGAAGGCGAGGAGCATACCGAGGGCAATTCCCGAGGCAATGACAGAAGAGCCGCCGTAGCTCACGAACGGAAGGGTCATGCCTTTTGCGGGCAGAAGGCGCACGGCCACGCCCATGTTAATCATCGCCTGCACCGCAAACATGCACGCAAGACCCGTCCCAGCGAGGCGAATGAAAGGATCACGCTCGCGCACCAAGCGCAGCAGCGAGCGGACGACAACGCTTGCGTAAAGCGCAATAATGCAGAGCACCAGTACCAGCCCGTATTCCTCAGCGGCCACGGCGATGATGAAATCAGTATGTGCATCGGGGAGCGACCATTTCACTTCGCCCTCGCCCACGCCAACGCCGAACAGTCCACCCTCACGGATCGCGTTCGTGGCATAGCCAAGCTGGGTTGTTGGATCAATTTCAACGGCGAGAAACCCGTCAATTCGACGGGCAAAGTGTTCGGAATTGGAATAGGCCACTGTGCCGCCCATCACCACCAATGCGGCCATGCCCACCAGCAGGATAATCGGCGCACCCGCCACAAAATACATCACGCCCCAGCCAAACAGCACCAATGCAGCCTGACCAAAGTCCGGCTGAAGCGCCAGCATAAGCACGATGGAAATGCACAGCCCGAAAGACCACGCCTTACCTGGCGGGCCGTTGATCTCAAGGCTCGCCGCCATCATCCACGCGGCCACAACCACAAAACCGGGCTTGAGAAATTCGGACGGCTGGATCGACGCAAACCCAAGGCTATACCAGCGCGTGGCTCCTTTGCCGAAATCCGTCCCGAAAACGGGCAGCATCGCCAGCGCCACAAATGCAAAGATAAAACCAAGGACAGCAAGCCTGCGCACTACGGTCGGCGACATCATGGAAGTCAGCATCATGGCTATCATCGCCAGCCCACCGAAAAACGCCTGTCGCTGGACATAATGAAACGGTTCGAACCCGTTCTTTTCCGCAAGCGGCGGAGAGGCGGCAAGCCCCAGCAACATGCCCACACCGAAGAGCATCAAAATGCATGAAAGCGCCCATTTATCGAGCGTGCGCCACCACTTCGGGAGGATTGGTTCGCCATCCCGAACGGGGATAGCGCCATAAACCATTTCTGTCATGGGTTGTGCCTTACACTGCCTGTCTCGCCCCCTTTTCGGAGGTCTGGCATCCAGTGTAGCGCGAAAATCACCGCTTTGCTAGAGTCTTTGCTCCGTTTTGCGCCGATCTAGCCCTGATAAGTGCCACGCACGGGATAGTCATTGGCGCGTACAAACTTGATCCCGCCCAACAGCGATTCCAGATCAGGCCGCGCGAACGGGGCGTTGGAGACATCGACGATCTGGATCGCCCCCGTCTCGTTGATTACAAACAACGCGGGCTCGGCAAACGGACGATCGGTTTCCTGCGGGCTGCGCGGCTCGGAGATGTAGAGCCCGAGACTTTGCATCTGTGCCACGCTCAGGTCATAGCCTACCGCCAAGGTGAGTGACTTTTCCTCTGCAAATGCCTGCGCTTTTTCCTGTGGATCGCCAGAAACGGTGACCACATCCACACCCAGCTCATTATACGCGGCCTCCAGCTCTTGCAGCTTGGCCAGATAGTCTTTGCACTTGGGGCAATGCAGCCCGCGATAAACAACCACCATCTGCCAGTCATGCCCCGCGCGTGGTCGCCCCAAACTAAGCGTTTGCCCGCCTAGCGAAGGTACATCAGTCTGCGGAAACGGGCTTGCGGCGGCGAGGGTTGGCATAGGGTTCTCCTTATCATTTCCCTCAGGCCTAACGGGAATGTCCTGTGACGCATAGCCCTCCTCACGAAGGCTTGACCACTCGGACCTGATCAGGCACCTGACAGGCATGGAATTTGATACGGCGATCATTGGCGCAGGCGCCGCTGGCATGATGTGTGCAGGCCATCTTGAAGGGCGCACATTGGTCGTGGACCACGCAAAAGCGGCAGGTGAGAAAATCCGCATTTCGGGCGGCGGTCGGTGTAACTTCACCAACCTCTACACCGACGCCGAAGCCTTCATTTGCCAGAACCCGCATTTCGCCAAATCCGCGCTGGCGCGCTACACCCAATGGGATTTCATCGCATTGGTCGAGGCGCATGGCATCGCATGGCATGAAAAGACATTGGGCCAGCTTTTCTGTGAAAACAGCGCCAAGGATATCATCGCCATGCTGCATGGCCTGATGGTGGCGCGCGGCGCTGAACTGCGGCTCAAATCTTCCGTCAGCGACATTGCGCAGACCGCCGAGGGCTTCACCTTTACGCTGCACACCCCTGACAAAACACACCATGTCAGCGCCAGAAATCTCATCATCGCCACTGGCGGCAAATCCATACCGAAGATGGGGGCCACAGGCTTTGCCTATGACGTGGCGCGCCAGTTCGACATACCTGTGACCCCCATACGCCCCGCGCTGGTCCCCTTTACCTTCGAGGGGGGCCGCTTTGCCGAGATTTCCGGCGTGGCTGTGCCATCGCGCGTGCACGCTGACGGGCCTGTGTTCGAGGAAGCTCTTCTTTTCACCCACCGCGGCCTGTCGGGTCCTGCGGTCCTGCAAGCCTCCTCTTATTGGACTGAAGGCAACGCCGTCACACTCGACATCGTCCCGCCCGACATGTTTGAGGACCTCCGCCGTCAACGCCAAGAGGCAGGGCGACGCAACATGACAACCGAACTGGCGCGCCACCTGCCCAACCGTCTTGTCGAGCATCTAGCGGGCATTTTCGATCTGAGCGGTAATCTGGCCGATTGGTCGGATGCGCGACTGTCCACTCTGATGGATAGCTTGCGGCAATGGGAGCTAACCCCCAGCGGCACCGAAGGCTACCGCACCGCCGAAGTCACGGCAGGAGGTATCGATACGGATGCTTTAAACGCGCGCTCCATGGCCAGCAAAACCCACCCCAACCTTTACTTCATCGGAGAAGCCGTGGATGTGACGGGCTGGCTGGGGGGCTATAACTTCCAATGGGCGTGGTCATCGGCCATGGCCGCATCCGAGGCGATCAACGCCTAAGCCTCAAGATGCGCCTTGACCAACGCAGCAAACGCATCGCCGCGCTTCTCAAAGCTGTCGTATTGATCGAAACTCGCCGCCGCTGGCGCAAGCAGAACGACATCTCCAGCCTCCGCTTCTTCAATCGCACGGGCCACGGCCACCTCCATCGTCGTGCACACTTCGGCTTCCACGCTAAGCTGCATGGCAAAACCCGCCGCCTCGCGCCCGATCACATAAGCTTTTTTCACCGTAGCACTTGCGTCCGACAGGCCGTCCAACCCGCCCTCTTTCTCCAACCCACCACAAATCCAGCGTATGCTTTTGAACGCGGCCAGCGCCTTGGCGGCGGAATCCACGTTGGTCGCCTTGCTGTCGTTTACAAAACGCACACCGTCTTTCTCGCCAATGGTCTGGCTGCGGTGGGGCAAGCCGCCAAAGCTGTGGAACGCGGCCTCAATGACTTTGGGTGCAATGCCGATCGCGCGGCATGCCGCATAGGCGCTACACGCATTCTGGTGGTTATGCTCTCCCGGCAAACCCGCCACATCGCGCAAATCAATGGATGCCGCCTGCTTGCCATTTCGGTATTCGCTGAGGAATCCCTTGCGCGCAAACACATTCCAGCCTCTGCCCGCCAGCTTGCGATCCACACTCACGCGGATCACACGGTCATCCACCGCCCCCTCGCTAAGCTGCCCCGCAAGGAACGCACCCTCCTGCTCGTCCACACCGATTACAGCACGGTCAGGACCGCCCTCGGCAAACAAGCGCCGCTTGGCCGCGAAATAACCGCCCATCCCCGCATGGCGGTCCAGATGATCGGGGCTAAGATTGGTGAAGACCGCCACGTCAGGTGTCAGATTGCGCGCCAGATCGGTTTGGTAGCTTGATAGTTCCAGCACCACGACGCCCCCATTCGGCGCAGGCTCAATATCGAGCACACCGCGACCGATGTTACCCGCAAGCTGGCTGTTGCGACCCGCATGCTCGAGTATGTGATGGATCAGTGCAGAGGTGGTAGATTTCCCGTTCGATCCCGTTACGGCAATCACGCGCGGGGCGGTTTCAAAAGTGTTCCATTCGCGAGTGGCGAAGCTTTGGAAGAACAGGCCGATATCATTATCCACAGGCACACCTGCCTCAAGAGCGGCGGCGATGACCGTATTAGGCGCGGGATAAAGATGCGGAATGCCGGGGCTGACGATAAGCCGTGCAATGTCGTCGAACGCATCCTGCTTGGTCAGTTCGGCACAGGCGAACCCCTCAGCTTCGGCGACTGCACGTGCCGCTTGATTGTCGTCCCAACAGACCACCTCTGCGCCACCAGCCTCAAGCGCGCGCGCCGCAGACAATCCGGACCGACCCAGCCCCAAAACCGCCACCTTAAGACCTCGCATGCCCTGTACCGGTATCATCTCGTCTCTCCCTACTCACGTCCCATCAGATGCACCGCCTGAAAAGGGGCACCTTATCGTTTTGCCAAATTAAATGCGGGGGAAGCGACGCATTGCATCGGTGGGGGCTGGCCCCCGTTCCGCCCTATCGCACCTTGAGCGTGGCCAACCCAATCAACGCAAGGATCAAGGAGATGATCCAGAAGCGGATCACGATCTGTGGCTCGGCCCAACCCTTTTTCTCATAGTGATGGTGGATCGGGGCCATCAGGAATACCCGCTTGCCCGTGCGCTTGAAATACAGAACCTGAATGATCACGCTAAGCGCTTCAACGACGAAAAGACCGCCCACAATGCCCAACACCAACTCATGCTTGGTCGCGACCGCAATCGCCCCCAGTGCACCACCAAGCGCAAGCGAGCCTGTATCGCCCATAAACACGGCCGCAGGCGGCGCATTGTACCACAGAAACCCGAGGCCTCCGCCAAAGATGCCTGCCGTAAATACAAGAATTTCGCCCGTACCAGGCACGTAGTGCACATCCAGATAGTTTGTGAAGTCTACACGCCCTACTGCATAGGCGATCACACCCAGCGTGCCTGCTGCGATCATGACAGGCATAATCGCCAAACCGTCGAGGCCATCGGTAAGGTTTACAGCATTTGCCGCGCCCACAATCACGATCATCGCGAAAGGCACGAACAAGAAGCCCATATTGAGGAGCGTATCTTTGAACACGGGCAAAGCCAGTTGGTTCTGCAAATGCTCGGGGTGGTACTGCGCTGCCCAATAGGCGGCGATCCCCGCGATGGCAAAGCCCAAAAACAGACGGAGTTTCGAAGATACCCCCGCGACCGTTTGCTTGCTCACCTTCGCGTAATCATCCGCAAACCCGATCGCAGCAAAGCTCATGGTGACAAAGAGCACCATCCAGACGAACGGATTGTCGAGCCGCGCCCAAAGCAATGTGGAGGTCAATAGCGCGCCTACGATCAACAAACCGCCCATAGTCGGTGTGCCTGCTTTCGCAAAATGCCCCTCGGGGCCGTCATCGCGAATGGGCTGGCCCTTCCCTTGGGTGCGCCGCAGCATATTGATCAGCGGATTACCAAACAGAAAACCGAAAATCAGCGCTGTCAGAAACGCGCCACCTGCCCGAAAGGTAATGTAGCGGAAAAGGTTAAAGAAATCACCGCCATCCGACAGCAGGGTCAACCAATACAACATACATCGTCCTTACATATTCAACCGCGCAGCACCCATATCTTGTGGTCTGCGCGTCTCCGCACCCGCGATAAGGCGTCACACATCCGTAACCCGATGACCCATTTTTCGGATCGCGTCAACGACAAGACCCAACTTCATGCTCAACGATCCTTTGGCCAAGACAACATCGCCCGCATCAATGCGGTGACGCAATCCCCCACACATCTCGGCTGATGTTTCGAACCAGTCACCGCGCTGATGCTCTGGCAACAGGTCATAAAGCGAACGCATCAGCGGCCCCACACAATGGATCACGTCGAGCGATTTCGTCGCCTCCAGATGCGCAAGCCCAGCGTGCAGCGCCACAGCATCCTCGCCCAATTCTTTCATATCGCCCAAAAATGCGATGCGGCGGCCCTGCTTGCGACGACCCACACCATCCATCGTCTCGGCCCCCGCCAGCACTTCAAGCGCTGCGGCAACGGAGGTCGGATTGGCGTTATAGCTGTCGTCGATAAGAGAGAGCCGCTCTGCCGTCTCGGTCGGGTCCAACTGGATCACCTCGCGCACGCCGCGCCCTTTATAAGGGCTCCAACGGCCCAATGAGGTGACTGCCTGCCCCACATCGGCACCAATCGCCTGTACTATCGCCAGCGCCCCCAGACCGTTCATCGCAAAATGCCGCCCCGGTGTGGCGAGTTTGAACAGGATTGGCTTATCGTCGAATTCGGCCTGCACCACAGTGGTATCGCCCTGAATGCTTAGCTCCTTGAGCTTCCAGTCAAAGCCGTGCTCCCCAAAGGCGATGCCATGCAGACGCTTGTCATGGGTCTTGGCCGCAAGGATCGCAGACGTCTCGACATCCGCATTGTAAACCGCAGGGGATCCAATCTCGAGGCTGTCAAAGATGCTCGCCTTCTCGAGCGCAATGCCCGTGATATCGTCAAAAGCCTCAAGATGTGCCGCTGCAACGGTCGTGATCATCGCCGCATGAGGCCGCGCCAGCATGGTAAGCGGCTGGATCTCTCCCGGGTGGTTCATGCCCATTTCGATAATTGCATATTCGGTGTCTACAGGCATCCGCGCCAGCGTCAGCGGCACGCCCCAGTGGTTGTTGTAGCTGTCAACGCTTGCGTGGGTGCGCCCCTGCTCGGACAGGATCGCCAGCAACATTTCCTTGGTCGAGGTTTTGCCCACCGATCCTGTGATGCCGATCACAGTTGCGTCCGTGCGCGCCCGCGCCGCTGCGCCCAGCTTCTCAAGCCCCGCAAGCACATCTTCTACGATGAGCAAAGGCGCATCATCCGCCACACCGTCAGGAATGCGCGAGACCAACGCGGCCCCCGCCCCTTTTTCCAGCGCCATCGCGACAAAATCATGCCCGTCGCGTACGTCCTTGAGGGCGACAAACAGATCGCCCTTCTCAATCGTGCGCGTGTCGATCGAGACGCCATCAACGACCCAGTCGCCCTGTGCGCGACCACCCGTGGCGGCGACCGCCTCTGCTGCTGTCCACAAACTCATGCCAATTTCCCGTCCAAAGCCGCAACCGCGACACTTGCCTGTTCCACATCATCAAACGGTAGCACATCATCACCGATGGTCTGGCCCGTCTCATGCCCTTTGCCCGCCACCAGCAGGGCATCGCCCGCCTCCAGCATGTCGATCCCGCGCAGGATCGCTTCGGCGCGGTCACCTACTTCAGTCGCCTCCGGACATCCCTCCAGCACCTCAGCACGAATGTTGGCGGGCACTTCGGAGCGGGGATTATCATCTGTCACAATTACGGCATCGGCATTCTGTGCTGCCGCCGCGCCCATGAGCGGGCGCTTGGCCGTGTCACGGTCTCCGCCTGCGCCGACAATGGCAATCAGCCGCCCCATCACATGCGGACGCATCGCTGCAAGTGCTGTGGCCACGGCGTCAGGCGTATGCGCGTAGTCGACAAAGACAGCTGCGCCATTGTCGCGGGTCGCGGCCAGCTCCATACGGCCCCGCACGGTACTAAGATGTGGAATGGTGTCGAATACATCCGCGGGCTCGGCCCCGCAGGCAATGACCAAAGCGGCAGCCAACAGCACGTTATCCGCCTGAAACCCGCCTATCAGATTAAGCCGTTTCTGAAACGCCTTGCCCCGCCACTCAAAGCGCAGATCCTGACCTGTGGCGTCAAACCGCTGCCCCGTGAGATGCAGATCACCTCCGTCGCGCCCCACAGTGATTACCGCACAGCCACGGGCCTGCGCAATCGCGGCCATGTCGACGCCCTTGGGGTCATCAATGTTGATCACCGCTGTGCCATCTTCCGGCAGCACGCGCGCAAAGAGCCCCGCTTTAGCGTCAAAATAGGCCTCGAAGGTTTCGTGATAATCCAGATGGTCCTGAGTAAAGTTCGTAAAACCCGCCGCCCGAAGCGTCACCCCGTCCAAACGGCGCTGGTCAAGCCCGTGGGAAGAGGCCTCCATCGCGGCGTGGGTGATCCCCTCGCGTGCGGCCTGCGCTAGCGTGCGGTGAAGCGTGATCGGCTCCGGCGTGGTATGGGCGAGCGGTGCTGCCCATGCACCCTCGACGCCAGTCGTGCCCAGATTGACGGCGCTCAGACCCATCTCGATCCAGATCTGCCGCACGAACGTACTGACAGAAGTTTTGCCATTGGTGCCCGTGACGGCAATCATTGTCTGGGGCTGCGCGCCGAACCAAAGGGCTGCGGCACGGGCAAGCGCCTCGCGCGGCTGCTCAGAGATCACGAGGGCGGCCCCTGCGGCGCGGATTGCATCACCTGCCAGTTGCGCGCCCGTGGCATCGGTCAGCACCGCGACAGCCCCCTGTGCCAAGGCTTTGTCTACAAAATTCGCGCCGTGCACGGCCGTTCCGGGCATGGCGGTAAAAAGCGTGCCCTGGCCCACACGGCGGCTGTCGACTTCGATGCCAGAAAGCTCGGGATTCTCGCCCCCGACGGCCATCAGCCCTAAAGAATTCAAAGAGCCGCGCGGGGGCGTCGTCATGTCAGGCCTCGAAGGTCAGTTACTGCTGGTGAGCGTTATACCAGCGACGCCTGCGGGTTCAATGGCAGGACGCATCCCCAACAGCGGTGCAACACGGCGGATCATTTCACCTGCGATGGGCACGGCAGTCCAGCCTGCGGTACGGCGCGGTTTGTCGCCCGAGGTGATCACGGGCTCGTCCATCGTCACAACCAGCACGTAGCGCGGATTATGCGCAGGAAACATCGAGGCAAACGTGTTTATATTCTTGTTCTTATAATAGCCGCCGCCTCTGCGCAGCTTCTCGGACGTGCCTGTTTTGCCGGCCACGAAATAGCCCTCAACCTCACCAAAGCTGGCCGTACCATCTTCGCCCACGACCACGTCGCGCAGCATTTTGCGGCTCGCGGCGGCAACTTCCTCACGCATTACGCGCGGGCCCATCTGTGGTCCATCCTGCTTGAGCAGCGTGGGCTTGACCGCACGGCCCCCGTTCGCAATCGCGGCATAGCCTGCGGCAAGGTGCATCGCTGTGGTAGATATGCCGTGGCCGTAGGAGATCGTCACGGCAGACAAATCGGAATAGCGTCCCTCTGGTGGTAGCAGCGGTGTACTACCCGATGCCTCGATGATCTCGAAGGGGGATTTCTCGAACAGACCAAGGCTGCGCAAAAATTCCTGTTGCCGCTCTTTGCCAATCATCAGGGCAAGCCGACCCGTGCCACGGTTGGACGACTTCTCGATGATCTTGCTCACGGAGAGTGTGCCGTAATTCTTGTTCTGAAACTCGCCAATCCTGTGGCCGCCAACTTTCATCGGGCCTTTTGTGTCGATCATCGTGTTTGGATTGACCAGCCCCAACTCCATCGCTTGGGCGGCGGCGAAAATCTTGAAGGTCGAGCCAAGCTCGTAGACACCCTGAACCGAGCGGTTGAAGAGCGGGCTGTCCGAGGGATCCCCCTCCACCGCAGGACGCGGGCGGTTGTTGGGATCAAAGCTGGGAAGCGAGACAACGCTGACCACTTCGCCCGTATACACATCCATCAGGATCGATGTGGCCCCTTTGGCGTTCATCAACGTCATGCCACCCTCAAGCACGCGCTCAGCAGCAGCCTGAACGCTCAGATCAAGGCTCAGCTCAAGCGGTTTGCCCGCATTGGCAGGATCGCGCAGGTAGTCCTCGAAATATTTCTCGACCCCCGCCACGCCGATCACCTCGGCGGCGCGCACGCCCTCACGGCCAAAGCTGGCCCCGCCCAACACATGCGCAGCCAGCTTGCCGTTGGGATAAAGGCGCATATCACGCGGTGCGAACAACAGACCAGGGTCACCGATGTCGTGCACGGCCTGCATCTGCTCGGGGCTGATTTTCTTTTTGACCCACAGGAACTTACGCTTTCCTGTGAAATCCTTAATCAGCCGTTCTTCCTTGAGATCGGGGAAAATCTGGACCAGCTTTTTGGCCGCCCCCACTTTGTCGATCATCTGGGGCGGCTGGGCATAAAGCGCATGTGTGTCGAGGTTCGTGGCAAGGATGCGCCCTTCGCGGTCCACGATATCGGCACGCGTGTTCGCGATAATAGAGCCCGGAGCATGCGCGCGTGGCTCGACAGGCTCGGACACAGCGAGCATGCCCATCCGTGCGCCCACAACAGCGAATGCACAGAAAAAGAAGACACCCAGCACCAGAAGACGGCCTTCCGCACGGCTGCGGTCGGCGTCGCGCATCTGCTCATGGCGCAGGCGGCGGTTCTGCTTCTCGATGGCGTCAGGGTTTTCGCCCTTGGCGCGGGCCTCAAGGATACGGGCGAGTGGGCGAAGCGGGGTGCGGATCACAGATCATTCTCCGAATTCATGGTGGAGACATCGACGGAATTGGTAATGGGCGGCAGCGGAGCCACCGGATATTGCACTTCGTCCACCTGTCCGAATTGGTCAGGGTGCAGCGGCAAAAGCTGGAGCCGTTCGAAATTCAGTTCTGCCAGATCGCGCAGGCGGTCGGGGCGGTTGAGAAACGCCCATTCGGCGCGCAACACGGCGAGGCGTGCGTGGCTGGTGCGGATTTCAGCATGAAGGCGGTCGGTCTGGTTCAGCACTGCTTGGGTCGCGTAATTCTCGCGGTAGGCCCAGAAGGCCAGCCCGATCACACACAATGCAGTCATCACGTAAATAACGCTTTTCATTGCTTCTTTTCCCTCATCATCGGCATGCCGATAGCTTTCGCATCAATTGATCCCGCGGCTGCATCCGTGCGGGTGGCCACGCGCAGTTTCGCGCTGCGGCTCCGCGGATTCTCTTCTAGCTCTTGCGAATCCGGCCCAATGGCTTTGCGCGACTTGAGTGTGAATTGCGGTGCGTCCATTTCGACCTGCGGCGCAAAGCGGTTGGCGTTGCCGCCTGCCCCTGCGCGCGCCGTCAGGAAGCGCTTGACCATGCGGTCTTCGACCGAATGAAACGTGACCACGGCAAGCTTGCCGCCAGGTTTCAACGCACGCTCGGCGGCCATCAGGCCCTCCCACAGCTCGCCGTACTCATTATTCACCGCGATGCGCAGCGCTTGGAACGTGCGTGTAGCGGGATGGCTCTGACCAGGCTTGGCACGGGGCAAGCAGCTCTCGACCAACCGTGACAATTCGGCGGTACGCACGATCGGCGCCTCCTCCCGCGCACGCACCAGAAGGCTCGCGATGCGGCGGCTGGCGCGCTCTTCACCGTAGAGAAAGATGATGTTGGCGAGTTCCTCTTCGGAGGCCTCATTGACCAGATCGGCGGCGCTTGGGCCGTCTTGGGACATGCGCATGTCCAGCGGTCCGTCGCGCATAAAGGAGAATCCGCGCTCGGCCAGATCAAGCTGCATGGAGGAGACGCCAAGATCGAGCACGATACCGTCAAGCTCTTGTCCGTATTCATCCATCTTGGAGAAAACGCCGTGCTGCATGATGATCTTGTCGCCATACGGCCCCGCCCAAGGCTTGGCCATTTCATGGGCCATGGGATCACGGTCTACGGCGATGACACTGTCAGCGCCTGCCTCGATCAGCCCGCGGGTATAGCCGCCTGCGCCAAACGTGCCATCAAGCCAGCGGCCCTGCACAGGGGCCACAGCCGCCAATAGCGGGCGAAGAAGAACAGGAATGTGGGGGGAGGAGTTGGTGGCAGCCATAACCCGTTACACTCCCGGCGCGCCGTCCAGGAACTCCATCGGATCAAAGTCCTCCGGCAATTCGTCCAGCCAAGCCTCCTGCTGGGCGCGCTCTTGACGCTCATAGGTTTCAGGCTGCCAAATCTGGAAGGTATCGCCAGCGCCGACGAAATACGCCTCTTTTTCGAGGTCGATCTTGCCGCGCAGCTTGGCGGGCAGCACGAGGCGGCCTGTCTCGTCCACCGTTGTAGGGAAGGACTGACCGTGGAACAGCGCCTGCAACATCTTTCGCGCCTTGGAGCCACGGGGAAGCGCGTCGATCTTGGTATCGACCTCTTCAATCGCTTCCATCGTGTAGCATTCCAGATAGCTGCGGCGGTGGTCGCCATAGACGATCACAAGCTCGGGCGCCTCGCCTGGCTTCCAGTTCGGATCAGCGGCTTCCAGCACACGACGAAAAGAGGCGGGTATAGATACCCTCCCCTTCGTGTCGACCTTGTGCTGGCTTTCGCCTCTGAACCTTCGGCTCACTGTGCCTGTCCCTTTATTGCGCTGCCTGCGCTGTATTTCGCCCCAGAAGTAAAAAGGGCGGATTGATCTGCTGCCACTGATCAACCCGCCGCTTTAGCCCACATTTGAGTGGGTATGTCCGACTGCGCGCGCCACCTGGGGGGATGTCTGCTCGCTCGCGCGCCGGATCT